>Ga0256839_1003029_pt1 | contig 17822 bp, 21 predicted proteins | sample 354166metaG_FD_185968 | JGI IMG/M metagenome (GOLD analysis project Ga0256839, IMG submission 185968) | Hydrothermal vent microbial communities from Mid Atlantic Ridge, Atlantic Ocean - 354-166 | ecosystem: Environmental > Aquatic > Marine > Hydrothermal vents | place: Atlantic Ocean: Mid... | reverse complement strand
CGCAAGTCCGGGGAAGCCGCCGCGCGCGCCCCTGTGGCCGCGCAGGGTGGCCCAGGCCATGTCCAGAACATCGTCAAGATTTTCCCGCCAGTTCTGCATTGCCGCATCTCCGCTTTGCAACTGGACGCCCGCGCAGGACTTGCGTAGCACTCCATCCATGAGTGATGCAATGCGACGTGAAGCCCAGAGGATCTTTCGCGCCGGTCTTGCCGCGGCAGATCCGGCGGTAGCGGTGCGTGCCTCGCTCGACTCCTCCCCCCTGCCGGAACCTCCTGGCCGGACCTTCGTGGTGGCGGTGGGCAAGGCGGCCATCGGAATGGCCCAAGCACTATGCGAGCGGATCAAGGCTGACGAGGTTGCGATCGTCACCAACTATGAGAACGCGCAGGAGGTGCCCGGGGCCAGGGTACTGGCCGCGGGGCATCCGGTGCCGGATGAAAACGGCCTGAAGGCGGGCGAGGCAGTGATCGGGCTGCTTGAGCGCGCCGGGCCGGACGACCGGGTGATCGCGCTGATCAGTGGCGGCGGCTCGGCGCTGCTGCCGGCCCCGGTGGAGGGGGTGAGCCTGGCGGACAAGGCCGAGGTCAACCGCCTGCTGCTGGGTGCCGGTCTCGACATCACCGCCATGAATCTGGTGCGCCAGCAGCTCTCGCGCCTCAAGGGCGGCGGGTTCCTGCGCCTGGCCGCGCCCGCGCCGGTCACGGCGCTGATCCTGTCGGATGTGGTGGGGGACGATCTTCGGGTGATCGCCAGCGGCCCGACTGTGGCCCCGATCGGCAGCCGGGCCGAGGCGGTGGTGCTGCTGAAAGAGGCAGACGTCTGGGAGAGGTTGCCGGGCTCCGTTCGGCGCCACCTTTCCGCCCCAGAGTCCCCCGCCGGGCCGCTGCCCGAGGCGGAAAACCGGCTGGTGGGCAGCAATGCGCGTTCGGTTGCGGCGATGAAGGCTGCGGCCCCGGAGGCGGCCGTCCATCCCGAACTGCTGGTGGGCGACGTGGCCGAGGCGGCGGCGGTGATCGCGGGCAAGGGGCGGGGCGTTCACCTGTTCGGCGGCGAAACCACGGTGCGGTTGCGGGGGCGCGGCATGGGCGGGCGCAATCAGGAGCTGGCGCTGCGCGTGGCGCTGGAGGCCGAGGCGCGCGGCTGGCAGGGGCCGTGGGTGTTTCTTTCCGGCGGCACCGACGGGCGCGACGGCCCCACCGATGCGGCCGGCGGGCTGGTTGATGGCGGCACGCTTGCGGCGATCCGCGCCAGCGGGGCCGATCCTCGGGCCCTTCTGGCGGAAAATGACAGCTATCATGCCCTCAAGGCGGCCGGGGCGCTGCTGATGACCGGCCCCACCGGCACCAACGTGGCCGATCTGCAGGTTCTGATCCGCAGCACGGGGTGATGGAGATGCGCGAGGGGCTGGCGTTCGATCCGGGCAGTCCCCGGATGCGCAAACTGCCGATGAGAGGTGGTGATCGCCTTTCGCTTCGCTTGTCGGGGTGATCAGGGCGAGCGCACCATGTCGTTGCGCCGGGGGGATGACACGGTGCTGCGTCCGGGGATGACGTTTCACTTCATGCCGGGGCTGTGGCTCGACGACGGCGGGATCGAGATTACCGAGCCGATCGTGATCACCGAAACCGGCGCCGAGTGCCTTTGCCGCCTCCCGCGGCGGCTGTTCGTGAAGGATTGAGGCGGCTCAGGTCACCGAGACGAAGCCGGTGATCAGCTGTCGCAGTCCGATCGCGGCGCCGACGAAGATCGAGGCAAGTGCCACCGGGGCGCCGTAGAACAGCACCGAGAAGGCCGAGATTCCCTGGCCGATGGTGCACCCGAAGGCGATCACCGCGCCGATGCCCATGAAGGCCGCGCCGAGGATCTGACGCTTGAGTTCGCGTGGATCCTCGCAGGCTTCCCAGCGGAAATGGCCCTTGATCAGGCTGCCGATGAAGGCGCCTGCCAGGACGCCGCTCACCGAGCCCACCCCGAAATTCAGCGTATTGCCCGAGGAGGTCATGGCGTAGATGATCGTATCGCCCAGCGGTGCCGAGAAGGTATGGGATTCCACCGGCACGGCGGCAAAGCCGGTTTCGGCCACCCAGTTCGTGCCGGCCCAGCCCGAAACGATGGCGATGCCGACGAGAGCGCCCCAGATGATCGCCCGGGGGCGGGAGATGAACTCGCGCGAGGCCAGGGCCGCGATCAGGATCGCCAGCCCGATCAGCAGCCCCACCGGGACGGCCGAAACACCCAGGCCACTGGCCAGCCAGTGGGCGATGCCGGGCGGGGTGGGGCCCTCGGCGGGAGGCTGGGGAAAGACCAGCACCCGCAGCCTCGCCAGCGGCCCCGAGATGGTGACATAGGCCGAGATCCCCATCACCAGCACGATCACGAAGGAGCGCAGATCACCGCCGCCCAGCCGTGCCAGCGCCCCGAAGCCGCAGTTTCCGGCCAGTGCCATGCCGTAGCCGAACAGAAGGCCGCCGAAGATGCTGGCCAGCGGGTTCCAGGCGAATGACAGGTAGATGGTGCTTTCAGCCTGCAGCGCGCCGAGGCCGATCAGCGAGAAGCTGCCGAGGATCGCCACGCCGATGGCAAGGAACCACATGCGCATGCGCAGGTTGCTGCCCTGGTAGAGCGCATCCTCGATCGCCCCCAGGGTGCAGAACCGGCCCAGCCGGGCAGCCAGCCCCAGAAGCAGCCCGCCGCCGAACCCCACCAGCGCAACCATCGCGGTTTCGGTGATGCCATCCCACATCGACGCGTCCTCCCCCAGACGTCGTGAGTGTCTGCGCTATGTCTGCGTGTCTCGCCCCTTCCCGGCGCCGTCCACGCTGCAGAACAGTTCGTAGATCGTTTCGAGTATTCGTCGTGGACGGTCGTCGGTCAAGGAATAGTAGATGGTCTTGCCCTCGCGCCGGGGCTTCACCAGCCCTTCGAGGCGCAGGCGTGCCAGCTGTTGCGACACCGCTGCCTGGCGCGCCGAGAGCAGCTCTTCCAGCTCGGTTACCGATTTCTCTCCGGTCACCAGGTGGCACAGGATCATCAACCGGCCCTCGTGGCTGAGGGCCTTGAGCATGTTCGATGCGTCGCAGGCGCTGGCCATCATCTTCTCCATGTCTTCATCCGACATGTCCGGCGTGATGACCGGAAGGCGCGCCGCGTTGAAATCTTCGGCCATAGGCTTGTCCATCGGTTCAACCTGGGACCTGGAATGCTGTCTGGCCCTCAATAGCCGCAATTGCCGCTTCGGTGCAATCTTCATATGGCCAGAAAGCGGCTTGCGGGGCCTGTCGCGATCTGCCTTGCACACCGTCGCCGCCTTGCGGCAGGGCCGCAGGCCCGGCACCTGGCGCCCTGCCATGGGGGAAGGGCATCAGGACTCGCCGGTGAAGTGAATGTTTTCGCGCAGGATCCTGCCCAGCATGCCCCAGAAGAAATCCTCCCCCGCGTATCCTTCGAGGCGGGCAACCTCCTGGCCATCGACCACCAGAAGGAAGGTGGGGGTGTAGATCAGCGGGGCCTTGATGGTCAGGTCCGCGGGAAGCGGATCCTGGATGTTGATCTTGCGCAGCGGCGCGGCGCGCCCCTCGGCCGTCTTGGGGTAGATGTCCATGATCTCCTCGTCCCACAGCTCGCACCAGACGCAGCCGTCCTCCTCGACCATCACCAGCTGGGCGGCAATGTCGGAAGCCACGGCGGGCAGGGGGGCGATAAGGCCGAGGGAAAGGGCAAGGACGAGGCGCCGCATGTCACCACCATTTGACGTAAAGCTCATACTCAATCTAAGTTGAATGTGTGAATAAGGCAAGAAAGGCCGCGGATGTTCGAGGTTTCAGCTATCGGGGCGCTGCTTGGTGGCCTTCTCTCGTTTCTTTCTCCATGCGTCCTGCCGATGGTTCCGTTCTACCTCGGCTACCTTGGCGGGGTGAGCATGGATCAGATGACTTCCGGCGGCCGGCTGGACGCGGGCGTGCGGCTGCGGGCGGTGGTCTCGGCGCTTCTGTTCGCGCTGGGGGTGATCACGATCTTCGTGGGGCTGGGCGCGGGGGCAACCGGATTCGGCCAGCTGGTGCGCGAGTGGTTCGGGGTGCTGCGCTGGGCCGCGGCGGCACTCATCGTGCTGATGGGGCTGCATTTCCTGGGGGTGGTGCGGATCGGCTTCCTGCACCGCCAGCTGCGGGCCGAGCCGGGAGACATGCGCAACCTCAGCCTGCTGGGGGCCTATCTCGTGGGGCTGGCATTCGCCTTCGGCTGGACACCCTGCGTGGGCCCCGTGCTGGCCGCCATCCTGATGACGGCAGCCGGCCAGGAGAGCACCTCCCAGGGCATGTGGCTGCTGTTCGTCTACGGTTCCGGCATGATGCTGCCCTTCGTGGCGGCGGCCTTCTTCATCGGGCCGTTCATGCGTTTCATGGGCCGCTTCCGGCGTCATCTCGGCAAGGTCGAGAAGGCGATGGGAGTGCTGCTGGTGGTGTTCGGGGTGCTGATCGCCACCAACACGGTGAACTACATCGGCTTCTGGCTGCTGAAGACATTTCCGATCTTCTTGCGGATCGGCTGAAGAAAAACCGTTCAGGGAGGAATTGAACGAAAATGCGTTGGATACTCGTGATGGTGATGGCCCTGTTCCTGTCCGGCCCGGCTGCGTCCGAACCGGGGGCGGTGGCCGAGATGGGAGATGACGGCCTCTACAAGACCGACTGGATGCGCGACACCTTCAAGGACCTGCGCGAGGATCTCGAGGAGGCCAATGCCGAGGGTCGGCGCCTGATGCTGATCATCGAGCAGCGCGGCTGCATCTACTGCAAGAAGATGCACGAAGAGGTGTTCCCGATTCCCGAGATCGAGTCCTACCTGCACGAGAACTACTTCGTGGTTCAGCTCAACATGTTCGGCGACGTGGAGGTGACGGATTTCGACGGCGAGGTGCTGCCCGAGAAGGACATGGTGATGAAATGGGGCATGATGTTCACCCCGACCATGGTGTTCCTTCCCGAGGAGGTGCCCCAGGACATGAGCGCGGCCCGCGCTGCGGTGGCGGTGATGCCGGGCTATTTCGGCCGTTACATGACGCTGAACATGCTCACCTGGATTGTCGAGAAGGGCTACGAAAGCGGCGAGAATTTCCAGAAGTATCACGCCCGAAAGCTGAAAACCCAGCTTGAAAATTGATCTTTCCGCACCTTCCGGGTGATGCGGCGATCATATTTTTTCGAAAAAATCAAGGATCTAGGCGTATATCTAATTATCTGAATACACAAGAAAATTCAAATCAATGAATTTGATGTTGCGAGAATCGAGGTGGCTGAGCTACGCTGTTCACATAAAGTTTACGGGAGGTGAAATGAAGAACACTGCAATCACTCTTGCGGCGTTCTTGCTGGCAACGGGTGCGGCATATGCCCAGACGATGCCATCAGACGTCGTGTTCGAGGACGGTGCCGTGGCGCAGTCCCTCACGGGCGTAGCGGGGGATCCCGCCAACGGCCGGGCGGTTTTCAAGAACCGCAAGAAGGGCAACTGCCTTGCCTGTCACGCCAACGCCGATCTTGCCAGCGAACAGTTCCACGGAGAGATCGGGCCGCCGCTCGACGGGGTCGGGGATCGATACACCGAAGCCGAGCTGAGGGGCATCATCGTCAATGCCAAGATGGTCTTCGAGGATACCATCATGCCTGCCTTCTACAGGGTCGACGGGCTGAACCGGGTTCTCGAGAAGTTCCAGGGCAAGACGATCCTGACCGCCCAGGAAGTCGAGGACGTGGTCGCCTACCTGATGACTCTCAAATAGCCGTTGCCGGCCGGGCAGCCGGCCGCGCCAGACGGTTTCGAAACCGAGGAGATACATATGCAACTTACAAGACGCGATGCTCTCAGCCTGGGGCTTGGCGCGACGGCTGCGTCGTTCCTGCCGCTGCGGGCGATGGCTTCGGCCGATGATCCGGTGGCGGCGTGGATCGCCAACTTCACCGGCGGGACCGAGGCGGGCACCGGCGGGATCACGCTGACCGCGCCCGAGATAGCCGAGAACGGCAACACCGTGCCGGTTTCGGTCGAGGCCCCGGGGGCGGTGGCCATCATGGTGGTCGCGCCGGGCAACCCCAACCCCGGCGTGTTCCAGATCAAGTTCGGCCCGCTCGCCGCGGAACAGTTCGTGTCCACCCGCATCCGCCTGGCCGGGACGCAGGACGTCATCGCCATCGCCCAGATGGCCGACGGCAGCTTCGTCCAGACGACCCGGACGGTGAAAGTGACAATCGGCGGCTGCGGCGGCTGACCAGAGGAGAAAGAGAAAGATGACAGCAGGTGTCAAACCACGCGTCAAGGTCCCGAAATCGGCGGCGGCCGGGGATACCATCACCATCAAGACGCTGATCAGCCACAAGATGGAATCGGGCCAGCGCAAGGACAGCGACGGCAACACCATCCCGCGCAAGATCATCAACCGCTTCACATGCGACTTCAACGGCCAGAACGTGATCGACGTGAAGCTGGAACCGGCGATCTCGACCAACCCGTTCTTCGAATTCAGGGCAAAGGTTCCCGAGTCGGGAGAGTTCACCTTCACCTGGTATGACGACGACGGCGACGTCTACACCACGTCGAAGAAGATCAAGGTCGCCTGACGGCGCGCAACCGGGGAGGAATACGAATGATAAGAAAAGCGTTGCACGCAGCGGTGAGCCTGGTGCTCTCGGGGGCACTGGCCCTGCCGCTGACCGCCGAAGAGCACATCAGCGAGATTCTCATCAACGAGGAGATCCCGATCACGCTTCGCACCGAGGCCCCGCCCTTCGTGGAGGGGCTCGACGAAATCATGTCGGGCTGGCTCTTCCGCTCGGAGGAAACCCAGACGCTGCAGCTTGACGACTTCGACAACCCGGCCTTCGTCTTCGTCGATCAGGGCATGGACCTGTTCAACAAGGTCGAGGGAACGGCGGGCAAGTCCTGCGCGGCCTGCCACCAGGACCTCAGCGAATTCGCCGGGCTACGCGCTTCGCTGCCGCGGGTCGAGGACGGCCAGGTCGTGACCATGGAAGACCTGATCAACGAATGCCGGGTCGAGCGCATGGGCGCCGAGCCCTGGAAGTGGAGCGGTACGCAGATGACCTCGGTCAATGCGCTGATCTCGCTGCAGTCGCGCGGGATGCCGGTCAATGTCAAGATCGACGGCGAGGCAAGGCCGTTCTGGGAAAAGGGCAAGGAGCTCTATTACACCCGGGTCGGTCAGCTTGATCTGGCCTGCGCCAACTGCCATGAGAACAACTTCGGCAACATGATCCGCGCCGACCGCCTGTCTCAGGGCATGATCAACGGCTTCCCGACCTACCGGCTGAAGAACGCCAAGCTGAACTCGGTTCAGGGGCGCTTCAAGGGCTGCATGAAGAACATCCGGGCCACCCCCTACAAGGAGGGTTCGGAAGAGTTCAAGGCGCTGGAGCTCTATCTCGCCTCCCGCGGCAACGGGCTTTCGGTCGAAGCACCGTCCGTCCGCAACTGAAGCAGGCTGCCCCGCGCCGGCGTGCCCGGCGCGGGATTTTCCTTCTTTTCACATTCATGAAGGTGAATGTGGAATTCTCGCGCAAGAGGGCCCCCTGATGATATCTCGTCGTGATTTCCTGCAGGCCGGGATGGCCGCCTCCGCCCTTGTCGGGGCTTCCGGTTTCGGCAACTGGGCGCGTCTGGCCGCCCGCCAGGCGCTGACCCAGGACCGGCTGCTGGAATTCGAAACCACCGGAAACGTCACCCTGATCCACATCACCGACGTGCATGCCCAGCTGGAGCCCGTCTGGTTCCGCGAACCCGAGATCAACATCGGGGTCGGTGCCCAGCGCGGGCTGGTGCCGCATGTCACGGGGGCAGATTTCCGCCGCCTCTACGGCATCGAGGACGCAAGCCCCGAGGCCTATGCCCTGACCCATGACGATTTCGTGGCGCTGGCGCGCACCTACGGGCGCATGGGCGGGCTGGACCGGGTTGCCACGGTGCTCGCGGCGATCCGCGCCGAGCGCCCCGATGCGCTGCTGCTTGACGGCGGCGATACCTGGCAGGGCAGCTATTCGGCGCTCAAGTCCCAGGGCAGGGACATGGTCAGGGTGATGAATGCGCTGGAGGTCGATGCGATGACCAGCCACTGGGAGTTCACCCTCGGCATCGACCGGGTGACGGAGATCGTCGACAACGAGCTGAACTTCCCCTTCCTCGGGGCCAACATCTTTGATGCCGAATGGGACGAACCGGCCTACGACCCCTACACCATGTTCGAGCGCGGCGGGGTGAAGATCGCGGTGATCGGACAGGCCTTTCCCTACCTGCCGGTGGCCAACCCGCGCTGGATGTTCCCCGGCCTGTCCTTCGGCATCCGCCAGGACCGCCTGGCCGAGATGGTGCAGGAGGTGCGCGATGGAGGGGCAGAATGCGTGGTGCTTCTGTCGCACAACGGCTTCGACGTGGATCGCAAGCTGGCCGGCGAGGTGCCCGGCATCGACGTCATCCTCACCGGCCACACCCATGACGCCATCCCCGAGCCGGTGCTGGTGGGCAGGACCCATCTGATCGCCTCGGGCAGTCATGGCAAGTTCGTCTCGCGCATCGATCTGGATGTGCGCGACGGCGAGGTGAAGGAGCTGCGCCACAAGCTGATCCCGATCTTCTCCGACGTGATCGAGCCGGACCGCAAGATCGCGGCCCTGATCGCGCAGGAGCGCGCGCCCTACGAGGCCGAGATGGCCGAGGTGATCGGCCGCACCGACAGCCTGCTCTACCGGCGCGGCAACTTCAACGGCACCTGGGACGATCTGATCTGCAATGCCCTGATCGAGGAGCGCGAGGCCGACATCGCGCTCAGCCCCGGTTTCCGCTGGGGCGCCTCGCTGCTGCCCGGCGACGAGATCCGCCGCGAGGACATCTTCAACGCCACCGCCATGACCTACCCGGAGGTCTACCGCAACGAGATGACGGGCGAAACGCTGAAGCTGATCCTCGAGGACGTGGCCGACAACCTGTTCAACCCCGATCCCTACTACCAGCAGGGTGGCGACATGGTGCGCGTGGGCGGCATGGGCTACCGGATCGACATCAACAAGAAGCAGGGCGAGCGGATCAGCGACATGACGCTGCTGAAGACCGGAGAGCTGATCGACCCGGCGAAAACCTACGTCGTCGCCGGCTGGGCCAGCGTGAACCAGGGAACCGAAGGGCCGCCGGTATGGGAACTGGTGGAAAATCATGTCCGTCGTCTGGGCACGGTTTCCATCGAACCCAACAGGAGCGTCAAGGTGGTGGGGGCATAGACGGCCGGCCGGGCAAGGGCCACCGCAGGAGAGGGAGGCATCCGCGATGTCCGATTCCGACGGCAGGAGAGGCGCAACCCGGCGCGGTTTCATCAAGGGCGCCCTCGCCGCCGGGGCGGGGGCGGCCTCGGCCGGCGCCGCCGGGGCCGAGGCCGGCGACCCGGCGATCACCGAGCTGCAACCCTGGATGCGAGCGTTCGGCCCCGGCGTCGATGCCAGCCCCTACGGCCTGCCGTCCGAGCATGAAAGCCACGTGCGCCGGCGTTACGTGGAGTGGCTGCGCCCCGATACCATCTCGGCGGTCAACTTCACGCCGATCCATCAGCTTGACGGGATCATCACCCCCAACGGGCTGTGCTTCGAGCGCCACCACTCGGGCGTGGCGCTGATCGACCCGGGCAGGCACCGGCTGATGATCAACGGCTTGGTGGACACCCCGCTGGTCTTCACCATGGAAGATCTCAAGCGCTTCCCGCGTGAAAACCGCATCTATTTCCTCGAATGTGCCGCCAATTCGGGGATGGAGTGGCGCGGGCCGCAGCTCAACGGCTGCCAGTTCACCCATGGGATGATCCACAACCTGATGTATACCGGCATCCCGCTGCGCCATGTGCTGGACGAGGCGGGGCTGAAGCCCGGCGCGAAATGGCTGCTGGCCGAAAGCGCCGATGCGGCGGCGATGACCCGCTCGATCCCGCTGGAGAAGGCGCTGGACGACTGCCTGCTGGCCTTCGCCATGAACGGCGAGGCGCTGCGCCCCGAACAGGGTTATCCGCTGCGCCTGGTGGTGCCGGGCTGGGAAGGCAACATGTGGATCAAGTGGCTGCGCCGCATCGAGGTGGGCGACAGGCCCTGGCATCAGCGCGAGGAGACTTCGAAATACACCGACCTGCTGGGCGACGGCCGCACCCGACGTTTCACCTTCGAGATGGATGCCAAATCGGTGATTACCAGCCCTTCGCCGCAGGCCCCGATCACCCATGGCCCCGGCCCCACGATCATCACCGGCATCGCCTGGTCGGGGCGGGGCACCATCGCCCGGGTCGACGTGACGCTGGACGGCGGCGTCAACTGGCACACCGCGCGCCTGTCGGGGCCGAGCTTCGACAAGTCGCTGCACCGTTTCTACTTCGAGTTCGACTGGGACGGGCGGCCGATGCTGCTGCAAAGCCGTGCCATCGACAGCACCGGTTACGTGCAGCCCACCAAGGATGCGCTGCGGGCGGTGCGCGGGGTCAGTTCGGGCTATCACAACAACGGCATCCAGACCTGGGCCATCGATTCGGAGGGGAGGGCGGAAAATGTCGAGATTTCGTGATCTTGCCGCGCTTTCCCTGGGCGTGATCCTTGCCGCGTCCGCCGCCTTCGCCCAGCAGGGCGGCAAGCTCGGCCTCGGCCGGCCGGCCTCCCCCGACGAGCTGGCCGCCTGGGATATCGATGTCCGCCCCGACGGCCTGGGCCTGCCCGAGGGCCGGGGCGACGTGCTCACCGGCGAGGAACTCTATACCGGGTTGTGCGCCGCCTGCCACGGCGATTTCGGCGAGGGCACGGGGCGGCTGCCGGCGCTGGCTGGCGGCGAGGGCACGCTCACCGACGAGTTCCCGGTGAAAACCGTCGGTTCCTTCTGGCCCTATCTTTCGACCGTCTGGGATTACGTGCACCGCACCATGCCCTATGGCAATTCCCAGTCGCTCAGCGATGACGAGGTCTATGCCCTGACCGCCTATATCCTCTATCTCAACGATCTGGTGGACGAGGATTTCGTGCTCACGCGCGAGAACCTGCCCGCCATCCGCCTGCCCAACGAGGGCGGCTTCATCCCGGATGACCGGGCCGGGACGGAGCTGCCGGCCTTTTCCGCCGAGCCCTGCATGGAAAATTGCAAGGACCGCGTGGAGATCACTGCCCGCGCCGGGGCCCTCGATGTCACCCCCGAAGCGGAGGAGCGATAGCGCGCGGCCGCTTGACGCGCATCGTTGCCTGCCCCTGCGCGGTGCGGGATACTGCAATCACGGATGACGAGGAGGACCTGTCATGAAATTCCTGATCTCCTGGATAAGCGCCCTGATGCTGGCCTTTCCCGCCCTGGCCGAGGGCGTGACCACCTACCCCTATGATGGCGATTTCGACGATGCCACCTTCGCGGTGGAAAGCGCCATCATCGACCGCGGGCTGGTGATCGACTACGTCAGCAAGGTGGGCAACATGCTCAACCGCACCGGCGCCGACGTGGGCTCGGATGTCAAGATCTTCGACAACGCCAATGTCTACCTGTTCTGCTCGGCGGTGATCTCGCGCAAGATGATGGAGGCCGATCCGATGAACATCGCCTACTGCCCCTACGGCATCTTCGTTGCCGATCAGGGCGGCAAGGTGGTGATCGGCTATCGCGATCAGCCCGAAGGGGTGATGCAGGAAGTCCAGAAACTGCTGGACGAGATTGCGCGCGAGGCGGTGGAGCAGTAAAACGCCCGTGCCCCGGCCTTCTGCCGGGGAGGGGAGTGTGCATGCAGGACTGGATCGAGCGGTTCGAAGGGCTGAAGCGGCTGGACGAGCGGCTCAAGCGCAAGCTGACGCAGCAAAGCCGGATCATCACGCTCAAGAAGGGCTCGGTGGTTTTCGGCCCCGGTGCCTCGCCCGAAAACCTGCTGCTGCTTCTCGACGGCACGGTACGGGTGCAGCAGCATTCCGAGGGGGGGCGCGAGATCGTGCTCTACCGGGTGCAGGCGGGCGAAAGCTGCGTGCTGACCACCGCCGCGCTGCTGGCCTATGACGATCACTCGGCGGAAGGCATCGCCGAGACGGACGTGCGCGCCGCCGCCATCCCGCGGATGGTGTTCGACGAGCTGATCGCCACCTCGCCCGAGTTTCGGGAATTCGTGTTCAAGAGCTACTCGCGCCGGATCACCGATCTGTTCTTCGTGATCGATGAGCTGGCCTTCCGCCGGGTCGACATCCGCCTGGCCCAGAAGCTGCTGGACCTGCAGGACAAGGCGGGCGTGGTGCGCGCCACCCATCAGCAGCTGGCTGCCGAACTGGGCACCGCGCGCGAGGTGATCTCGCGCCAGTTGCAGGAATTCCAGCGCCGCGGCTGGGTGAAGCTTTCGCGCGGCGAGGTGAAGATCGAGGACGAAGACGCGCTGCGCGACCTGGTGGTGGTGGTCTAGCCGCCACCGGTCCGGCGAGGGGGCTACCTGCCCCCTGCGGGCCTGCCGGCCCGCTACCCCCGGGAGTATTTCCCGACAGAAGAAGCTGCCAGCGGCTGGTACGGGCCGGGCTCACGCGCTCGTGTCCGAAAAAGTGGCGGGTTTTGTGACATTCTCACCGACGCGCCCCGCCGCGCGGCCTATCTAGAGTGCAATCGAACGAGAGCGGACGCGCGAACGCCCCCTGCCTGCATGGTTGCATTCCCGCCTCCCCGGCCTGCTTCCGCTACTCGGCAAACCGGAAAGGAACATCAAGATGCGTGACTATGCAACTGATACGCAAGTGAAACCCGAGGTTCAGGCCTTCTTCGACGAGGCCACCAACACCATTTCCTACGTGGTCAAGGACCCCAACTCGAACGCCTGCGCGGTGATCGACTCGGTGATGGACATCGATTACGCCGCCGGGCGGATCACCTATGACCATGCCGACAAGATGATCGACTACATCCGCAAGAACGACCTCAAGCTGGAGTGGATCATCGAGACCCACGTGCATGCCGACCACCTCTCGGCCGCGCCCTACATCCAGCAGCAGCTGGGCGGCAAGATCGGCATCGGCGAGAACATCACCATCGTGCAGGACGTCTTCGGCAAGATCTTCAACGAAGGCACCGAATGGAAGCGCGACGGCAGCGAGTTCGACAAGCTGTTCAAGGATGGCGATACCTACCAGATCGGCACCATGAAGGTGGTGGCCATGCATACCCCCGGCCACACCCCGGCCTGCATGACGCACATCATCGGCGATGCGGCCTTCGTGGGCGATACCCTGTTCATGCCCGATGGCGGTTCGGCACGCGCCGACTTCCCCGGCGGTGATGCCGGTCAGCTCTATGACAGCATCCAGAAGATCCTGGCGCTGCCCGACGAGACCCGCCTGTTCATGTGCCACGATTACGGCCCCAACGGGCGCGACATCCAGTGGGAGACCACCGTCGCCGAGGAGAAGGAGCACAACATTCACGTGGGCAAGGGCAAGACCCGCGAGGACTTCATCAAGTTCCGCACCGAGCGTGATGCCCAGCTGGCCATGCCGCGGCTGATCATCCCCTCGATCCAGGTGAACATGAAGGCGGGCAAGCTGCCCGAGCCCGATGACAGCGGAACCCGGATGCTGAAAGTGCCGCTGAACAAGCTGTGAGAAAACGGAACGTTCGGAAAAGAAAAGGAAGACAGCAATGAACATCCGCCAGATCGGTGAAGATTTCTTCATCTCGGGCCAGATCCATCCGGAGAACATGCGCGAGCTGGCCGCCCGCGGCATCCGGGGGATCATCTGCAACCGCCCCGACAACGAGCAGTGGGGCCAGCCCGATTTTGCGACCATCCGGGCCGCGGCGCAGATGGCCGGGATCGAGGCCCGTTACGTGCCCATCACCCACGGGCGGGTCACGCCGTCCGACGAGGCGGCCTTCCGCGAGGCGCTCAACAGCCTGCCCAAGCCGGTGCTCGGCTATTGCCGCTCGGGCGCGCGCTCGGCCTCGATGTACGGGGCGGTGGCGCAACAGGCCGCGTGATGTTCGCCCGCAACAGGTGAAACCGAGCCCCCGGGGAAGCCTCCGGGGGCTTGTGATTTGAGGGACAGCAAGGATGAAACCCGCCATTTTCCGCCTTTCCCGCTACCTGCCGATCCTCGACTGGGGCCGGCAGTACGGCCGTGACACCTTCACCAGCGACATGGTGGCGGCGGTGATCGTCACCATCATGCTGATCCCGCAGTCTCTGGCCTATGCCCTGCTGGCCGGGCTGCCCGCCGAGATGGGGCTTTATGCTTCGATCCTGCCGCTGGTGGCCTACGCCATCTTCGGCACTTCGCGGGCGCTGGCGGTGGGGCCGGTGGCGGTGGTTTCGCTGATGACGGCCGCGGCAATCGGCAAGCTGGGCCTTGCCAGCCCGGCCGAATATGCCGCCGCCGCGATCGTGCTGGCCTTCCTTTCGGGGCTGGTGCTGCTGGCCTTGGGCGTCTTTCGCCTCGGCTTTCTGGCCAATTTCCTCAGCCATCCGGTGATTGCCGGATTCATTACCGCCTCGGGGATCCTGATCGCCACCAGTCAGCTCAAGCACATCCTCGGCATCTCGGCCTCGGGGCAGAACCTGGTGGAGATCGCGGGCTCGCTGCTTGGGAACATCGGCCAGGTCAACCTGCCCACCGTGGTGATCGGCGCCTCCTCGGTGGCCTTTCTGTTCTGGGTGCGCAAGGGGCTCAAGCCGCTGCTGCGTGCGGCCGGCATGGGCCCGCGCCTGGCCGACCTTCTGGCCAAGGCCGGCCCGGTGGCAGCGGTGGCGGTGACTACGCTCGCCACCTGGGGCTTCGGCCTGCACGAACGCGGCGTGGCCATCGTGGGCACCATTCCGCAGGGTCTGCCGCCGCTCACCGTTCCGGCCTTTGACTGGGACCTGTGGGCCTCGCTGTTCGGCTCGGCGGTGCTGATCTCGATCATCGGTTTCGTCGAGAGCGTATCGGTGGCCCAGACGCTGGCCGCCAAGCGCCGCCAGCGCATCGACCCCGATCAGGAGCTGATCGGCCTGGGCGCGTCCAACATCGCGGCCTCGGTCTCGGGCGGTTATCCGGTGACCGGCGGTTTCGCCCGTTCGGTCGTCAATTTCGACGCCGGTGCCGAAACGCCCGCCGCCGGCGCCTTCACCGCCGTGGGCATCGCGCTGGCGGCGCTGTTTCTCACCCCGCTGCTGTTCTTCCTGCCCAAGGCCACGCTGGCGGCCACGATCATCGTCGCCGTGCTTTCCTTGGTGGATTTCCGCATCCTACGCCACACCTGGAACTACAAGCGGGCCGATTTCGCCGCGGTGGCGGCCACCATCGCCCTGACCTTGATCTTCGGGGTGGAAACCGGGGTTTCCGCCGGGGTGCTGCTTTCGATCCTGCTCTATCTCTATCGCTCCTCGCGCCCGCATGTGGCCGAGGTGGGGCTGGTGCCCGGCACCGAGCATTTCCGCAACATCAGGCGCCACAAGGTGCACACCGTTCCCTCTCTGGTGACCCTGCGCATCGACGAGAACCTCTATTTTGCCAATGCCCGTTTCCTGGAGGATTACATCCTCAACCGGGTGGTCGAGGACAGGGCGGTGCGTGACGTGGTGCTGATGTGCTCGGCGGTGAACGAGATCGACACCTCGGCGCTTGAAAGCCTCGAGGCGATCAACCACCGCCTGCAGGGAATGGGCATCCGGCTGCACCTCTCCGAGGTCAAGGGGCCGGTGATGGACCGCCTGCAGCGCAGCGATTTCCTGGAGCATCTCACCGGGCAGGTGTTCCTGTCGCAATACGCCGCCTGGCGGGCGTTGAACGGGGAAGAGGCGGGCGAACCGGGCCGGGAGGCGGGCCCGCGCGCGGTTCCCGCTTGATCTGGCGGCCCCGCGCGCCCATCAAGGGCAGGCAAGCCGCGGGAGAAGAGTCATGGGCCGGTGCAAGGCCGAGATGCCGCCAACCCTGAGCGGGCTGCTGGAGGCCCTGCTGGCGGCCGCAGATGAGCAGGAGCTGACGCTCGGCCGGCTGTTTGCGATGATGAACGCCCGCGGGCTGGCCGCGGCCATGCTGGTGCCCACGCTGCTGATGGTGATGCCTTTCGGGCTGTTTCCCGGCTCCAATGCCCTGCTCGGGCTGGTCATGGCCTTCGTGGCCGGCCATATCGCGCTGGGCCTTCGCAACCTGTGGCTGCCGCGGCGGCTGCGGCAGGTCGCGCTCTCGGGGCGGCTGATGCGCCGCGGGCTGCGCCGGCTCTTGCCGCTGGCGGCCTGGCTGGATGCCCGCACCGGCCGGCGGCTGGCCCTGCTGGCCGAGGGCGAGGCCGCCACCCGCCTGGCGGGGCTGGTGATGCTGGGGCTCAGCCTGTTTGCCGCCATCGCCGGGCTGATCCCCGGTATTCCCACCCTGGTTTCGGCGGTCGTGCTGCTGCTGGCACTGGGGCTTTTGTTGCGCGACGGGGTGGTGATGGCGGTGGGCTACGGCGCCACCCTGGCCGCGGTGGCGGGGGTGGTGGCGCTCTGGCCCGGCGCATAACTGAACAAGCATTCATTTTTTCTCGTATCCCCCTTCCGCCAGCCCGGGCAATGGGGCTAACCTGCCCGCGAACATCGGGAATCGAGCGGAGGAAAGGATGCAGATTTCATCGCAGACGGGGGCCGTGGTTACCGGAGGCGCTTCGGGGCTGGGGGCGGCGGTGGCGCGCGAGCTTGCTGCCAGGGGTGCCCATGTTACCATTTTCGACCGCAACGCCGAGGCTGGCCGGGCGTTGGCCGGAGAGATCGGCGGCAGCTTCCGCGAGGTTGACGTGAGCGATGACGAAAGTGTTGCCGCAGGATTTGCCGAACCCGGCCCCGCGCCGCTGCGCATCCTCGTCAACTGCGCCGGTATCGGGCCGGCCGCGAAAACCGTCTCGCGTGGCGAGCCCCACGATGCGGCGCTTTTTGCCCGGGTCATCGGCGTGAACCTGATCGGCAGCTTTCAATGCGCCGCCCGGGCCGCAGCGATCATGGCGGCGTGCGAGCCGCTCGGCGAGGACGGCGAGCGCGGGGTGATCATCTCCACCGCTTCGGTTGCCGCCTTCGAGGGGCAGGTGGGGCAGGTGGCCTACTCCGCCTCCAAGGGGGGGATCGTCGGCATGACCCTGCCGATGGCGCGTGATCTGGCCCAGCACGGCATCCGGGTGGTCACCATCGCCCCGGGCCTGTTCCGTACCCCGCTGCTGCAGGGCCTGCCCGAGGAGGTGCAGGAAAGCCTTGGCGCCCAGGTGCCCTTTCCCTCGCGTCTCGGCGATCCGGCGGAATATGCCGCCCTGGCCCGTCACATCGTGGAAAACCCGATGCTGAACGGCGAGGTGATCCGCCTTGACGGTGCCATTCGCATGGCCCCGCGCTGAGCGCCTTGTCCGGCGGTGGGAAGGGCGCGCCGCTCAGCCGACGAAGGCCTTTTCCACCACGTATTCGGCCGGGTCCGAGTTGGCCCCCTCGCGCAGGCCATAGCCTTCGAGGATTTCCTTCATGTCCATGTTGAAGGCCAGCGAGCCGCAGACCATGGCGCGATCGTTTTCGGGGGTGATCCCGTCGATGCCGAGATCGGCGAACACCTTGCCGGACTTGAGGTTGTCGGTGATCCGGCCCATGCGTTCGCTTTTCTCGCGGGTGGTAGTGGGATAGTAGCGCAGCTTGCCGTGCACGAATTCGCCGATCAGCGGGTCGTCGGGCAGCGCGGCGATCAGCTGGCGGCCGTATTCCAGATCGGCCACGTCGCGGCAGGTGTGCATCATGATCACCTCGTCGTAGCGCTCGTAGGTGTCGGGGTCGCGCATCAGGCTGGCGAAGGGGGCGATGCCGG
>Ga0256839_1003028_pt1 | contig 17823 bp, 20 predicted proteins | sample 354166metaG_FD_185968 | JGI IMG/M metagenome (GOLD analysis project Ga0256839, IMG submission 185968) | Hydrothermal vent microbial communities from Mid Atlantic Ridge, Atlantic Ocean - 354-166 | ecosystem: Environmental > Aquatic > Marine > Hydrothermal vents | place: Atlantic Ocean: Mid... | reverse complement strand
CATACGGCATAAACGAAAAAGGAGAAAAAATAAAAATCAGCAATACGCAGAGATACAAGACACTGGGGAATGGCTGGACGGTGGAAGTTATCAAACATATTTACAAAAAATTAAAAAAATCATCATGAAAAAACTAACACAAAAACAATCCATATTTTACCAGCTCATCAAGGAGAAAAAAAGAAACAGTGCAGACTATATACCGCTTTGGAAGCTCATGGGCGAGGTCTACTGTGTAGAGCTAGACCTCTGGGGTTTCGTATCATACGAAATACCCGCGCGTATGTCTGAGATGTATCAGGACAATGAAGGCATGCTGGAGCGCGTTATAGTTACCGGAAAGAGCGGTGCGAGATACTATGCATATAGGTTAGCTGATGACTATCATAGTCATATCCGGGACGATAAGCTCAGGATGATATATGATGTGGTTTGCGGGGAGATAGACAGAGTATAGATATCCACACAAGACAAATTTATTTTTGCATGATATAATATCTGCATGAAGCAGGGGTTTATCAAGGAGTATCCTAATAATGCAAAAAAACATACCAACAAGCAGATAGAGCTTATCGCCAGAAGTATACAGCGTTTCGGGTGGCAACAGCCGATTAAAGTAGGAAAGGACGGATATATCATAGTAGGACATGGGAGGTGGCTAGCGTATCAGAGATACAAGGACGAGCTAGACCTAAAGGAAGCATGGGTGATAGATGAGAGCGGTAGGACTATAAGCGGAGCACCAGAAACTAGAAAACTCTCTCCGGATGAGGAGAGAGCGTATCGTATTGCGGATAATAAAATAAACTCTCTCACCGAGATAGATGACAACATAGTGATGCCAGAGCTGGACAGTTTGGATAATGAGCTTTTTGACATAACAGGATACATCAGAGATGAGATATCAAAGGATAATGAGAAATATCATGACTATGAGATTGGCGCACTATCTGAGCGCTTCATAGTATCGCCATTCAGTATACTGGATACGACTAGTGCTGACTGGCAGGACAGGAAACGCAGGTGGATATCACTTGGCATAGAAAGTGAGATAGGGCGAGATGATGGTCTGCTTGGCAGTGGCCTAAGAGATATGGCTAAGAGAATGGATGGGTCGCGCAAGCTTAGTGGTGCTATGAAGTCAGGGACATCAGTCTTTGACCCGGTGCTGTGTGAGGTCATGTATCATTGGTTTGTCCCGCGCGGTGGTTCAGTGATAGACCCGTTTGCAGGCGGGAGTGTCAGAGGGGTAGTGGCTCAGCATACGGGACATGATTATCATGGCATAGAGCTTAGGAAGGAGCAGGTAGATGCTAATATAGCGCAAGCAGATAAGATATTCAAAGATAAAGATAAACCTAAGTGGATACATGATGACGCCATCAATATAGATAAACATTTTCATAAAAGTATTTTTGATTTTATTTTTACCTGTCCACCATATGCAGACCTAGAGGTTTACTCAGACGATGAGAGAGACCTATCTACAATGGAGTATGATGTATTTTTAGATAAATATAAGCAGATAATACATAAAGCATTGGACACCCTGAAAAATAATAGGTTTGCAGTTGTTGTGGTAGGAGAAGTGCGAGATAAAAAAGCGGGTGCATATAGAAACTTCGTGTCAGATACAATAGACGCATTCGTGTCTGGGGGGGCGCACTACTACAACGAGATAATACTTGTGAATGCCATAGGCACGCTTGCCATATCATCAAACAAGATTTTTACAGCTGGGAGAAAGGTCGGTAAAAGACATCAGAATATACTTGTGTTTTGGAAAGGTGACCTGCCCCCAAATAAATCATTAAAAGATGATATATGGACAATATGAATTATCATGAGAGAAGCGCAAAAAACTTCGTGCAATGCTACGAGGAGATGGTGCGCGCATACAGGACATTCAAACTCAATCAAGACTACGCCCGGACATTCCTAGCTCGTGCTCGTCCACTGCTGACAGATGAGGAGTATGCCATCATCAGGGCTAGATTATCTATGGATATCACTACCAAGCCGATGTCTATGGCGCGTATAGCCGAGATGCTGGAAGCTAATGGCGTCAAGAGTAAGACGGTCAGTCGGCAGAGAATAGAGCAGATAATCAAGAAAACACTTGATAAGCTAAAGGATATCTATGGCGAGGACTAAAAAAGAAAAAGCACCGATAGGGACTTTTAGGAAAGCGAAAAAAGTCGCGCAGGTAAAAACCGAGCAAACACGCTCGCAAAAGAAAAAACGGTCATATGCTCTTGTGCCTAAGGTGTTATCCCACGCGATAGAGCGCATGGAGCTGGCGGTAGCTGAGGGCGAGGAGCAGATGAAAGATGTCCGTCTTGAGCGCATATATGTGAATATCCTAAAAGAGAGAGAAAAAGAAATCAAGGAAAGAGGGTCAAAAAATGCAGGGAGATATCCATTCAATGCCTCGTCATACGAGAGAGAGTGGGCTATTTTGAATAAGCTGGTCTCGGCGTGGAGGATAGGCGCGTCAGATGTAGAAGCGAGTAACTTTGCGGGTGTCAGCTTAAACTCCCTGCGCACCTATCTCAAAAAATATCCAGAGCTTGCAGAGTATCGCAAGGAGCTGAAGTCAAATCCGGTGTTTATTGCAAGGAATACGGTCGTTAAAAATCTCCCGGATAATCCGGGTCTGGCGTTTAGATTTTTGCAGAGCAAACTCCCGCAAGAGTTCGCGCTGGGTCGTTTCGCCGGGGAAACGGAAAAAGACACGCCTAAGGATATACCTGAGCAGGCAAAGCAGGCATGGGAGCTCATCAAGAAATCAGTATGAAATGGAAAGATAGCGTATCGTCACCACTCAATGAGACCTGCTCGTGCGGGCGTAAGACTATGGGGAGAATGACCATTAGGTACCCAACGGGCTTCACAGTGGAGATACCCATATGCTATGAGTGCTCCGTGCTGGCTGAGCGTGTGCTCATTCGTAAAGCTAACTATGACAGAAAAGATTTTGAAAAATAAAGCGGACGAGATATACGAGCTACTCAGTAGCGCAGACGACGACTTCATCGTTGAGTTTTTCCGCCCCAATGGAGAGAATGATTACTCTAAGTTTTACTACTGGCAGAGATGGTTTTTCCCGCAGTTTTTCAAATATGTAGATGCGCCGTTCCACGAGGAGATAGACTGCGACCTCGTTGATTTATTCGCGCTCAAGTATCACGAGCTGTCCCTATTCGGGGCTCGGGATAATGCAAAGACCTCTAAGGTCAAGTTGGCGACTGTATATGCTACGCTGTATCAGCTCTACGACTATGGGATAGTCTCCAGCAAAGATAAATCAAACTCGCGTGGCTTTGTGACTGATATATATAATATGCTTATATCCCCGAGAGTGGTGGCGACCTATGGGAATGTATTCTCTCGCAGGGCGAGAGAGGCGACTAAGCGTCAGCAGACCATGAGCGTGTTTACGACACGCCACGGTGTAAGACTGCAGGCGTGGTCAGCGCTACAGTCTATCCGCGGTGCGGTGGAGCAGGAGAGGCGACCTGACCTATACATCGCAGATGACTTTGAAAATGCTAAAACACTGGACAGTCTGGTAGAGACGGAGAAAATATGGAAGTATCGTCTGGAGGCGATAGACGGTATGGCGCAGGCGAGGAGAAAAATCATAAATCTTGGAAACTATATATCCGAGGCGGGTAATGTCCACAAAATCATACAGGAGAAAAGCGGTCGTGTGCGGATACTGCCGATAGAGAAGGATGGCGTGATACTGTGGTGGGATAAGTATGTCGCTACCGATGAGGAAGCTGAGAAAATCAATAAAACCCGACCCAAGGACAGGTGGGTGATATCGCTGGAAACTCTTAAAAAAAGAGAAAGCTATGAGCAGGAGTATCTGTGCGAGCCAAAGAAAATAGGTGATACGGCATTCAAGCGCAGACTGCTCGTGCGTGCCTATGAGCCGATGGAGTATAGGGAGACGACATCTGGACTACGGGTATATAAGAAAGCAATCAAGGGGCATCGCTATGGTATAGGCGCAGATACATCAGAGGGGGTCGGTAGAGATAGCCAGACAGCGCAGATTATTGACTTTTCTGTGTATCCATTTGAGCAGGTGGCGGTTTTTAAGAACAACAGAATAGACGGCACTGACTTCGGGAAACTTCTGTGTGAATGGGGCAGGTACTACAATATGGCTATTATTGCTCCAGAGCGGAATAACACAGGGCACGAGGTGCTGGGGGTGCTGAAACAGGAGTATGATGGCGAGATATACCGCATGAGGACGCTGGATGAGGCGAGGGATAGAGCGCTCAAGAAGCTCGGGTGGGTGACCACTGCTAGTTCCAAGGCGAAGCTCGTTGGAGACTTCAGGCAGATACTCCTAGACGGCGGGATACTGCTACACGATGCTGATACGCTGGATGAGCTGTATAGATACACTGATAAGGATGTGACGAGCGCTACACCGCTACCCACACGGCACTTTGACCTCGTCATGGCACTGCTGATAGCGATGCAGTTGAGAGACGAGGATACCGGACTGCCACTGGTCGCTTGACACTTTAATTTTAAGACCTAAAAGCTAAAATTATACTATGGATATATTTTCATTTTTCAAAAAATCAGAGACTAAATCTACGAGTGACGCTGTGGGAGAGGCCATCATGCAAGCTCTTTCAGATAATACGCTGACTATATCTGATGCAGACAAGGGTATGGTGCATATCGCTGTGGCTAAGATAGCGCAGGTGGCGTCATCGGCTGACTGGGGTGTGTATCGGCTCAGAAAGGACGGCAAGGTTGAGGAGGTAACAGGACATATACTCAATAGACTTATTGAGAAACCTAACCCGCTGATGACATGGAGAGCATTCATCTATCGTCTGGTAGGTCAGCGAGAGTTTACCGGTTTTGCTCCGGTGCTCATCAAGACTGTGCAGGCGGGAGATGTGCGCATTGTCGCTCTAAACTCCGGAGCGGTGAAACCGATATTCTCGGAGGACGGCTCAGAGATACTACGCTATGAGGCCATGACCGATAAGGGTCTCAAGGTGGTCTATACCACCGAGCAGGTCAAGGCGTGGTTTATCCCAGACTTCTTTTCGTCAAAGAGAATGATAGGCATCGGAGATAAAATCAAGGAATGGATACTTTTTGAGCGCGCAATGGAACAGCTACAGAGAGACATGGCTAAAAATCGTTCATATGTCGGCGGAGTGGTGGAGACTAATACCACAAGCATGGATAAGCTCAAGCAGTGGAGACGACTATGGAAGGTCAGGGTCAAGAATAGAGGCGAGGATATCATCCTCCCTGAGGGTGCTAAATATACTCGTTTTTCACTCAACGCAAAAGAGATGGAGCTGACTGCTCAGGAGGAGCAACACATCAAGAAAGTGCTCAAGGCGTTCTCTGTGCCTAAGGAGCTACTGGGAGATGTGGACACATCCGGGAGAGCTAATGTGGATGGAGCATACTACGGCTTTGTGAAATTCAAAATCAAACCTATACTGGACGAGCTCAAGGAGTTCATTAATTATGAGATAGTCCCTGCGCTCACTGATGACGATACGGTGTTCGTAGACTACGCAGACCCTACTCCGCAGGATAAAGAGTTCGCGCTCAAGGAGAAACAAGTGGCTCTTGCGGGAAAGGCATGGAAAACACCTAATGAGGTCAGAGCAGAGGAAGGTCTTGAGCCACTGGACGGTGGAGACGCATTATCCACCCCATTGATACTGTCTGTTACCCCACCCAAAAGGGTGAAAAATGCGGTCGCTAAAAGTATCGCTATTGACAACAAAAAAAAGCAAATAGAAGGCAAGGTGGAGGCCACATCTGGGGAGCTTGCAGAGCAGGTCAAGAGAGCTCTTTTTGAGAAACTCCACAAGGATTTCACCGGACGCGTATCCGAGAAGCAGATACTCCTACAGAGAGTGATACTGGAGAGAGCCAATGAGCTACATGATAATGTAGTGAAACAAATACGCAAGCGTGTCAAGAAAAGCAAGGATACGCTAGTGAGCTTTGATGTCAAAAAAGAAGCGGAAACACTAAGAATATCGGCGGATGGGATAATACAGGCGTTGGCTGAGCAGGAGGGAAAGAATGCGTTCGCTCTGGTAGATAACCCAGCCGGGAATTATGACCCGAAAGACAAGAAGCTACAGAGAGCACTTCGCAATCTCTTTATGCTCAGAGCGGAGAGCTTCAACAAGACCACATTGGAGCTCATCAATGACGAGGTGAACGAGGGTATCAAGGAGGGAGAGACCGCTAAGGAGCTTGAACAAAGAATAAGCTCGGTATTTGAAAATATCAGTAAATATAGGGCTAAACACCTCGCTCAGGATATCGTTTTCACGACCGCAAACTCTGCTATCAGGAGCGCATATGAGCAGAGCGGAGTGGTGACTAAAATCGTGTGGTATACGGCAGAGGACGAGAAGGTCTGCCCATTCTGTAGCGCTATGGATAAGCGGACGGTCGGTATAGATGAGAAGTTTTTTGACAAAGGAGATAGCTTGCAGGTCGGCAAGCATAAATTGGACTTGAAGTTTGAGGCAATCAAGCACCCGCCGATACACTCGGGGTGTAGATGCTTTTTATTGCCTGAGGAGATATCATTTTAGCGTATGGATGTATTGATAGATAAAGCATTCAGCGAGAGCGGTCTTATAGCGACCATGTTTCTGCTTTTGTTCTTGTTCGCACTAAGATACTTCCCCAAGATGATAGACAAGCACTTTGACGCTATCAAGGAGCTACAGAGGTCGTTCTCGGACGACTTGGATAAAATCGTCAAACACAATAAGGAAACTAACGACCGGATACTCAAGGAGTTTATCTCTCAGCTCTCTGAGATATCTAAGGAGCATGAGAAGCAGAATAAGTATCTGGACAAGGTGCTGGAGCAACAGGAGCGAACGCATGAGGTGGTCAAGGATATCAAGATACATATCGTGAATAATAATCGCATATGAAAGAAGCAGTGATACCACTCATAGTGGCAATAATACTATCCATGCTTGTTACATTTTTGACGATTAAATTGTTTGTATGAAATTCAGCGAGGTAGTTACAATAACATTTTTCGGCGAGCGCAAGAAAGTGCTGGCTGAGCCATTATATATTAGGACTAAGTGTCTCGGACGACTGCGACCGAGCGAGTATGTCGCCTTTGAGATACCAGCAGGGTTCTACACTGACCTCGCGAGTATCCCCCGTCTGGCATGGTGGCTCATCTCTCCTATGGACTGGGGTATCATGATACCCGCTATAGCTCATGACTATCTCTACCGGACGCATGAGGTGGAGGTGTATATCTACGACAAGGTCACTAAGGAGAGCAGATATCATGGGCGCATCCGGATATCACGGAGAGACGCTGACTGTGTGATACTGGATAAGATGAGGAGTTTCGGGATGGGGATAGTCAGGAGATATATAGTTTACTTGACACTTAGACTTTTAGGCGGTTTAGCATATCATAGAGCATATGGACAAAATCAAAAGACACTTTCAAAGTAAGGGCTTCAAGAGGCGTTGGAAAAATATCTACCTACCGGCTATCAAGGTGGCTATTGCTTATATATGGAATAAAATCAGAGACAAGCAATATATCAAGGAACTTGAGCAACGCAGAGGCAGAGATGTCATAGAGAGCAAGGATGATGCGCCAGCGGGGACGGTATCTCCTGTTCAAGGAAAGGTGTATAGCTATGAGGACGCGGTGGAAATCTTAAAAAAAAATCTGATAGAGGTGGAACAGCAGTATCTGGGCAAGTGCGTGACGCATACTATCACTAATGCGGTGAAGTGGGTCACGAGACAGATATATGGAGTGCCTGTTGCTTTGTCTGAGGACGATATATACATAGACCGCGAGACTAAGGATATAGGCATAGATGCAGGCATGTATCCTGACAGGGCTATACCGAGAGTGGCAAAGAAAGGCATCGCACTCAGGGGTGTAGTTCCGGTGGCTAAGACCACGGCAGACTTGCTGAAAAACACAAGAGATAATCATCCGGATGAGAAGCTCGCTCCGGTCAGATTGAAAATCATCAAGAGCCACAGAGCATACTGGGGCAATGACTTTGAAATACTATGGCGTGTAGTTATGGCTGAGGCGCAGAAAGGTCTCAGGGTGATGCAGATATCCATCAAATCATATGCCGGGTGGTGGAATGGAGATATACCTAATCCGAGACCTACTGATAGGATACTCGGCGCGCACTCTCTACTCATAGTGACACTACCATTCATGTTCAATGGTAAACGAGCATTGTTTGCATTGGACAGCTCATATAACTCTGGGCGTGTATGGCGTATCGGTAGAGGTGTGAGGATAATGACAGAGGACGCGTGGCGTGTAGCAGGCATGTCATTCCGGGTCATAGAGTATACTCCAGAGATAGAGACACTACTAAGAGGTAAGCTCCCTGAGGTAGATAATGTTGTTCTTGGTTTTGACCCTTATGCATTGCGACCGGTGAAGTCTGCTAAGGTGGGCGGTAGGCGCAGTGAGGCGGTCAGGACACTACAGAAAGCGCTATTGTTTGTTCTTGGTAAGGGAAAGCTCTTTGAGCCAACGACATACTACGGGGTATACACCGCTTCACTGGTGCGAGCATTCCACGAGAAATACTGGAAACGCTTTGAGCCGTATGGATGGAATTGGGACGGCTCAGGTGGCAAGAGGTCGCTCAGAGACCTCAATGGTCAGTATGCCGGAGAGCTCACAATAAAGATTTTACGCGAGGTCATTAAAGAGATGACTTGACATTTTCAGCGGAATTATAAGTTGATAAAATGATATTATGAAAAAGATTTTAAACGCGACATTCGCACAAGAGCTTGAGAAAGCAATCGCTCGCTTTCAGGAAAAAAGCGAGGACTTTGACGCTCTAATGAAAAGTGATGAGAAGGAGCTCAAAGAGAGAAACGGAACATTTAAGTTTGTCATCTCAGATGAGACCCGTGACCGAGCCGGTGAGATAATAAAGGTGGACGGATGGGAGCTGGATAACTACAGGAAAAACCCTGTTGTTCTCTTTGCTCACTCCTACTACTCAATGCCGGTAGGCAAGGCGACCCGTGTCTATGTAGAGGGAAATAAACTCATCGCTGAGGGTATATGGGCGAGTGATGAGCGCAGTCAGACGCTCCGCCGTATGTATGACGAGGGCTTCATCAAGACTGTATCTGTCGGTTTTATCGTGAAAGAGCGAGATGAGAAAGACGACAGCATCATCACTAAAGCCGAGTTACTTGAGTTCTCTATTGTTCCTGTTCCGGCGAACCCGTCTGCGCTTTCACTTGCGGTTGAGAAGTTCGGCGAGGACACCGTAGAGGCAATGGCGACTAAAGGACTACTTGATTTTGATACTCGCGACATAGAGCAGGACGACAACGATGACACACAGGATGATGATACTGAGGTGCAGACATATGACGATACTGACAGCACTGAGATGCAGACAGGCGATGATACAGATACTCATGACGATGACCAAGATGAGCAAAGCGATGAGATAAAGAGCATCAGGTCAGAGATATCCGAGATAAAAGAAAGTATCAGAGCTATATCTGAGATGCTCGGGCTGTCAGATGATGATGACATTGATGTAGACGATGAGAAATCTATCCACAAGTTTGTGAAAGAGCTACAAGGGGTAGCAGGGAGCATCTCACTTATCTTGCGAGACGCAAAAAAAGAAAGAAACAAAGCCAAATAGCGTGATGAGGTGGCACGCGAAAGGCATATATTTTAGGCACTCATAGTGCCGTATTATCAGCTTTAATATTATTCGCTATGCCTAAAGTAAAAGAAATAATACGCGAGGAGTTCAAAAGCGCCTTTGATGAGGTGCAAGAAACTCTTGCGGAACAGGTAAAATCGGAAGTGTCTGCTGTGAGCACGCAGGTCAAAACTCTGCAGGATGAGCTAGCAGAGCTCAAGTCTGCACGCTCAGAGGTGGACTTCAAGACAGGCGTTTCTGAGAAAACACTTGTCGCATTGGGTAACACCGTCAAAGAGATGTTCGGTGTTCAATTAGCAGATGACGCGCTACGCCTCAAGGTTGATACGCAGATAGACGGCTCTGTATCTGGGACAGGACAAGAGCTCATGTTCATTGACCTACACGAGGGTATACTCACACTGGCTGAGACCTACGGTGTATTACTTCGTGATAGCGCTAAGTTCAATTCTCGCGAGAGAACATACAAACTGGTGTTTGGTAAGAGCTCCACATCACACGGAGGATATGACACTGAGAGCGCTAGACGCGACAGTGAGAGCCTTGGCTTCGGTGTGAAAGAGGTCACACTCAAGAAGTGGCGTCAGATTATAGGTGTATCTCAGGAGGCGCTAGAGGACAGTGCGCCTGAGGACTTGGGGGCATACATCATGCGTGTGCTCGCTATGCACTACGGTTTGTTTATGGATGGACAAATCGCTACTGCGCTCACAGGGTCTACTAATGCTCCTGTGCAGGTGACATCCGGAGCGCTCGGAACATTCCTGCCTACCTACGAGGACTTGATAGACCTAACTGCTAAGCCATCCGGCGCGGTGCTCGGACGCTCAGCATTCTATATGAATAGAGTGACATGGGCTGGCATCCGCAAAATCAAGGATGGGTCTGGCGCATATGTCGTTCAAGGAAACAAAAATATCCTTGTAGCACCTAATGGTCGTCCTGTGGAGGGACAACCAGTCGGCTACATAGACGGGTATCCGGTATTCCTGTCAGACGAGTTCAGCGCACCACAAGCTAACGCACCTATAGCTGTATTCGGTGACCTCAGCGAGAGTGTGGCTGTGGTGCAACGCAAGGGCTTCAGTGTGACAACTGATGCGAGCGAGAAGTTCAGTTCTGACATCGTGCTCGTGAAGGGTTCTGCGCGCAATGCCGTGCAATTACTCCATGATGGCGACATTGCCACATCAGGAGTAAGCGCATACGCTATACTCAAGGCATCTGCTACATAGTAGATGGGCGGGCTACCACCTCAGCCTGCTATTATCAATCTTAAAAAATAGAGTATGAGTAAAAATAAAGAAAAATATGTAGCACTCAGGGACTTCGGATACAATGGTATCAATGCTAAACGCGATGATGTGATAGAGCTGGACGCCGAGGTTGCAGAGGCGCTAGGTGACGATGTCATTCGCAAAGCTACTAAGGATGATGAAGCACCCAAGGATGAGCCTGAGGCTACAGGAGCATCTGACGATGAGACTGAGGCAGATGATACAGACGATGAGACTGAGGCAGATGATACAGACGATGAGACTGAGGAGATGCCTGCCTAGTCATCAGTGATACGCAGAGACCCTGCCATACCGGCAGGGTTTTTTGCTTGACACTTTCTTTTAGATGATATACGAGTATCATATATGTATGATTACTGATAAGGTGAAAATCAAAGCTAAGCTATCTATATCGGATACTGACTTTGATGCAGTGATAGATAGTCTGATATCCGGAGCGATAGCATTCGTGGAAAGATACATATCCATGCCACTGGACGGCGATGCCACAGTGGAGCGTGTAGATTTATTTGACGAGCCACCTATCTATCCGAGAGTGCGTCCCAGCGAGATAGTCTCGTTGCGGGAGTGGGACGGGGAGAAGTATGTCACGGTGGATAGCTCTAGATACCGTCTGCTGTCCGATGGGTCTATAGACTACGACTTCAGTCCGGGACTGGATAGGGTGGAGCTGAGGTATAAGGGGGCTGAGCAACCTGAGGACTTGCGTGAGCTGATAGAGCGTATCGTGATACGACAGTTCAGGAAAATGGAACATGAGGGTGAGAGCTCTACCGCATATGATACCTCCACTACGGCATGGGCTGATGTGCTGGATGATTTTGACCGCAGGGTCTTAGATAATTATAGGGTATGGATATAAAGCTAAAACTACCACAGCAGAAGCAGATAGCGCATGCATTTACGGTTGCTCCGAGAAAGACGGTGCGGGAGCTTAATATGGCCATGAGAGCATCGCTGATGTCTATCCAGAGACGCGAGGTAGATAAGTATTTTCAGTTTAAGACCCCGAGGGCTAAAAGAACAGGAATGCTCCAGAGAATGTTTCAGCTCAATACAGCTACAGCTGTGCAGGCGCTCGCGAGCAGGAGAGATGCGCTCTATACCGAGATATACTCTACTGTGAGATATGCCGACTGGGTGGCGAGCTTCAATAACTACTACGACCGGATACTCAGGGCGTCATATGGTGATATACGCAAGCATTTTGATAGAGCAGTAAAAAATGTTATCGGGTCACTAAAAGTAAAAATATGAATGTAAAAATCAAAGACATAAAAATAAAGGTGCGGGCTATACTGGACGAGCTCGTGACTGCCGGGACTATAGGCAAGGTTAATGCAGACAGTATCGCAGACCCGCTCCACCTGAAGTCTGCATCGTATCCTGTGGCGGTGCTGATGCCTACACTTATCTCCCAGTCGCTACACTCGGACAACTGCTCGCATGATAGGGTATATACCGTAGGAATAGCGTTGGTTTTTAATAATGCGAACAAGGCGGATAAGATGGACGAGATAGACGACACGGTAGAGACAGTGATGGACTATCTGGATGAGCGCCTCACGCTGGACGGCGACCTGCAGGGTGGGTGGGTAGAGCCGACCACCACACAGCCATATACCTTTGAGGGGTCTAAGGATAAGATAGCGGTGGACATCATTCTCAATATTCATACGATACGGCAATTTAGCTATCAGGGTCAGTAGCTTGACATTTTCAGAGATATACACAAGTGCTAAAATGATAGTATGAAAGCAAAAAATAAAATGATAGAAAATACTAAATCTGATAAAGCAAAAGATACTCGCTACTTCGTGCCGTCAGTCGGTCGCGTGATAGATGCTAGAGATACTCGGGACGCTCAAAAAAAAGCGGAAAAATTATCAGCTAAAAATAAAAAAGAAGTATGAGTTTCATAGGACGACAAGCAGGTGTAGGATGGGCTAAGGAGGCGAGCAGAGGCACTGCTGAGGCTAGCGCCGATGTCTTTATCCCATACACATCTATCAGCGCTAATGATGTGCCTGATAAGGTAGTGGACGAGGCGAGCGTGGGAGTGCTCGCTAATGCTGTCGGTGACGCTGTGGTCACCAAGAAATCTGAGATATCTATAGAGGGTAAGGTAGAGGTAGTGAGCGCGGGTGACCTCATGCTACAGGCGCTCGGTCAGGTATCATCTCAAGCTCAGGGAGACGGAACATACAAGCACACCTTCTCTTTCGCGAATAACTCACAACATCCATCATATACAATATTCAAGTATGACCCAGTAGCGAGCTTCAGGTATGCGCTTGCTATGATGTCTAAGCTTGAGCTTAATCTACAGCTCGGACAATACTTCCTTTTCACTGCGGAGTATACCGCTAAGAGCGGAGAGAGTGTATTGGTCACTCCGAGCTATGCATCTAATCAGTATAACTTCTTGCCTCAGCACGCAAGCGTGAGATTTGCGGATACGATATCCGGACTAGACACGGCTCAGGCCATATGCACACGCGTGGCATCTATATCTATAGACAAGGGTGTCATCACCGACCAGTGTCTCGGGTCGCAGGACTACAACGATATACTCAACGGTCAGATACAGATATCCGGCTCGCTTGAGCTAGTATTCAATACCGACCAGTATCGTCAGTGGATGATGAGTGACGCCAAGAAAGCTATGAGACTGGAGGTCAAGGACAGTGGAACGACAATCGGAACAGTAAACGCTAACCCATCTATCACGATAGACCTATACAATGTAAAGATACAGGCGACACCGGTATCATATGAGCAGAGCGAGCTCGCTACCGTCACAGTGGACTTTAATGCCTACTACTCAGTGGTGGATGCTGAGATAGCTAAAGCTACAATTATCAATACTAAAGCTAACTACTAGGTATGGAGACACGAGACACATACACAATTAAAACTAAGATATCTGGAGCGGAGGTGGTCTTGCGCAAGTGGATAACAGGAAAGCAACGCGAGGAAATAAATGCTCCGCTACTCTCTGCTGTGAGGGTCAGGGCAAATATAGGTGGTGGTGAGACTGAGATGTCAGAAGGTATGGCTGAGGCGATACGACAGTCAGAGCACAGAGAGATAGAGGCATTTGTTGTCTCGGTGAATGGTCAGACTGATAATGTCGTGGATGCGGTGCTCTCTCTGCCGGAGCAGGACACTGAGCAGATTAAAGCCGAGATAAAAAAAAATACTCCCGGAACAGAATAGAGGACGACAATATCGCGGTGATACTCCTAGAGACAGGATGGGACTACCACACCTATATCAGGCAACCTGAGTGGGTGCTGGAGGCGGTTATTCGCGTCCTTAAGAATAGAAACAAAAAAGTATGAATAAGCAAAAATACAAGATAATACTTGAGGCGGAGAGCAAGGTAAACCGCGCGTTCGGTGGAGTGAGACGCGAGCTGGACAAGCTCCAAAAGAAAGCTGTGGAGGTGCAGAATAATATACAGAGGTTTGAACCTATCTTTCGCAGAATGAGAAACACAGGAGCGGTCGCATTCGGAGCTATGTCAGCCATGATAGGTAAGCTCGCATATGATGCACAGACATTTGAGCGTGTGCGAGACACATTTGACAAACTCATGCGCTCTATGGAGGAGAGCCCGGCTATCATATCAGACCTGCGGAGAGCTACGCTGGGAATGGTGAATGACCTTGAGCTGATGAAGTCAGCTAACCGTTTCGCGATGATGGGCATCGCATCTACCGGTGATGAGATGAAAACGCTCATGAATATGGCGGTGCGTCTGGGGCAGGCTATGGGGACAGATGCTACGCAGGCGATGGAGGACTTCGCACTTATGCTTGCCAATCAGTCTATCCCTCGTCTGGATACATTCGGTATCTCATCAGGTAAAGTCCGTGCCGAGATACTGCGCCTCATGGAGGCCAACAAAGGCATGACGCGCGATGTGGCATTCACGCAGGCGGTGCTTAAGTATGGAGCGGAGGCCATGAATAAGCTGGGTGACTACACCGCGTCATCTGCTGAGAGAATGGCACAGCTCAAGGTTCAGCTTGAGAACACAAAACTAAAAATAGGTAACGCGCTCATACCTGTGATAGAGCGATTACTCAAAAAGATACAGCCCGTGATAGAGAGGGTAACTGAATGGATAAATAAAAACCCTGACCTGACGGCTAAGATACTGATGGGCGTGACCGCGATGGCCGGTATGGTGGCTATACTCGGGACGCTGGGGCTGGCGCTAGGGTCTGTGACTATGGCGGTGACAGCTCTGTCGGTGGCTCTTGGTGTCATCACCAGCCCTATCACTATAGTACTAGGGTTGTTCGCATTGATTACTACAGCGCTTAAAAATCAAATAGCTGAGATGTATGGCGTCAAGGTGACATGGCTGGATGTATGGCATGAGATACAGAGTGTAGTGGACTGGGTAGTAGATAAGATATCTGACGCTATGCTGGCTCTGATGGGATGGATAGATAGGATAAAGAACGGCATATCATCACTACGCAGTCAGTTCTCGTCATTGATATCCATAGCTCGCAGAGCTATGAGTATAGCCGGTAGGGCAACGGGTATATCTACGGCTGTGAGCGCGGTGCGGACTGCATACTCGGCTGTGAAAGGATATGCGCTCGGTGGTGTAGTGAATGCTCCGGTGGGTCAGCCCGTGCCTGCGATACTCCACGGAGGTGAGGAGGTCATACCATATCACCGGAGGGGCAATGACAGTAGTATTACTATAAATATCAATGGCGGTATGTTCATGAATGAGCAAGGCGCGCAGGATGTAGCGAATAAAATCGTGGAAACCATCCGTAACTACATACGCATATGATAATTAAAATCAACGGGACAGACAGGACGCAGGAGATAGATAGGGAGAGCTTTAGTCTTGAGTGGAATGTCAGCTCTAAGGTGGATGTCGCTCGGTTTAGATATAATAAAACCGCTGGTAAGAGCTACAGTCCAAGCGTGACTGATGTCGTAGAGGTGTATAAGGACGGTGTGATGATATGGGCTGGTCAGATAACTGAGCATAGGGCTAGTGTCGTGGGTGATGTCGGGGTGTATGAGATAGTAGCTAAGTCGTGGGAGCATCTATTGGACAAGAAACTCGTGGCGGATAACTACCAAAATCAGGATATAGCGCAGACAGTCAGGGATATACTGTCAGGGATACCGGATATATCAGAGGGGAATATCGTAGATACTAATATCATCCTGTCTGGCGTGTCGTTCAATTATGTGAAACCTTCAGATGCTATCAGGTCTCTTGCAGAGTATGCCGGTTTTGACTGGTGGATAAACCCGGACAAGACACTGGACTTTGTCCCTCGCGGAGATAATCGCGCGCCATTTGACTGTCGCACCGATGATGCCGATACTATAATATCATTTAGTTTGCTAAAGAATGACAGTCAGCTCAGGAATGTGATATATGTCATCGGGTCTGACTATGTAGGGAATACCACCACTGATACCCTATCTAGGGGTGACGGACAGAGAAAGAGGTTTACTCTGCCGTATGTATACGACACTAAGCCAACGGTGAAGCTCAATGGGGTGACGCAGACGGTAGGCGTAGAGGGACTGGACGACCCCACGCAGTTTGACTGTCTGTGGAATAGAAACGAGAAAATCATTGTGTTTCCGACTGCGCCTGCAGACGGAGCTACTATAGAGGTCACAGGAGACCCGCTCCTGCCTCTGCTGGTCAAGATGAAAGCTCCGGACACATCCAAGGGTGAGTTTGAGCATCGTATAATAGACCGCAGTCTCAAAACTAAGGATGCTGTGAGACGCAGGGCGCGCGCAGAGATAGACGCATACTCGCAGACTATCACCGAGGCGACATTCTCTACATACAGGGACGGACTTAAGGCAGGGCAGAAAATCTATGTATACTCTAGTGCTTTGGGGATATCGGCTGAGAAGTATATAATCCAACAGGTCAGGATGACACCACACGGGCAGAGGTGGAGATATGATGTGAAGCTCGCTAATGTGAAAGCGTTTGAGATTATAGAGCTGATGAGATTACTCCTCCTACAGGACGAGCGTGTCATCGGAGGGCTGGGTGACGCGTCCGAGACGGTAGATACCATAATGACATTCTATGAGCAGATACAGACATCTGAGCAGTGGAGGGTTAATCGCGGGCGCAGGCATCTCAATGACACGGTGAGCATGTCGCAGGTGGTCAAGGTCAGAAAAAACTACAATCGTCAGTGGGTATGGGGTGACTACACCCCTACGGGGATAGACGACCCTAAGCGCGTGCCGATGTGGGACAGGGGTGCGACATGGGCTTGACACTTTATCTCTCAGCTCATAATGGTATGATATATGTATGATGACCGATAAAATCAAAACTCGCGGGATATTCACTCTGACATTCCGTGACCGACATGGGCGTATCACGCGACAGTATCGGATGCGCAATCTCATCGTGGATAGTGGTCTGGCTATACTGGCGTCAGCGCTCACGCTGGACTATATAGCGGTTGGCTCAGGGACTACTGCTCCTGCGGGGTCGGACACTAAGCTGGAGAATGAGACGGCGCGCAAGGCGGTGGCGTCCAGTCAGTCGTCCGGTAATAAGAAATATGTATCGGTGTATTTTGGTCTTAATGAAGCGAATGGAACGATAAATGAGGTTGGAGCGTTCTCAGGCGGTAGCACCGCGCCGAACAGCGGGACATTATTCTCGCGTATATCCACCGAGAGCTCAGAGCTCCCTGTGACTAAGACTAATCAGGAGAGCTTGACCATAGACTATGAGGTGGAGA
>Ga0256839_1003027_pt1 | contig 17826 bp, 14 predicted proteins | sample 354166metaG_FD_185968 | JGI IMG/M metagenome (GOLD analysis project Ga0256839, IMG submission 185968) | Hydrothermal vent microbial communities from Mid Atlantic Ridge, Atlantic Ocean - 354-166 | ecosystem: Environmental > Aquatic > Marine > Hydrothermal vents | place: Atlantic Ocean: Mid... | reverse complement strand
CTTCCACCGTTCACAATCCGAGCAAGGCGGTCAGTCAGGTCGAGCAGATGTACGCCAGCCGCTGTTTCGAAGCCAGCGGCCGCAAGCTCCTGTGCACGACCTGCCACGATCCGCACGCGCTGCTCGAGGAAAAAGAAAAGCCGATGTGGTACCGCTCGCGCTGCCTCACCTGCCACGACGAATCGTCGTGCGAGCTGGAACTCGCGGATCGCAAACGACGGGTTGCCACCGACGCATGTACCGAGTGTCACATGCCCACCGTCTCCGAGATCAATGTGGCTCACACGGTGCAAACCGATCACCGCATCGTGCGCCGCCCCGGCCAGTCCACCGAGGTTCCCGACTGGACGGCTCGCTTCGGATTGGCCTTCTTCGACCACTGTGACCGTGAGTTGCCCGAGTGGGAATTCAAGCGCTCGCTGGGGCTGGCGCTGGATGTCGATCTGGCCGTCAACTACGACCAAGCGCGAGATGTCGAAATGGAGAAGATGCTGGCCAGCGTGCTCCCGCGCGTCCCGGACGATCCAGACGTATTGATGTCACTGGGGCGAGCCGCCATGAGGCGTGAAGATCGGCGCGCTGCCGAGAACTACTTTCGCCAGGGGCTCCGCTACCATCCTCGCCACGAAGGATTCTTGGGTGGACTGGCAATGCTCTACGGCGACATGAATCGCGAACAAGAGTCACTCGAACTGGTCGACCGATTGATCGGCATCAATCCGTGGGATGCGGGTACGCACGCGCTGCGTGCCGAGACACTTCGCAGACTGGGGCGGCTCGATGAGGCATTCGAGTCGATGCAACAGGCTCTCAAACTCAACCCGCGACTCCCCAACGGCCGGGAGTGGCTGATCGAATTCTGTCGGCAAAACGGACGCATCGATGAAATGCGCCGGCAGTTCGACATCCTGCGCCGACTGGCAAGGGAGTGATGAGGGGGGATCGTGTGGTGATGGCGTTGTCTATCGGCGATTCATCCTCGCCGACGCCCTCGGCCCCCGTTCCCATCGCCGGCTCGCCGGTGCGTCTCTCGTCCACTCGGTCCACTTCCCAACCAACCACGCGGGCCCATCTTCTCCAGCCTCTCTTGTCCGGCCGTCGGCTGCTCGCGTAGAATCCGTCGCGGAGACATAGAGACGAGGATCTCAGAGAGAACACACGGTCGGCCGAGAGGTCGCGTGTCCCACGGATCACCGCCGCGACAAAACACTCGAGCAAGGAGGCTCGTTCGATGAACCGTCGTCATTGGATGTCATGCGCGGCTGCTGCGGCAGCCGGTGCGTGGTGCGGCCTGAGGTGGGCTGGTGCCGCCGAGCCGGAGGTCGATTTGAAGGCGATGCGGGTCCAACTCGTGCAGGGCTTGCGGGTCACCACCGATAGTCAGCGAGACTACATCGACCGGGTCATCCTGCTGGTCGGGCAAAAGAAACTCAGCGCCTCGCTCGTTTACTCCATCTACAAGTGGTCGCGTAAACGGTACCCCCGGCTTCCCTTCGTCTACTTCCGCCGGGCCCTCGATTTGATGGCCAAGAAGCAAGGCATCATTATTTGATGGGCGACTCGTCGCGTGTCGCCCAATAGCCGCCGCGAGCGTGATCGTAGATCACTTCGCTGCCGCGTACGGTGTCGACAACTCGGCCGTCGACGTACACGGTCTCGCCTCGTACCCACGTGCGCACCGGCCAGCCTCGCAACACCTCGCCGTGCCACGGACTCCAGCCGCACTTGGTCAACTGCTCCTCGTTGCGAACGGTTGCTTCTTTGTTCATGTCGATCAGCACCAGATCGGCGTCATAGCCGACGGCGATCCGACCTTTGTTGACCATGTCCCAGATGCGAGCCGGGGCATCGGCCAGCCATTCGGCCAAGTCCAGCAGCGAGCACCGACCGGCATGCACCTGATTGAGCATCAGCGGCAGCAAGTTCTCCACGGCCGGCAATCCCGATGGGGATTCCGGGTAGGGTCGGCGCTTTTCCTCCAACGTGTGAGGGGCGTGGTCGGTGGCGATCGCCTGAATCCGGCGATCGACCAGAGCCTGCCAAAGAGCCTCATTGTCGGCAGCCGTCTTCAGCGACGGGTTCATCTGCACCAGCGTTCCCAGCCGCTCGTAATCGCCCACGTGAAACAGCAAGTGATGAGGACAGGCTTCGGCCGTGATCAGCCGCCGATGGTCTCGCAGTAGTTCGGTTTCCTCAGCCGTCGAGACATGCAGAACGTGGAACCGATGGTGGTGGCGCTGAGCCAGATCGATAGCGCGGCGCGTGGCGATGACGGCGGCCGCGTGGTCGCGAATGCGCGAATGATCGGAGACGTCGCGGATTTCCCCCAACTTTTCGCGGTTGGCGCGAATGGTGGCTTCGTCTTCGCAGTGAGCGGCGATCGGCAGACGGGTTTCGGCGAAAATCCGTTCGAGCGCCTCCTGGTCGTCCACCAGCAGATCTCCCGTACTCGAACCGATGAAGATCTTGATCCCGCACGTCCGCTCGGCCCGCACCAGTTCCTCCAAGTTGTCCACCGTGGCGCCGATGTAGAATCCGTAGTTCACGCGGCTGTGGCGGCGGGCCAGCTCGAGTTTCTCCAGCAGACGTTCGCGAGTCGTCGTCGCCGGGCGGGTGTTGGGCATCTCCAAGAACGTGGTCACTCCGCCCTTGGCGCATGCGCGCGTGGCATGCGCCAGATCTTCCTTGTGAGTCAGGCCGGGTTCGCGGAAGTGGACCTGGTCGTCGACGACTCCGGGAAACAAGACGTATCCCTCCGCGTCGACCATTTCATCCGCGGCGACCGTGGCCGCCGGATCGATGTCGGCGATGATCGCTCCGTCGATCAGCACACTCGTTCGCACGATTTCACTCGGTAGCACGACGTCGGCGTTTCGGATCAGTGTTTTCACGGTGGTCCTGCGATCGGAATAGGGCTGGAGAATCGATCGAGAAAGGCCGCTCGACTCCGAGTGTAGCAGAAGCGGCGGGGTGGTCGATTCGTCCGGCCGCGATATTCTCGCTGCCCAGCCGCCACGGCCGCCGGAGTTTGCCCGGCTTCTCTTGACCGGCGCTGCGGCCGGCGATACCACTGCGTTCTTCGAACCTGTTCCACGGAAGGAACGGGCCGTTCCAGGGAAGGAAGGGACCGCCTCATGCCACGCTTGTCGCTTTCCGGTACAGACCGCCCGTTTCGTCGCCGACTCTCGTTGGAGTCACTCGAGAACCGGGTTTGCCTATCTGCCGGCTTGCCCCCTGCGCCGCCGATCGATCTGACTCCGCCCGTCGAAACACTGTGGAGCGCGGCCTCCGGTTCCCTACCGCTGGAGGAGACGTTTCGGCTCGAGTCGCGCCCCCAGGCGGCTCGCACGATCTACCTCGACTTCAACGGCCACGTCACGACGGGCACCGCGTGGAACCGCAGCACCGGCCGCGATCGCTTGGTCTCTCGCGCCTGGAGCCTCGATCGCGATCGCACCACCTGGTCAGCCGACGAGCGGCGGGCCGTTCAACGGATTTGGGCTTCGGTCGCCGAGGATTTTGCTCCGTTCGACGTGAACGTGACGACCCGCCGGCCGCCGGTCGGCGACCTGCGGCGCAGCAGTCCCGCCGATGACACTTGGGGGGTGCGGGTCGTGATCGGTACGGACCCCGGAGTCGCTCCCGGCTCTCTGGGAATCGCCTACGTAGGCTCGTTCGGGTGGTCGACCGACACGCCGGCTTTTGTGTTCGCCACCGAGCCGAACGAAGTCGCTCTGGCGGTCAGCCATGAAGTCGGCCACACGTTGGGACTCCGGCACGACGGCACGGCAACGTCCGTCTATTACACCGGGGCCAACGGGTGGGGTCCCATCATGGGCAACCCGCTGAACCAGCCGGTGACTCAGTGGTCTCGCGGAGACTACGCCGGCGGCAACAACCGGGAAGACGACCTGGCCATCATGGCTCGCAGCGGACTCAACCTACTGCCGGACGACGTGGGAGACACGGTGGCGACCAGCGCGCCGCTCACCCGAGAATCGACGCACCGTTTGGTGGCGGCCGGGCGGATCGGAAGCCCGGGCGACCGCGATCTGTTTCGCTTTGAAGGGGCAGCCGGTCCCTTGCGGTTGAACGTGGAGGCCCTGCCCGGCAATGCCAATCTCAACGTCGGGCTGACGCTACTCGATTCCGGAGGCACGGTCATCGCCGCGGCCGATCCCACCGGAGATCTCGACGCGTCGCTGAGGCTCACCCTGCCGCGGACCGATACGTACACCCTGATCGTCGACGGGACTCCTCTTCGCGAATCGGGGGTGACGACCGACTATGGCAGTCTGGGCTACTATCGAGTGCGTGCCGACGTGCCGACGCCTCCCGTTTCCGGAGCCTCTCCCGGATTGGCTCCCGTCACAGCGCAGCCTTCGGTCGTTCCGTCCGTCAGCGGTGCATCCGAGCCCCAAGCGACTTTGCTGAGCACCAACCGGTTCGAATCGCGCCGCCGCCGACAAATCAGCGCCGGGCGGCCGACGACCGTGGTCAGCTCGATCTACGTGCGGAATCTGAGCGGCCCATTGGAGGATGCGGTTGTTCGTGTGAACATCGAACATACGTGGGTCGGTGACCTCGAGCTGTGGCTGGAATCGCCGGACGGCCGCCGCACGCTGCTGTCGCGGCGCCGCGGCGGAAACAGCGACGATGCCTATGTCGAGTTCCGCGCCGATGCCACGGCCTCCGTAAAAGACGCGACGAGACTGCGGGGGCCACTTCGCCCCGAGCAGGATTTGCGACGCCTGCGAGGCATCGATCCCAATGGACGCTGGCGACTGATCGTGCGCGACCGTGCTTATCGCGATGGCGGACAACTTCGAAGTTGGTCGCTTGAACTGAAGAACCGCCCGCCCCTGCGCGCCGAGCGTCTGGCGTCGCTTTCCAATGACGATTCGGCAACAGCGCGAAGACCGTCGTCTCGGCCGCAATCCGGCCGCCTTCGAGCAGCCAGCGATCATGACCACCGTCGTGACGACCTGGCCGGAGATCCAGCCGCCGCGCGGCGCGTGTCTGTACCCGGTTCGGACTCGGATCCGGTCCCGGAAAGTGTTCGCGTGCGTCTGCGCCGTCGTCTCGCTGCCGTGGACGCGGCGACGCGGCAACTCGCCGGTTCCGATCATGGCGTGGGGGAACCGGAGGATTTACTGAATTGGCTCTCGATGCGTTCCAGCAGTCGAGGCACATAGCCGCTCAGTCGCCGAGGGAATCGGGAAGATCGCTCGGGCAGGGAACGAATCCGAGCGCGATAGGGACGAGCACGCTCATCGATCGCGTCGATCGCGTTCAGTGCGGCGATCGCGGTGTACAATCCATGCTTCTCCAGGTCGGCGTACTCCAGCAGGACCGGCATGGCCGATTTCACATCGGCTTCGGTGCCGAACAACGCGACAACTTCGGCTGCCGCGATTTGAACACTGGCATTGGCGTCCTTGATCCGTTTCCGCAACGCCGGAAGTTGAGACCGAGCTATCTCGGCGCCTCGCACTTCAAAACCGACGACTCCCCAGTATCGAACGGCCGGATCGGTGGCCGACAGAAGTTCGAGCAGGGCCTGCGTATCATCCGTGCCTCGAGTCGACGCCATCTCGGCGGCCGCCATGATTTTCTCGAGCGGATAACGGGAATGGTCGTGAGCCATATCGTAGGGAGAATCGTCGCCCCGCCGCCGGTGCAACTCGGCTTCCGGAAGGAAGCCCGTATCGCGAACTTCGAGCATCCAGGAGACCAGCGCCTGGTGAAGTTCCTTGCGCTTCTCCGCGTACTTCGGATCCGCGGCCAGGTTGTGAACTTCGTCGGGGTCCGACCGGAGGTCGTAGAGTTCCTCGGACGGCTTGGGTTCCCAGAAATACGTTTGCGGAGGTTGGAGTTTTCCGGCGTGATACAGATCGTGCCATTGTCGCGTGGTGGGGGTTTGGAACATGTAGTCCAGATACTGGCCGTAGATCTTGTGCGGCATGTAGTTGCGGATGTAGACGAACCGCCCGTCGGTGACCGATCGCACCATGTCGTACCGTTCATCCATGCGACCGCGATAGCCGAACAGGTATTTCTTGGGGGCTTTGGCGAATTTCCCCAGGAATGCTTGTCCCTGCATGTGTTCCGGCGGGCGAATACCGGCCAGACTCAGTATCGTGGGCGCCAGATCGACAAACGCCGCCAGCCGCTCGCTGAACGCTCCGTTCCCGTAATCGTCGGGGCGGAGATGAGCGAACTTTTCGGGGATGTAGACGATCAACGGAACGTGCAGACCACTGTTGTAGGGCCAGCGTTTGCTGCGAGGCATTCCCGAGCCATGATCGCCGTAGTAGAAGATGATCGTGTCATCCATATGGCCGGCGGCTGCCAGTTCATCGAGTCGCTTGCCCAGTTGTGCATCCATTTCGGTGATCTTGTCGTAGTACTGTGCCCAGTCATGCCGTACCGTGGGCGTATCGGGATGATAGGCGGGGACTCGCACACGAGTCGGATCGTGAACGAGCTGGTGACCTTTTTTACGGATCTGGCTTTCGTGGCTCACGGTCGAATTGAAGATGGCATAGAACGGTTTTCCGGAGGGGGCGTTTTTCCAGTGAGCCCGATTGGAGCTCTCGTCCCACACCTGTCCCGGTTTCTCGAGGTTGTAGTCCTCCTTGCGATTGTTGGTACAGTAGTAGCCGGCCTTCCGCAAATACTGAGGCCCCATCAGGGCCCCCTTGGGCATGGGCACCATGCTGCGCATGTGTTCTGCGCCCAATGAGGGGGCATACATGCCGGAGATGATTGTCGTTCGCGCCGGTGCGCAGACGGGAGCATTGGACCAGAAACGTCGATAGATCAGCGCGCGGGAGGCCAGCCGATCCAGACGAGGCGTGTCGGCGTAGCTGTCGCCGTAGCAACCCAGTTGAGGCCCGTTATCTTCACTGGTAAGCCAGACGATATTGGGGCGCTCGGCGGCCTGAACCGGTGCAAGAACCGCAGTGGAGACCATCAACAGAACACCGATCCACAATGCAAGAACATCACGCCGGCTCATGATGGGTACCCTTTCTTGTTCACAAATCACGGCAGTTGCTCGAAACGGCTGACGGCCTCGGGACAGATCGTCGGTCGGGCGAATCGGGTTTCATTGTAGCCTGGAATTCCGAGCCGACGCCAGCACGGAGGTGCGCCGCTGCGTGGGAGTCGGATATGTACGCTGGTCCGCGCGCCTGCTGAGCTCGGCTGCTGAAGCATGTCCATTGGAAGAGTCACACTGACGGGGGCTCCTGCCGTGAAGGCGAACTTCAAGCAAAACGGGACACTCATTCGTGCTTGGGGGCTGGCACTGGTTTGCGGAGCCTACAGCGAGCTTGCGCTGTTCAAGAACTACCCGCCGTTTACTTATCTGCCGGAGATTCCTCTGGCGATCATCATCGCCTATCTCGTCATTACGGCCGAATTGGCCGCCCGCCACGTCGAGCAACCGTTCGACACTCGAGGTGACCACTTGGAACTGGAAGGCGTTTGCCGCGTCATTGACGCGTCGGTCAGCCAGAACCTGGTTGACCAAGGCGATGCGTAGAGCCAGGAAATACGCTCGGTTGTGGTCAGCCAAGCAAGAGCCGGCCGGCCAATGCAATGGCTGCCGTTTCGATGCGGAGAATACGCGGGCCCAGTGAGATTCGCTGCCAGCCGTGCGCTTCGGCTTCCCGCAATTCACTGTCGACGAACCCGCCCTCGGGGCCGATCAACACGGCGATTTCCGCTGACGCAACCATTGCCGAAGCGGACTCGCCGCCGGGATGGGCCACGTAACGCTTCCCATGGGGCGGTGGTCCCGCCACGATCTCCTCGAAGGACTTCGCCTCGACCGGCATCAAAATATTGCGCCCGCACTGCTTGGAAGCCTCCACGACGATCCGTTGCGCTTTGGTCAAGAATCCTGAGGAAGGGTGAACCACGCTGCGACGGGACGCGTAGACCCACAACCGAGCCGCTCCCAACTCAACCAGTTTCTCCACCAGAAACCGTTCGCGTCCCGAACGAGGGATCGCCGACGCCACCGTCAGCCCAATCGGAGACTCGCGTGAAATCGACTCGACCGCCCCGACTTCCAGCACGGCCGTTCGCCGTCCGCACTCGATGACGACGGCCGATGCCTCGTGGCCCTTTCCGTCGAACACCTGGACAGATGTCCCTGGAGTGGCTCGAAGCACTTGGGCCAGATGATGCGCTTCTTCACCGCTCAGCTCGATCCGCGAGCGGGGCACGAGCTGCGGGCAGTAGAACCGGCGGTTCATGGTTGGTGTCCACCGTGGGTTGAAGTCAGGAAAGAGACGGAAACCATGCAAACTGAACTGGCCCGACTGTCCAACATCGCTAAAATGGATGCCTTCGATCCAAGGGAGCTATCATGATGTCAGACTCGAACTCTGCCGCAAGCGGCGGAGATGCCAAACCGAGTGAACCGCAAATCGTGACGGTTCGTTTGCGGCGTCCGGCCGTGGCCGCGCTATGGGCGTGGCTGATCCCCGGAGCCGGGCATTGGTATCAGGGGCGGCGATTCAAATCGGCGATCTACTTCTTCTGTATCCTCTCGACCTATTTTTTCGGTCTGGCTCTGGGCGGCGGACATGTCGTGTACGCGTCTTTGGCCAAGAACGACTTTCGCTGGCAGTATTTCTGCCAGTTGGGAGTCGGTATCCCCGCTTTTCCGGCGCTGGTGCAGACCTACCGCGTCCGCAATGGCAAAGAACCATTCTGGGCCGACGTGATGGCTCCACCGGGTGAAGTGCAACCGCGAGTCAAAGATAAGCTGGCTTTGTGGCATGAGCGGTACACCAACAAGTTCGAAATCGGGACGCTGTACACGATGGTGGCCGGCCTGATGAATGTGCTGGCCGTTTTCGACGCTTACGGGGGCCCGTTCGTCTACGCCGAGGGGACCGAGGAGAGTTCGCGACCTTCGGAGCGTGAGCAGAAAGAGCCGACGTCACCGAAACGGAACCGCCGAAAGAAGAAACGCCGATGAACACCGTGCTCGACATTTGGTACGCGGTGCCGCTGATCGTGACGGTCAGTCTGGTCTATGGGGCCACGCGGCACGAAGAGCGTGGTCCCATCTTGCAGTATGCCTGGCACACGGCCGTGTGGCTGGCGGCATTCGTGGTGATTCTGGGTGGCCTGATCTGCCTGGTCGACTGGATGCTGTAGTATACTCGCCAAGGCGGCATTCCGCCGACCGTCGACGTGCCGAAGATCTTTCCGCCTCAACCGGCGAACCACCGCGTCGTCGGCCACCGTAAAGACCTGCAAGGTCCGGCGGTCCGTTGGCAACACCCCATGCGGAGGCTCCATCATGCCACCTCAAGCTTACGTTGAGCGACTTGTCGATCTGCTGGATCCGTCCGCCGATGTTTTTCTGCGAGGCACGCGCGAGGACGCCTTGGCGGCGCTGGCGGCGGGCGATTCGAACCGGTTGCGAGCCATTGCGGGCCAGTATGCCCTGGTTGCCCGTCAGGGAAAAACCGTGCGGATGGCTCGCACGATCGGACGGCCGTTGCGCTACTTTCTGGCCAAGCAGGCGGATGGACCCTGCCTGATCGTGGCCGACCGCATCGATGCCATTTTCCGGCAACTCGAAAGTGAGGGACTGGCCGACCAGTTCCATCCTTCCTACACCCGCATGGTGCCGGCTCACCACATCGTCGAGCTGCAACTGATCGGCTGTCCCGATCCCAATCCCGTCTATCGCCGCTATTTCACTCCGCAGCGCAACCGACTCCCTGCCGATCTCGATGTGATCGGGCGCCAGTACATGGGTGCCTTGGCCGACGCGTGCCAGAAGTGGCTCGACACGATCGACACTCGGCAACCGATCGGCGTGTTGTTTTCCGGAGGCGTCGACAGCGGCGGCCTCCTGCTGGTGCTGTATCACTTGCTGCTGTCGCGCGGCGAATCCCCGTCGCGGCTCAAGGCCTTCACCTTGACGATCGACGGCGACTCCCCCGATGCCCGGCAGGCTCGCGACTTTCTCCGCACTTTGCAGCTTGAGATGCTGCTGGAAACGGTGGACGTGCCGGCAAGTGAACTTTCCTACGAGCGGGCCGTACAGGTCATCGAGGATTACAAGCCGCTCGATGTGCAAGCCGCCACCATGAGTTGGGCGCTTTGTTCGGCCATTCGCCGGCGCTATCCCGACTGGAAGTATCTGGTCGACGGCGACGGCGGTGACGAGAATCTCAAGGACTATCCCATCGAGGAAAACCCCGAGCTGACGATCCGCAGTGTTCTCAACAACCGGATGCTTTACCAGGAGGGCTGGGGTGTCGACGCCATTAAGCACTCGTTGACGTATAGCGGTGGCCAGAGTCGTGGTCATGTGCGCAGCTACGCGCCGGCCCGGTTGTTGGGATTCCAGGGGTTCAGTCCGTACGCGCTCCCCGATGTGATCGAGGTGGCCGAGGGAATTCCGTTCATCGAACTGACCGACTGGGACCACGAAAAACTGTATGCGCTCAAGGGCGAGGTGGTGCGCCGCGGCGTGCGTGCCGTCACGGGACTCGAGATGCCCATCTATCCCAAGCGGCGATTCCAGCAAGGGGCAGTGGTCGATCGTTCGGCATTCGATCGGCTGTTTCCCGCCGACGAGCGCGCATACCGGCAGGCGTTTGCCCGCGTCTTTGCCTGACGCGAGCTGCGCCCGCAAAGCCGGAGGCTGTGGGAGCGGTGGTGACAACCGAAAGCGGGTGCAGGAAACGCACGACGTCTTGGCCGATCGGTCCTGACGCTCTGGTCATCCTATCGCTCGCATTTCCCATCCGTCCGATCGACGGTTTCAGCCACCTTCCCGGCCTGGAGAATCCCCATTCGCCCGGACTCCGTACGAGCGCCCCGAATACCAGGCGCGGTCGCACCATCTGAATCGGGAGACAACACGTTGCGGAACGCGCATGGAAACGGCGAATCTCTCGATAACACGATTGTGTCGATGCGCCCGCCGAAAAACGCCGTCGATCCGCGGCGGCCCTACGCTTTCCTTGTGGAAGACGAGCTTTCCCCGTCGGGTAGACTCGAGCCGGTCGCCACGCTGTTTCTCACCAATCGCGAATGCCCGTTCCGCTGCGCGATGTGCGACTTGTGGAAAAACACGCTGGATGATCGTGTCCCGGCCGGAGCCATCCTCGAACAGATCAACTTCGCGCTCGATCGGTTGCCGTCTGCCAAGCATATCAAACTCTACAACAGCGGCAATTTCTTCGACCGGCAGGCTATTCCCCGCGAGGATCACGCGGCGATCGCCGAGCGCGTCGGCACTTACGAGACCGTGATCATCGAGAATCATCCCCGCCTGTGCCGTCGCGACGCCGCACTGCGTTTTCGCGACTACCTCGCCGGCACCCTCGAAATCGCCCTCGGACTGGAAACGGCTCACCCCGACGTTCTCCTCCGGCTCAACAAACAGATGACGGTGGACGACTATGTCGGCGCCGCACAGTGGCTGGTCGATCACGAAATCGCCGTCCGCACGTTCGTCTTGCTTCGACCGCCCTACCTGTCCGAATCGGAGGGGATCGAGTGGGCCGTGCGCTCGGTCGAACTGGCCGTCGACGCGGGAAGCCGCTGCGTGGCCGTGATTCCCACTCGACCCGGCAACGGCTACCTCGACCATTTGCTCGAGCATGGCCGGTTTTCGCCGCCCCGACTTTCGTCACTCGAGCGGGTGTTGGAAGCGTGTGTGGCGCGCCGGTTCCCCGCACGGATCTTTGCCGACCTGTGGGATCTGGAGCAGTTCAGCCGATGCGACCGCTGCTTCCAACAGCGACGGGATCGATTGGCTCGGATGAATCGAACTCAAACGGTTCCGCCCCCGGTGTGGTGTGATTGCGAGACGTGACCGATGCGCACCATGGAATGCGAAGCACTGATCCTGGGTGGTGGGTTTTCCGGGACGCTGTTGGCATCCCTGCTGGCTCGTCGTGGAACCGATGTCGTCGTGCTCGAAAAAAAACGGCATCCGCGGTTCGCCATTGGCGAGTCTTCCACACCGCTTGCCAACCAGATGCTCCGTCGCCTGGCGATCGATTACGACTTGCCCCGGCTGGCCGAAATCTCGCGATTCGGAAGTTGGCGTCGCACGTTTCCTCACGTGACGTGTGGGCTGAAACGGGGATTCGCTTATTTTCGCCATCGCGCGGAAGAACCGTTTCGTTCGGTGGAGCGAGCCAACGAATTGCTGGTAGCCGCGAGTGTGGCCGATGAGGTAGGGGATACGCAGTGGCTGCGAGCGGACGTGGACCGCTGGTTCGCCGAGCTGGCACGCGGGCTCGATGTCCCGATTTGGGAAGCCTGCCACACTCGCTCGATCCAACGGGAAAAAGATGGCTGGTGTCTGAAGGGCACCATCGACGGCCAGCCGTTTCGTTGTCGCTGCCGAGGGTGGCTGTTCGATGCGACCGGGCCCGCCGCGCTGGTTGCGCGGACTCAGGGGGCTACTATTACCACCGCCGGTTTCCGTACCCTGTCGTCGGCAGTCTACACGCACCTTGAAGGTCTTCGCCGTTGGGAGACGTCACTTGCCGCTGCCGGAGTGGACATCGGCTCCTACCCGTTTCGCTGTGACGATGCGGCCGTCCATCACCTGGTTGATGAAGGTTGGATCTGGCAACTGAGATTTGTCGATGGCCGTGTCAGCATCGGATTGGTCCGACCGATGGCCGGCGGAAACCGTGACACCACCGTTGACGACTGGCTCTCTTGCGTGACACGGTATCCGACTTTGCGACACTGGCTTTCTCCGTCCGAATTGGCGGCCGAACCGGGCTGTTGGGTCTCCACCGGTCCGTTGCAGCGGCGGCTTACTCGGGTCTGCGGCGACCACTGGGTCGCACTGCCTCACACCTACGCCTTCGTCGACCCGTTCTATAGCTCCGGCATCGCCTGGACGCTCTGCGGGGTTGCTCGTTTGGCCGAGTGGTACACGGCATCATCCGGCGGTTCGCACACTCGAGCGGCTCCCGTGAGTTACGCTCGGGCGTTACAGCGGGAAGCCGGGCACCTGGACCGTTTGATTGCGATGGCCTACGCCGCGATGTCCTCGGCCGATCTGTTTCATGCCGCCGCCATGGTCTACTTTGCCGCGACGACACGGACCGAGCGAACTTCCAATCCCTCCGAGATTGGATTCCTCAGCGCAGGTGATGACGAATTCGTGGCGGCAACCGAAGAAATCGCTCGGACCGTTGATCAGGTGCGTTTGGGCGACGAAACGAGTGTGAGGGAAGTTGCCGGCTGGATCGAACGCCGCCTTGAACCGTTCAACCAAGTGGGACTGTTCCGTCCGCCAGAGCCCAACCTTTATTGGGAAACGGCGGCGCCACCTTGATTGTCGGCATGATTGCCCGTTCGCATCCATCGGGTTCGCCCCCGGCCGACGATTATTCTAGCAGTGACCCGTCTCAAGGCAACGAAACCGGCGGACCGATTTCGTCCGCACGGCCGGAGGCAAACGGCACGCGGACAAGGCGAAACCTGTTGCTGACGCAAGAAGAAAGAGGAGACGATCATTGCCGGTCTTGTTGCGAAAAGGCTGTCACAAAAATCCGTGCCGCAAGAAACATGTACGTGGCAGGAGAGCGGCACGGCGGGTTTTGTTACAGGCACGAAAAGGCTGTCGCAAAACTCCGTGCCGCAAGCAACACGCCCGAGGCCGCAAAGCGGTGCGGCAGGTTTTGTTGCAGGCTCTAAAGGACTCCGTACTTGGCGAATGCCTCGGTCGCCTTCATGCCTCCTCGAATGGCGTCGCGGACTTCGTTTTCGGCGTGGATTTTCTCCCAGGCACGTTGGACGGCTTCTGGTTCGACGTCGAGCGGAACCACCACGACTCCGTCCGAGTCGGCCAGCACCAGGGCCCCCGGTTCGAACAGGACTCCGCCGATCTCGACCGGAACATCGATATCGACGACGCGCTGCCGGTTCAAGCTGTCATAGGGAGACGTACCGCGAGCCCAGCAGGGAAAATGCATGGCCGCCATCTGCCGGGTGTCGCGCACGGCGCCGTCCACCAGTGCGCCGACACATCCTTGGTTGCGAGCGGCCTGCGTCAGCAACTCGCCCCAGATTCCCGACCGCTGCGATCCCGCGGCGGCCGCGATGATCACATCGTCGGGGCGACACGCGTCGACTGCCCGAAGTTCCAGTGCGTAGGGATGAGGATCGGTATGAGCCATATCGACCCACAGAGTCGTCTTGCAACGGCCGACCAGCAGTCCTGAGTGTGTAACGTTGCGCCAGGGAATCCGAGGGGACTGACGGGGATATCCGAGTTGGTCCAGCACGTCACAGACCACGGCCACGTAAAAGGTCTCGCGAATCTGTTCGAGTGTAATGGGTGACGCCGTCATTCCAGGTGTCTCACTTCGTCTTACAGCCTGTAACAAAACCCGCCGCGCCGCTCTGCGGCCTCGGGCGTGTTGCTTGCGGCCTGGAGTTTTGTGACAGCCTCTTAAGCGATTGATGCCGGGGCCGAGCAACTGATAACATGGGACTGCGAACCAAGCCGCGATGTCCGATCGCTCACCGCCCCGCGATCGATCCAAACACGGGACCATTGTACGCGATGATGGCTCCCGGTGTCAGAGTGGGGGTGGCGCGAGAACGGGAAGGAATCGGTAGTGCCGCCGGATTTGCGACCCGCGGCGGCTGGGGTGTCGTGGGTTGACTGCGTTGAATGGGTTCGTCGTGTCGACCGTACCCGTCGATTACCGCCCCACGAACCCATGACATGGGAAACCGACAGCAGGAGTTGGCATGCGAGTTGGGATCATTGCCGTCCAGCACGAATCGAACACGTTTCTCGATGGTTCCACGAGTTGGGATGATTTCGTGGCGGATGTTGTGGCGGAAGGGGATCGGGTCCGCGACGTGTTCGGCGAGGCGCACCATGAGATTGGCGGGTTCTTCGCCGGCTTGGACGAATGGGACATCGAAGCGGTTCCACTGTTCGTAGCGCGTGCCATTCCCGGCGGCGTGATCGGTCGAGAGACCGCTGAGCGTTTGATCGAGCGAGTCGAACAGGCTGCGCATCAGGCTCGATCGCTGGATGGCTTGTTGGTGGCTCCCCACGGCGCCGCCGTCAGTAAACTCGACCGCGATTTCGACGGCTGCTGGCTTCGGCGGCTTCGCCGGATCGTGGGGCCGCAGATGCCGGTCGTTGCCACACTCGACCTTCACGCCAACGTGTCGAAGCGCATGATCGAAGCTTGCCAAGCGACCATCGCTTACCATACCAATCCTCACGTCGATCAACGTGAAAGAGGAATCGAAGCGGCCAGGTTGTTGGGACGTGCATTGACTTCGGGGAGTCCGTTGACGCAGTGCGCGGCGCTGCTGCCGCTGGCCGTCGGGTTGGAAAAGCAGAACACGGCGGAACAACCGTCCCGATGGCTGTATCAGACGGCCGGCGCCGTGCAGCACCACGGCGGACCGTGCGCGGTCAGCCCGCTACTCGGCTTCCCGTACGCCGACGTGGCCGAGATGGGTGGAAGTGTGATTGTGGTGACCGAGAACGACCGCAAGCTGGCTCGAGACACCTGCATCCGACTCGCCCGAGATTGGTGGGAACAGCGCTCGCAGTTTACTTCGAGCGGATTGTCGGTGGCCGATGCCATCGAGCGGGCCCGTCAGCTTGCCGGTCCCGTCGGGCTCCTTGACATGGGAGACAACGTGGGAGGCGGATCGCCCGGCGATGGCACGGTGATCGCACACGAGGTTGCCAGAAGAGGTGGCCCGCCGACACTGGTGTGCTTGTGCGATCCGGAAACGGCGGCTCGAGCAGCCGAGGTCGGCGTCGGTGGTGCCGTCGATCAGTGGCGAATCGGCGGCAAGCACGACACGCTTCACGGTGAACCGCTGACGGTCCGCGGCACTATCGCCGCGCTGACCGACGGCAAGTTCCACGAATCGGAAGTTCGACACGGCGGCAAGTCCGACTACGACATGGGCCCCACCGCTGTCATCGAAACCAACCAAGGGCTCACCCTGATCGTTCACTCGGTCCGCGCTCCACCTTTCAGCGCCGGCCAGGTGACATCGACCGGCGTCGATCCGCGAATGTTCCAGATCATCGTGCTCAAGGGAGTTCAGGCGCCCATCGCCGCCTACCGGCCCTTTTGCCGCAGCTTTCTCCACGTCAACACGCCGGGCGTTACGACAACCGATCTGCGCCGTTTGGAGTACGTGCATCGGAGACGGCCGCTCTATCCCTTCGAAGGCGAGACGACTTGGGAACAGACCATCATCGCCGAGGGCGCGTAGCTCGGCAGTCCGAGATTGCGCTGACGCAATGCAGCCCGATGTTGCTGCTACGATTCGTATGACCGCTACCACCGAGCGGATACGCATCGAATTGGCGGCGATGACGGAGTGGGAGGTTCTCCCCCCGCGCTTCCTCCGAGCTACAGTTGGCTAAACCCGTGTTCCCATCGCCGGTGCAGCCAAAGCCGCGATGCGAAGTGCGACTTACTCCGCAGGCGGCACGCCGTGGAAATTCACCGTTGGCGAACTGACCAGGAGCCAGACATGAGTGGCAAGAGCCTGTTCTTGTTTTCGAATCGCAAGCCAGAGATCGACGTGGCCGGCCGGTTGGCTCGACTGGTCAACCTGACGACACCGAACATGCTGTTGCAGGGAGACGAACGCCGTTCCACGAACCGCGCCAATCGATCGTTGCCGGTACTGCTGGCGGCTTGGGAAAACGACGAGCCGGTTGCCGACGAAACCACGATGGCGATCACCAAGGACATCGGCGACACCGGCATCAGCCTGATCCTCTGCCAGCCGCTGCGCATGGACCAGTTGGTGGTTGGCTTCTGGATGCCTGACGAGCCGGGCAACCTGGTGGACGGAACTCCGTTTTACGTGCTGACTCAGGTCATCACCAACACACCGCTAGGTGGTGGCTTCTGGCAGTGCGGAGTGCGAGCGGAGTGCGTATTGACCTTGGCCGACTACCCGCAACTGGAAGTTCTTTCGGAAAAAATGCAGCACCTGGCGCCTCCACGCACCGCATTCGACTCGTCGGACGAACTTCCGCCACTGTGAAAAAAAGGATTCGGCGCGGTAGCCCTGTCGACACGGGGCTAGTCCCACCACCATCGTTCGGGCGGGAGATTCTCGGCGCGTGCAGATTCGTCATGAACGGCGGCCAGCTTGCCGTATCGATCCTGCTGATAGGATCGGGCCTTGAGCCAGCCGGCGGGGTCGACCTGCACGCCGCCGCTCACCGCGGTAATGACTCGGCCACCGGCCAACCGCTGTTGGTTGACCACGGACAACACGGTTCGCGGTTGCTCTCCCAACCGTACTTGGCAGCGCTCGGTGTTGCGGAAGAAACTCCCCGTCCATTCGATTCTTCCCGCTTCGTACTCGTGTTGAATCACGGCCGCCAGCAGCGCCCAGTGCATGATGTTGCGCAGGTCCGCATAGATGCCGAAGCGTTGGGCGAGCCGGTCGTAGTGTCGGGTAAAACCGGCGGCGAAGCGTAGATTCAACGGATCTTGCTTACCAACGGAGGTCGGTTTCCCCGATGGATCGATCGTCGGGTTTTCGCTTTGCAGTCGAACCGGCCGGGCCGGCAATTCGAATGCGCGGCCGCTCGAGTCTACCATGACCGGTGTGTCGGCCAACGTAAACCACCAACGCAGCACGCCCCCCGATGCCGACTGCTTCGACGACGCCAGCAACGCGACGTAGCTGGGCACTCCGAACACGGATTCTTCCAGTCCAACGCCGATCCGCTTCATGTGGTAGTCGGCTTCCAGTATCACCTGAGCCGCTCGGGATCGCGGGTCGATTCCTCGT
>Ga0256839_1003026_pt1 | contig 17836 bp, 12 predicted proteins | sample 354166metaG_FD_185968 | JGI IMG/M metagenome (GOLD analysis project Ga0256839, IMG submission 185968) | Hydrothermal vent microbial communities from Mid Atlantic Ridge, Atlantic Ocean - 354-166 | ecosystem: Environmental > Aquatic > Marine > Hydrothermal vents | place: Atlantic Ocean: Mid... | reverse complement strand
GGAAGTGGTTCATGGACCCGGAGTACCGGGCGTCGGCCAAGCGGGTGTTGCGGTGGGTTGGTTTGCTATTGGGCAGACGGAGCGATTGGGACGAGCCGATCGACGAGCTGAACGACTTGGAGGAATATGGAGCCATGCTGAAAGAACAGATCAAAGAATGGGAGAAGGAACTACGCGAGGAGGGGATCAAGGAAGGAATCGAGAAGGGAATCGAGAAGGGAATCAAGGAAGGGATCAAGGAAGGTGAAGTGGCAGTCCTCGTTCGCCTACTGACGGGCAGGTTCGGATCGATTCCCGATCCGTTGCGCCGACGGATCGATACGGCCGGCTCCGAGCAACTTCTCGCGTGGTCGGAGCGCATCTTGACGGCCGAAAAGATCGAAGACGTGTTTGAGGAATGAGCGAGCCGAGACAGCGGAGCGGACCGGCAAGGGCGGTCGGCGCCGTCTTCGGCCTCTCCCGCTCTTTTCCTCCCGTTCCCGGCTCGCCAGGGTCACGGTCGGTCGACTTTTCCCCGATGACTTTTTCTCATGAAATAAGCCTGACGACCGCCTGGCAGCGTCTACGCCGAAAAAAAACAAACTGTGTCTCATAGCACGTCTGCTTCCGCAGCCACTGGATCGCCTCCCGCCGCTCCGCGCCCCGTTTGTCGCCGGCGTTGGCCGCTGACAGACGGCATCGCTCTCCATAGTGCTCGGGAAGCAACTCGAGCGGCACCAGCCGGACGGCCGCTTGCCTTGCGTCTCAGTGACCCGCTTCACGCGGCCAATCAGCGTTTCGCCATCGAACGGACGAGTTCCCGCAGGAGCAGGCGAGGGAACACCCAGGCGTCGCGAGCATATCGCCGAGCCAGTCGCCGCGGCTCAGAGAGGACCCGGTGCAGCCATTCCAATCGGAATTTCTGGATCCACCGAGGCGCTCGCGTTTTGTGGCCGGCCAGAAAATCGATGGTGGCTCCAGCGCAGACGGCGGCGTTGGCCGGAATCTGCGAGTGGAAGCGGTGGACCCACTTTTCCTGCTTGGGGGCACCGAGTCCCAGCACCAGCAAGTCGGGGCGGTGGACCTGCAACTGGCGCAGGATCTTCTCGTTTTCACCCTCGTCGTGCTCGAAGCCCAGAGGTGGGCTGTACTCACCGACCACTTCGACGGCTCCCCAACGAGACTCGATATTGCGGGCGGCCGTTCGCGCCACGCCCGGTGCGGCGCCGAGCAGAAAGACTCGCAGCGGCCGATGGCGATCGGCCGTATCGAACAGTGCGGGGACCAGATCCGAACCGGCCACGCGTTCGGGCAGCGGTCGCCCCAGAAGTCTCGAAGCGGTGACCACGGGCCAGCCGTCGGCGATGACCAGCGAGGCATCGGCATAGGCGGCGCAGAGCGCTTCGTCGTGTTGCAGCATGACGATGTGGTCGACGTTGGGAGTGACAACATATCGGCACTGATGATCGTTCTCGGCGATCCAACGATGCACCTGGGCGACCGCCTGTTCGAAGGAAACCGAGTCGATGGCGACGCCGAACAGGGGGACTCGGACGCGGGATTCGAGTGACGCGGTGGTGGACATGATGGAGACTCCGTGGGTGTGCTATGCCGGGCCGACCGTTCTCCGGCCGGTCGGGAGTAGCCATATTCCGGCGGCGCTTCGGGTCGTGGTGGGCGCCGATTCGAGTTGCCAGGCGATGCGGCTGGTCCAGCCGGCCAGCGCGAACACCACAAAATGGACCATGGGAATAATGGCCACTTCGTGGAACATTCCGTTGACCATGTAGGCGGTCACTCCGGCTGCGGTCAGCAGGGCCAGGTCTCGCCGGCCGGTGTCGATGGATCGATGCGAGAGAATTGTGAAAATGTCGCGAACCACGGCGGCGAGAAATCCCAGATAGGCGGCAAGTCCGATGAGGCCGGTTTCCGTGAGCAGCGACAAATAGACGTTGTGTTGGACGAAAGGGCGGCCTTTGTCGAGTGGCAGGTCGGTGTCCCGTTCGGCACAGTAGGGTTGGCTTGCGTCGCCGTACTGCCCCAGGCCGAAGCCGAACAGCGGCCGATCGAGGAACATCTTCCAGGCGATCGTGGCCAGGATGGGACGGAGTGACGCCGATTCCGACATGTCGGCCACCGAGACGTCACGATCTCGTTTGAACGAGTTCAGCCTGTCCCACTGAGTCGCCAGCAGGCCGACTGCAAGCACCAGCGCCCAGCACGTCCCGGCAACTGCCCAGCGGCGGGGGACCTGAGTCACGAACAATACCCAGCAGGCGATGGCGGCTCCGAGCCACACGCTGCGGGTTCGTGTGAGCACGATTCCGGTGCCGGTGAGCACCACAACCAGGATAGGAAGCCATCGGGGATATCCTCGGAGCCGCCGGGCGATCAGGGCAGCCGCGGCGCCCCCCAGTGTCAGCAGGATGCCGTTGCCGATCGGATTGAGCAACGGACCGCGGGCTCGCCCCAGGAATTCGGAATAGGCGGCGTCGATGATGAACCGCGGCCGGACCAGCGTGTTCCACTCGCGAGTCTCGCAGAGACCGATGAGGGCCAGGTATAGTCCCAATCCGGCCAGACTCCAGAGCCAGATGCGAGCGAGCCGTGGGCGATATTCGGTGCACTGCACCAAGGCGAACCCCGCAAAGGGAAGGGCGTAGAAAAACAACCAGGTTGCCAGCGGATGGAAGCCGTTGGCGCGCCAGTCGTGCGTCAGCGTGCTGGCGAGCAGGACAATCAGAAAGAGCGACGCTGCCAAGTTGGTTCGATGGACGGGCGGCAGCGGAGCGTGACGCTTCCAGCAGCGATAGCCGGCTGTCACCGCGACGAGGGCCAGCAGTCCCCGGTCGATCGTGAGCGGTACCGGGCCCACGTCCCGATGGAAAAAGGGATAGCCGACGACGATTCCGCTGAGGCCCACCAGCAAAACCCCTGCGCTGATCCCGCCGTATCGCAGCAACACGGCGAGCCATAGCAGGGCGGCCAGCGATGCGATCAAGAGCAGAGGTGCCATAAGCGGGGTCTGTCGGTGGCTACTTGCCAATCGAGATGGAGAAAAAGGCCGGCAGGCCGAAGCCTGCCGGCGTCCGCTTCTCTGTTCCGGTTAAAGGAGCGGACTGGAGAAGTGCGCGTCGGCGCCGGCCGCATCGGAAAGGGGCGCGGCACCGGTGACGACCAACTCGGTGGTGGAGGGAACGGTTGTGGGGGACGATGGCGTATCGGGTGGCGACGGGTCGACTGCAGGGGTAGGAGTGCGGAGTGCGGCCAGGGGGGGCTCGAGTTCCGCACGGCCCGGCCACGCATCCGTGGGAACCATCAGGGCCAGGTTGCCCAATCCCAGAAACAGTCCGCCCAACAGGGCGGCCAGCAGGACGACCGCGGGGCGGGGACCCGTGGGATCGGTCGGCGTGGTGGGCCGGCCGACTCGCGTAATCAGGCTGGCATCTTCGGCAGCCTGCAGCCTCCCCTTGGCTTCCGCCAGGTTCTTGCGGACTTCTTGCAGAACGGCAGTGGCTTGGCGCACGTTCTCGATTCTCGCCGCGTAGGGAGCTCGCAGCCGAGCGATCCGCTCGCTCCGCTCGAGCAACGCGTCTCGCTTTTGTTCCAGCAGCCTCAGTTGGGACTCGTTGATGTGGACGTCTTGCGCCAGCGCCGTCTCGGCGCTGTGCAAGGCCTGCTTCAGTCGTTCCCGGACTTCGCGGACCGTGGCTTCGGCCGCCCGGAGCTTGGGGTGGGCACCGGCATACTGGCCTTTCAGTTGAGCATAGCGAAGCTGAGCTTGCGTGAGTCCCTCTTTGAGTCCTCCCAGCGATGGTTGCAGTTCGAACAGGGCGCTGGGTGCGGAGAGGATGACTTCGGGCTGTTCCTTGGCTTCCTCGAGGAACGCTAGCAGGTTGCGTTGGCGTTCCAATCTGATCTGGGCGGCCCGACGATCATTGTCCAGATTGACCAGCAGTTGCCGCACCACACCTTCGCCCGAACCGGCCTGGGTCAACACCCGGAGTTCCCCCAAGTCGGGACCCGCTTGTTTCTCCAATTCCACCAGCTCCTCAGTGGCTCGCTGGAGTTCATTCGCGGCCACCGATTCGACCTGAGTCAGTTCGGCCACCAAACTGGCGGCCTGTTGCCGCCGCAATTGCCGCAGTTCGAGGTCCACGGCGGTGGTGAGTGCCGCGGCCAGTTGACGAGCTCGGCGGGGCGAGCGGTCTTTGACCGACAGGTAGATCAAGTCGGTACGTCCGAATTCCGCACCCTTGGGTGCCACAACTTTGACACTATCCACCAAAGCATCGATTTGAGCCGTTGTCGGTTTGCCGTTGGGATAGGGAGCCGAATGAGAGGGGCCGACGGCGAGCAGAGCGGCTTCCGCCACCTCGGGGCGGCGAGCCAGCTCCAGCACCATTTCCTGAGCGATCTTCCGCGATTCTCCATCAGGAAATCTCCCCAGATCGGCATCTTCCAGCGACGTGATGTCCCGCAGGATCAGCCCTTGCGTTGCCTGCCAGGTCGGCTCATGCCATACCCACCAGCCGCAGGCGGCGCACACCGAGCCGACGACGGGGAGTAGCCAGTATCGCCGGTACCGGCAGGCGATCCGCCACAGGTGTCGAACAGGGCTGCCCTGGTTCACGAGCGTTCTCCGTGGTTGTGTGAAGCGTGAAAGGTTCGTAATCGTCGTCCCGACTCGAGCGGGCGTGCCCGGATGGGGAACGAAGCCCAAACGCTTGCGGCCGGATCAAACGACGCTTGCTCTTTGCTTAAGCCTAGGTTACGACGAGCCCGGTGAGGGGACGGCCGGCGAATTGTCGACCGCCTGGGCCGGCGGGGCGACGTATGGTTGCCCAGGGAACCCGTGCGCGCACGAGTCTGCGCGTTGCCGAACGATGGGAGCGAACAGAGAGGTTGGTGTTGTGGCGGATCACACGGTCGATTGGCACGTTCGAATTGTGGACGAGGTAGGCGAGTGGGAATCGCTCCAACCCGATTGGGACCGTTTGGCGGGAAGCCGGGTTTTCTGCCGGTTCGACTGGATGCGCGGCTGGTGGCGATCCTACGGATTCGACCGGGGGCGGCCCTTCATTGTCGTGGTGACCGACGAAAACGGAGTCGTACGGGGACTGGCTCCGTGGTGGAGGCAGGTCTCGGTCACCAGCGGACGTCTGCTGCAGTTTCTGGGAAGTGGCGATGTTTGTAGCGACTATCTGTCGCTGCTGTCGCTTCCCGAGGATGAAGAGGCCGTTGCGCGAGCTGTGGCCGACTGGCTGTGCCGTGGCCAGGGATGGGATGCTCTGGAGCTCGACGGCGTCCTTCAGGAGGATGCCGCCATTTCGGTCCTGTTGAGTGCCTGTCGTGATGGAGGATGTTCGCTGGCGCAGCGTCCGGCCATGAGTTGCTGGAACTTGGACCTTCCCTCGAGTTGGGAAGAGTACGTCGGCCGGCTCTCCAAGTCGCACCGCAAGCAGGTGCGTCGCGTGGAGAGGCGTTTGCTGCAAACGGGCCGATTCCAGCTCCGACGGGCTCGGACGGAACAAGAACGAGATCGTGTTTTCGCTGAACTGGTTCGACTCCACCAACTGCGCTGGGAGAGTGTGGGAGAGCCGGGCGTTTTTGCATCGCAGAGGTTCACCGTTTTCCTGCGGAAAATGATCGAGACGTGGTTTGCATCGGGTCATGTGCATTTGTACGAGTTGGTGGAGAATGACAGGACATTGGCTGCCGAAATCCATTTTGTGCAGGACGGTATCTCGTATGCCTACCAGGCTGGAGTGGACCCGGCCGAGCGAGCTCGCGATGTGGGGCACGCCATGAACGTGGCCGTGATTCGGTACTTGATCGAAGAGGGCATGCGAGGTCTCGACTTTCTGCGGGGCGATGAACCCTACAAGGCGCATTTTCGAGCCGTTCCGCGTCCGGCAGCCTGGTACCGTCTCGGGGCGCCTCGGATTCGAGGCAAGGTGCGGCACCAGGCGTGGGTGACGCAACGGGCCCTGCGCTGTTGGGTGAAAGCTGCCTGCGGGATGGCGGGGAGAGAGCAAGGATGAGTGCTGAGGCCGAGAAACGGGCGGTGGCACAAAAGACGCTGGCAGCCGATTCCCTGGCGGTGGGAGTCGTCGCCGTCTTGGCGGTGACCATCTTGCAGCGGGCCATCGGATTCACTCGCAATCTTCTGTTGTGCCGTTACCTCGACGACACCGAATTGGGACGCTGGTCGCTGGCATTCAGCTCGCTGTTGTTGCTGGCTCCGCTGATCGTACTCGGGCTTCCCGGCACGTTCGGTCGCTACGTGGAGGCATTTCGCCAGCGCGGCCAACTTGGGACGTTCCTGCGCCAGACCGGGAGTGTCTGTCTGGCGACGGTCTTGGGAGCTTCTTTTTTGCTGATCGTGTTCCGGCGGGAGATGAGTTTCCTGCTTTTTCATGACACGCAGTATCAACGGCTGGTCGTGACGGTGGCCTTGGCGTTGATCGTCGTCGCCGCGGCCAACTACGTCACGGAACTGCTGATGGCTCTGAGGCTGGGGCGACTGCTCTCGGTTCTGCAGTTGGGGAACAGTCTGACGTTTGCCGCAGTGTCCTTGGTCGGCGTCATCTGGTGGCAAGCGGGTGCCGAGGCGGTAGTGGTTGGATATGCGTTGGGCTCGTCGGTCGTTCTGGTCTGCGGGCTGTACCTGTTGTGGCGGCACGGCCGTACTTTGTTTGAAGGGTCGCCGCGTCGGCCGCGCCGGAAGCTGTGGCGAGCACTGGTCCCGTTTGCCGGGTGGATGTGGGTGACCAACCTAGTGGCCAATCTTTATGAATCGGTCGATCGATTGATGATGGTGCATTTGGCGCCGGCCGGAGCGCACCCCGAGGCGATGGTCGGCCAGTACCACGCCGCTCAAGTGGTTCCGCTGATGATCGCCGCGGTGGCGGGGATGTTGAGCGGCATTGTGTTGCCGTATCTCAGTGCCGACTGGGAGGAGGGGAATCGGGACCGGCTGGCCCGGCGCATGAATCAGACGTTGCAATGGTCGTCGCTGGGACTGACGGCTGCCGGTGTTGGCGTGTTAGCGCTTCGCGGCTGGTTGTTCGACTGGCTATTGCAAGGGAAATACGACGAGGGGCTGGCGGTTCTTCCCTGGACGCTGGCGTACTCGGTTTGGTTCGGGCTGGTGTTGCTGGTGCAGAATTACCTGTGGTGCGCCGAGCGGGCCGGACGAATCGCCGGGGCCCTGGTACTGGGGTTGGTCGTCAATGTGCTGGCCAACGCCTGGTGTATTCCGCGATGGGGTGTGCAGGGAGCCGTTCTTGCTACATCGGCATCGGTCGTGACCTGCCTGGCCGTCTCCTGCTGGCTGTCTGCCCGGTCCGGATTGCAGTGGCAAAGCCCCAGCGGTTGGATTTGTCTGCTTCCTGCGGGGTTGCTGGCCGGGCCGCTGGTCAGCGGAATGCTGATACTGCTGGCCGCATGGTGTCTGCACCGCCGGGGATTGCTGGAAGAGTGGGGCGCCGTTCTGAGGCGACTGCGGCGGCCGGCCTGACCGATGCCTCCTCCGACATGTTCTCGAAGCAGTGGCATCCCGCTTCCGATCCCGATGGCACTCGCCTCGTCGCTGGTCTAGCGTTCCTCTTGACATTGATGGTACGATAGGGGGCGTTCAGATTGGCCCGGGTTTCACCTGCAGGGTCGGAGGCGGGAGACCGAGCGCGAGCAGCAGCTTCCATGTTGAAAGACCTTTCTCATCAGACGATCGCCCTGCCGCGGCAGACGGCGGGGATGCAGGTGACCAGCCACATGCTGGTATGGACGGCCAAGTTCATCAGCGGGGCTCGCGTGCGCTGGGTCGACTGCCAGCCCGATCTGTGTCAGCGGGTCTACTTCGCCAACCACACCAGTCACCTGGATGCTCTGGTGTTGTGGGCCTCGTTGCCTCGCCGCGTGCGCATGTTGACTCGTCCTGTAGCGGCTCGTGACTACTGGGAGCGCGGGGCCGTTCGGCGGTATATCGCCAAGACGTTCAACGCGCTACTGATCGACCGCCGCAACATCAAGGTCCATCGCAGTCCCGTCGACGCCATGCTGAAGGAGATTGGCGACACCTTCTCACTGATCGTGTTTCCCGAGGGTGGTCGAAACGAGGGAGAAGAGCTGGGGACGTTCAAGAGCGGCATCTATTACTTGAGCAAGAAACGTCCCGATCTGGAGCTGGTTCCCGTCTACATGGAGAACCTCAATCGCATCCTGCCTCGAGGCGAAGTGTTGCCGGTGCCGCTGCTGAGCAGCATCACCATCGGTCCGCCGATGTGGTTGGAGCGTGGGGAGACGAAAGCCGAGTTTCTCGACCGGGCTCGGCAGGCGGTGCTCAACCTGCGGCAGATCCGATGAGCGGAGCTGGCATGACACTTCCGGAACAACAGACCGACTCGCGGTTCGACGGCGCGGTGTCCTATGCCGAGATGATGGCTCGGGCGGAAGATTCTTTGCGGCGATTGGCCTCCCAGCTCTTGGCTCGCAGCACCGCCGTTTCGCGTTGGGAGCAGACCGACGATGTGATGCAGGAATCCCTGATGCGACTCCACCAGGCTCTGCGGACGACGCGGATCGAGTCGTCTCTTCACTTTTATCGACTTTCCGCGCGTCAGATTCGGCACGTGCTGATCGATTTCGCTCGGAAGTATCGCGGTCCTTACGGACTCGCCTCCAACTACGGCACGGGCGAGGCGGCGAGATGGTCGGTGGAGCAATGCCGGGCCGACGAACACGACGGGGAGCTGACCTTGGAGGAGTGGTCGGAATTTCACCGCATTGTCAACGAACTTCCTCGGCGGGAGCGGGAGATATTCGATTTGTTGTGGTACGCCGGGCTTTCCACGTCGGAAGCGTCGGAAGTGCTGGGCGTGGGACTCCGAACGGTCCAGCGCCGCTGGCGCCGGGCTCGACTTTTGTTTTGCCGCCGCTGGGAAGCCGAAGTGGAGTGCGGCCGGCGGCTCGACGGATGCGTCGACCAGACCGACTAGGGAACTGCGGCCGTGACTACGGACACTTGGTTCGCCGATGGCGACAGCAGTGAGTTGAGCGATTCCAGTGATCCGCTCGACGCCTTGCTGGAAGAGTGGGAAGCGGCGCGCGACTCGGGTCGCCCGGTTCGTTTGGAAGACTTGAGCGATGACGCCCAGCTCGTTCGCCGAGCCAGGCGGTTCGTTCGGGGCACGGTCGCCTTTGAGCGTTTTCGCAAGGCGGGGCTGCCGAGTGAGACGGACCCGCCGTCTCGGATCGGGCCGTACGAAGTTGTTTCCTGGATCGGCAGCGGCGGCAGTTGCGACGTGTTTCACTGCCGGCACATCGAACTCGGTCGCGATGCGGCCGTGAAACTCTACAAATCGACGACATGGCCCGGATGGAATCTGGAGCAGTTCAAACGTGAGATTGACCACCTGGTCAAGCTCAACCATACCGGCATCGTCCACGTTTACGATGCGGGTAAGCTGCTCCACGCGGGCGAGACGCGGCCGTGGTTCGCGATGGAACTGGTGCACGGCGCCCCGCTCGACCGGCATCTGGCGAGCCTCCAGGGGGAGCGAACGCGAACGGAACGCTGTCTGCAAGTCTTTGCCGATGTGTGCGAGGCCGTGGCGCACGCGCACCGAGCCGGGATCGTCCATTGCGACCTCAAATTCCAGAACATTCTGGTGGATGAGTCGGGCCAGACGAAGGTGATCGACTTCGGAATCGGTTTGCTGCACAAGGTCCGGGCCGATCAATCGCCGGCTCTCATCCGCCCCGCGGGAACCTTGCCCTATATGGCCCCTGAGCGATTTGTCGATCCGACGGCGGCGCAGGATGTTCGGTCGGATGTCTACAGCCTCGGTGTCGTGCTTTACCGCATGTTCACGGCCCGTTATCCCTACGAAGTCGGCCAACGCACCTACAGTGCCTGGAAGACGGCGACGGCCGAGACCGCCCCGACGCCTCCGCGAAGTCACAACCACCGGATCGATGCCGACCTCGAAGCGGTCATGCTCAAGGCGATCGCCAAGTCTCCCGATGAGCGGTATCTCTCGGTCGAACAGTTGGCCGAGGATATGAGACGTTACCGAGAAGGTTGGCCGGTGGTGGCTCGGCCCGTCGGGCCCGTTTCGCAGTTGCGCCACTGGGCATGGCGCAACAAGGCATTCGCCGCATCGGTCGTCCTGGCGCTGATGGCCCTCATCGTCGCCTCGACCGTCGCCGTGTTCTACGCCCGCCAAGCCACTCGGCGGGCTGCTCATTTGCAAGAGATGACACGCATCGCCGAATCGTCCCGCAAGAAGGCGGTGCGTTACAGCCGGGAACTGGAGGATGCTGAGCAAGAACTGAGGGACCGGATCGACCGGCTCCGCTATGCGACGACGAACATGACGCTCTGGCTGGCAAGTGGCGATGTCGAATCGGAACCGTTGCTGGCTCGGGCCGCTCTGACCGATCCGATGCTTTGCGCCCCGGAAGACCGGGGATTCGTGTGGCGGCTGTTGGAGAAACGGACGCGTACCACGCTCGTCGCCACCAAAGCGCACGAGGGAAGTGTCTATCGTCTGGCAGTTTCGGCAGACGGACAGACGCTGCTTACGGCCGGAGCCGACGGCCTGCTGTGCAACTGGCAACTTCCCGGTCTGCGGCCCATCGGCCGCTACCGCGCGAAAATCAGCTCCGGCAGCGACATCGCCAGTTCGCCCGACGGTCGTCGAGCGTTGCTGATCAACCGCAATGGCGAGGCGGTTTGCATCGACTGGACCAAGCACCGTCACCACTATCTCCTGCGCACTCCCCGCGTCAAGGCCATGCTGGGGACATTCTGCTCGCGCAGCGGGCGCATCGCGGTTGCTGCGAATGACGGAATCGTGCGAGTGTGGGACGCCGCCGGGGCCGCCGTGATCGATCGGTGGCGGGTCGAGGATCCGGACGGGGATAGGATTGTGGCGATCCAGTTCGGCAACGACGGCCGCCTCGCCGCCGTGACCCGCAAAGGGATCGTCCTGCTCCGCGACGTCGGCGCTCACAAGGAGCTTTCCAGAGAGACTGGACCATTGAAGGTCGTCGGCTGGGCCATTTTCGATGACGCGCTGCGCCATGTGTTGTTCGTGCGCCCGCCGCGCCGGCTGTTGATGTGGGACCGAGTCGGCCGCGCCGTGATCGAGGATGAGCTGCGGCCCTGGCCTGTGAGCAGTCCTATCGTCGATGGCCTGCTGCTGGGCGATTCGCCGCCTCGCCTCGTCGTTGCCGATCGTCATGTCGTCCAGTTTGCGGAAAGCGGTTTGCGGGTCTTCCGAATGAAAGGAGGAAACGAAATCTCGGCAGTGGCCACATGGCCCGCACCATCGCGGATCATCGTGGGAGACGAGAACGGAATGGTGTTTGTCAATGCAGTCGATTTTCCCGTCGTGCAGCACCGTCGACGGCTGGGTGACGCGCCGCTGCGGCTGTTGGAATTCGATCACCAACGCCGGCTTTTATTTGCCGGATTCCCGCTACCGGCCGTTCTCGAAATCTGCGACTATGCCGGCCGCGCCGTCCGTCGCATCGCCTATCCCCAGGACGAACGGCTGGTCGCGCTGTTGCCGATCGCCGGTTCGATGGCGGCCGTCACGCAGGCGACCGACGGAACGGTTCGGCTGTGGAATCCGGCCGAAACCGATCAACCCGAGGTGATTGCTAGACTCGATCACCGTATTACGGTCAACGGGATCGTTCCGGCCGGTGCAGAGGACACGTGGATCGGCATCACGCGAGCCGGTACGCTCTGGCGGTGGCACCGCCCGTCGAACACGTGGTTCGAAACGCACCGCGTCAGTCGGGGGTTCCGTGCCATTGCCTTTGCGCCACGGCGAGACCTTCTTGCCGTCACGAACGACATGGGACGAGTCGGATTGGTGGATGCGGAAGAGCTGACGGCGATCCGCTTCCCGCACGTCGATGGCGACAACAAGATCGTTGCCTGTTCCCCCGCTTCCGATGTCGTCGTCACGGCCGGGCACCACGGAATCATCTATGTCCGACGATTGCCGGAATTGAAGGTCGTGCGGCAGTTGCAGTTGCACACGACCCGAGTTGCCCAGGTGTCGTTTTCGCCCGACGGAAAGCTGCTGGCGAGCGTCGCCAATGACGGTCAAGTGATCCTGTGGGACACGCGGATTTGGGAGCCGCGATGCCGTTTTCGACTCGGCCCCGCGCCGTTGTCGGCCCTCGAGTTCTCGTTGGATGGGGACTGCCTGGCCGTGGGAAGCAAGTCGGGAACCCTCACGCTCTGGAACGTGTCCGACTAACGGGCAACTTCGTGAAATGCCCGCACCGCACGCGTGTTTCCAATACGCCGGGTTCTCACTGCCACCTCGACAGCCCCTTGCCGAACGCCATCTGGTTTGGGGTTCGGCGTTCCCCCGTGAGATTTTGTTTTCCTTATCCGCGTACCCTTGGCCTTCCGTCTTGCGGCTGGAGGTCGCCTTGACCCGAGTCGGAGTCCGACTTCGATTCGGTGGACGATGGCGAATCGTGTTCGGGCTCTTCGCCGTTCGTTTCCTGAACGTCGTCTGCTGGAGCCTTCGTTTCCGTTTCCGAACCGGTGACGGGCACCGTGTCGATGTCTCGGAATCCGTACTGCTTGTTGTGAATGTCGAAGTCGTCGTCCGTCAGTCCCGGATTGATTTTGACTTTTGTGTAGATGTACTGCTCGAGGAGCCTCGGTTTTCCCCCGGGCTTGGATGGCCACAGGTAGGCGGCGTAGTAGATGGGGATGTTGTGTTCCAGGTCGACATAGACTTCGGCGACATGGAATCGCAGGCCCTCTTTCTTCTCGGGATGCGTCACCTTGAATCGCTTGCAAGGGCGTCCGTCGATCTTGGCGTTGTCGAAGATCTCGACTTCGGCATCGTCGTGTTCGAGTTCTTCCTTCACCACTTCGATCAGACGCTTGGCCAGATTGTAGAACCCGACTTCCATAATGGGATAACGGTTGCCGTCCATGGCCAACGGCCCGTTGGGATCGAGACGCAGCGTGAGATTGGGATTGCGTCGACCGCCCCGCTTGGCAACCAAGTCGCCGTGAAAACGACCTTCCACGTAAAGCACTTCGCGGTTGACGTAGCGGGCCGGCTTGAGGAACTTGAGATAGACGCTGAACGGGACGACGACCTTGCCGTCCTTCATCTGTCGGTGCCGGATTTTGGCCTGAATAAAATGATAGTTGGACAGCCGTCCCTTGATTCGCTCGCGCTTGATCAGCAGACACGTGTAGCCTCGAACATCCTTCTCGATGTGCCGGATGGCCTGGACGGCATACTCGAGAGCCGGCAGCAGCGGATGCTCCTTTTCGCGAGCCGTTTTCAGCAGTGCTTCCATTTCATGGGAATGGCCGACGTCGGGCTCGGTGGTGCGAGCGATCTTGACGGCAGGTTCTTCCTCGATGACTCGGCCAGCGGCGGCCGTCTGCTTCGATTCCGCTGACGACGGTTCATCGGCGCCTCGCGCTGCCGTGCCGCACACCGCCAGCAACAGGCCGACGATCGGCGGGACATGCGTGAAGAAGGAGCGGTGATTCGATGGGGCGGGGCGGCGCTTGGCCGGTGGCACAGTAGCCGCAGGGGAAACCAGTCGCTTCATGTTGCCGTCCGTTGCAAGAGTGATGGAATCAGAAGTCGGGCATCCGGTCCAGATTCACCGACGCCCTCGGCCGCAATTGGCAGTGGAAGCCTTCTATGTAAGGATACGGCGGCCGGTCAAGATCAGCCAGCGAAGGTGGGTAAGGTAGGGGGGCGGCTGCTATCGCGAGGCGGTGGCCTGCAGCCGCTCGGCGAGTGCCGAGTAGCGGCGTCGCGCGTCGGACCGGCGGACGGCCATCTGCAGGGCTCGGTGGCTTCCCACGATGATTACCAGTCGTTTGCCTCGCGTGACCGCTGTGTAGAGCAGGTTCCGTTGCAGCAGCATGTAGTGCTGCGTGTGAAGCGGGAGGACGACGCACGGATACTCGCTTCCCTGGCTTTTGTGGATGGTGAGTGCGTAGGCCAGTGCCAGTTCGTCCAATTCGTTGAATTCGTAGTCGACGATGCGATCGTCGAATTGGACGGTGAGAATCTGGTCGACCCGGTTGAGACCGGTAACGATTCCCTGGTCGCCGTTGTAAACGTGGCGCTGATAGTCGTTCTCCAGTTGGATCACCCGGTCGCCCACCGAGAATTTCCAGCCATACCGTTCGACGCAGGCGTCGTCGGCTCGAGGATTCAAGGCGGTTTGGAGCTCGCGGTTGAGTTGGTGGGCGCCGAGGCGTGAGCGGTTCATGGGTACGAGAACCTGGATGTCGCGGAGAGGATCGAAGCCGAATCGTGCAGGAATGCGGCGCGTGACCAATTCGCTGATCAGGGACGCGATCTGATCGGGTTCGTCGGCCGGAATGAAATAGAAGTCCGAAAGACCCTCCTCGGGATGATCCAAAGGGGGTGAGTGACCGGCATTGATGGCGTGGGCGGCTTGGACGATGCGGCTTTGTTGCGATTGGCGAAAGATGGTCGTCAGACGTACGACCGGGAGCGTCTGGGAACGGATCAGGTCGGCCAGTACGTTGCCGGGTCCGACCGACGGGAGCTGGTCGATGTCTCCGACCAGGACCAGGCAAGCGTGAGAGGGCAGGGCGCGCACGAGCGACGCCGCCAAGTTCACATCGAGCATCGATGCCTCATCGAGCACGAACAGGTCGCCGGAAAGCGTCGAGTCGGGGCCGCGGCGGAAGCCGCCGTCTTGCGGCGAGAATTCGAGCAGGCGATGGACGGTCTTGGCCGGTCGTCCCGTGGTTTCCTCCAAACGCTTGGCCGCGCGGCCGGTCGGTGCTGCCAGAATGCACTGTTTGCCTTTGGCGGTGAAGATCTCGACGATGCTGCGTACGATCGTGGTCTTGCCGACGCCGGGGCCCCCTGTGATGATCAGCATCTTTTGTGTTACCGCCTGACGTACGGCTTCGACTTGTTGGGGGGCCAGTTCGATCTTCAGCCGCTCCTGCACCCAGCCGATGGCTCGGTCGAGTGCGATTCCGGCCAACGGATGACGACCGGTGTGCTGGAGTTTCGTCAAGGCCCGGGCGATGTTCCACTCGGCGCGGTGAAGCTTGGGGAGCCAGAGGCCGGGCGTGTCGATCAGCCGGTCCTGAACGAGTCGTCGATCGGCGACCAGGCCGTCGATGGCGGCGACGATGGACTCGTGAGGGATGGTGGTGAGCTGTTCCACCTGCCGAATGACTGTTTCCTGAGGCAGTGCGCAGTGTCCTTCGTGCGAGGCGTTTTGCAGGATGTGGATTGTGGCCGCTTCGGCTCGGCGAGGAGAATGGGAGTCGATACCGAGTCGTTGTGCCAGTTCATCGGCGGTCTTGAAACCGATGCCCCAGATGTCGTCGGCGAGCCGATAGGGGTTCTCCCGGATGAGGTCGATGGCCCGGTCGCCATACCGCCGGTAAATGCGAAATGCGCGTCCGGTGCTCACGCCGTGCTCGTACAGAAACAACATGATGCGGCGGACATGCCGGGTCTGCTCCCAGCTCCGCTTGATTTCCGCCAGCTTTTTCTGCCCGATGCCTCGCACGTGCAGCAGTAGATCGGGATGGTGATTGAGAATGTCGAGCAGTTTCGTGCCGTACAGGGTTGCCATCCGTTCGGCGAGTTTGGGGCCGATTCCGCGAATGGCTCCCGAGGCCAGGTAGCGTTGCATCCCTTCGGTCGTAGTCGGAGCGAACGTCTGCAGATCGTCGGCTCGGAATTGGCGCCCATATCGTTGGTCGACGATCCAGTGCCCCCGTGCTTCGAATTGCTCTCCGGCTTGAGCGACGGTGGTGCGGCCCACCAGCGTTACCGGTTCACGGATCCCCGTCGCTCGCACCTGCAATACGCAGAAGCCGGTCTCTTGGTTATAGTAAGAGACTCGCTGGATTTCGCCTTTGAGAGAATGATGGTCTGGCACGACCGGGAATGCATGGGCTGGCGACAGGAACGCGACCGAGGCTCGCCGGGCCGCATGGAAGACTCATCGAGCCACAAGGTGCCACTTCAGTCTATAATGGTGGCATGGCTACTGTAAGGAGCCGGACTCGTCCGGCCGGACCAACGCGAGGAAGGGAAATGGGGATGCATCGGTGCTGGATTGCGAGTGTTCTGTTGGCGGTAGCGTGCGGTCACGGTTGGCCATCGATCTGCCGGGGAGAACTCAAGCCCGAGGAGATCGCCATTATCGCGGTGGCTGGAAGTTCGGAGTCGCAGGAGCTGGCTCGCTATTACGCCGAAAAGCGCGGCGTGCCCACGGACCAGATTTGCTCCCTCGACGTAACTCCGGGCAAGAACCTGTCCCGCGAAGAGTGGGAGACGCGTGTGCGGCCTTTTCTTCGCAATTGGCTGTTAAAGCAGGGACTGGAAGAGAAGGTGCGCTGTTTCTTGACGACCTACGATGTGCCTCTGAAAATCGGCCGGGTGCCGCCGGAGAAATTCGAAGGGCTGGTTGCCTATTTGCGAGCGGAGAAGGAATCGCGGATTGCCAGAATCGATGAAGTGCTTCAGGAGGTCGAGCAGTTGGCAGGCGGCAAGTTGCCGGCGGACCGCACAGCATTGAAATCGGAGACGGAACTCAAGATGATCAGTCGGCGGATGAGCGACGTTTTTCGCGAAGCTCGTGGGCGGCTCGCGGCACTGCGGAACAAGCCGGACGAGCGAAAGGCGGCCGGCGATCAGTATGTGAAGGCCATCGGACGGGCGGGAGGATTGCGACATCTGATCCAGTTCTGGTCGGCCGAGAAAGTCGAGGATGCTGCTCGCGAACTGGAGCTGGCCAATCATCTCGAACGGGCCAAGGGACGGTATCAGGGCCTGCTGGAAGGACGCCAGGTGCTCGGCTTCCTTCCCGAAAGCGTGGAACGACTCGAGCAGATGTTGACCCTCGTCGAAGCCTCGGACGGACTGCTGGGTTCGGTCGTGTGGATCGAGGAGCGGCTAGCGCTGTTGAAAAAGAACGAAACCGCCGCTGCATTTGATAGCGAATTGTCGCTGCTGTTTTGGCCTCGCTATCCTCTGCTGCGCTGGGTCCCCAACTATCTGCACCACCGCTATGACAATAACCCGAGTCAGACGGCGCGATTCACGTTCATGGTAGCCAGGCTCGAGGCGCCGACGTTGGAGCGATGCAAGGCGATCATCGATGAGTCGCTGGAGGCGGAACGAAAAGGACTCCAGGGTAAAGTCTATGTGGACGCTCGAGGCATGAAGGATGCCGAGCAGGTCCAGCGAGGGTCGTACGTGGAATTCGATATGTCGCTGAGACGCTGGGCCAACTTATGGACGGAGCGGGCCAAGCTGCCGGTCGTGATCAATAACAAGCCGGGCCTTTTCCAGGAAGGCGAGTGTCCCGACGCCGCGCTCTATTGCGGCTGGTATTCACTGGCCAAGTATGTCGACGCTTTTACTTTCGTGCCGGGAGCCGTAGCCTATCATCTGGCCAGTTCCGAGGCGACGACACTGCGCAACCCCGACAGCCAGGTGTGGTGCAAGCGGCTGCTGGAGGACGGAGTCGCCGCGACACTCGGGCCGACATTCGAACCATATTTGATTGCTTTTCCGCTGCCTCACGAGTTCTTTACGGCGCTCGGAACCGGAGAACTAACCTTGGTGGAGTGCTATTATCGAACCAAACCCCTGGCTTCCTGGGCGATGACCTTGGTCGGCGATCCCCTTTACAATCCGTTTCGCAATCATCCGGTGGTCGATGCCCGGTCACTGCCACGGAAGTGGCAGTGGATTACGCGAATGCCGTAGAGGTGTGAGGTGTGAGGTGTGAGGTGTGAGGTGTGAGGTGTGAGGTGTGAGGTGTGAGGGGTGAG
>Ga0256839_1003025_pt1 | contig 17836 bp, 18 predicted proteins | sample 354166metaG_FD_185968 | JGI IMG/M metagenome (GOLD analysis project Ga0256839, IMG submission 185968) | Hydrothermal vent microbial communities from Mid Atlantic Ridge, Atlantic Ocean - 354-166 | ecosystem: Environmental > Aquatic > Marine > Hydrothermal vents | place: Atlantic Ocean: Mid... | reverse complement strand
CGGGCTGGCGCATACGCGGGCTATCGCGGAATGATCAGCCGCGCGCTCAGCCCGCCAAGCCTGGCGCTTCTGGCCAGTTCCAGCGTGCCGCCATGGCCGCGCGCCACGTCCTGCGCGATGCTCAGCCCCAGCCCGACACCGCCCATGCCGTTCTGGTTGCGCGAGGTATCGAGGCGCGAAAAAGGCTGGAGCGCGCGCTCGTAGTCTTCGGGCGCAATGCCCGGGCCGTCATCCTCCACCCGGTATTCGAGAAACCGCCGCGAAAGGCGGACATGGATTTCGACGGTATTGGCATGGTGCAGCGCGTTGTTCACAAGATTTTGCAGCGCCCGCGCGACCGCGTCCTTGCGCAGCACCACGTTGGAGGTATCACCGGTGGAATAGGTGACCTTAACGGGTATATCCCCCAGCTTTGCCGCCACCTCTTTGGCCAGGGTGGCCGGATTGGCGGGGCGGCCTTCTTCGGTGCGGTTATCGCGGGCAAAGGCAAGAAAGCCATCCAGCATATGCTCCATTTCCGCAATATCGGGCTTCAGATCCTCGCCTTCCTCCATCATTTCGGCGGCCAGCTTCATGCGTGTTAGCGGGGTGCGCAGATCATGGCTCACGGCCGAAAGCATCTGCGTGCGCTGCTCCACCTGCCGCTCCAGCTTGTTGCGCATGCTCAAAAACGCCAGCGCCGCGCGGCGCACCTCGGTCGAGCCGGAGGGGTGCACCGGCATTTGCTGGCCTTTGCCATAGGCTTCGGCGGCCTCGGCCAGCCGGTTGATCGGGCGTAGCTGGATGCGCAGAAACAGGATCGAGATCACCGTGAGGATGATCGAGGTGAAGAGCATCAGAACCAGTAGCTGATGCGGATTGTTTGCCGTAACGCGGCTGCGCGCCACCACCACCTCCAGCAAGCCCTTTTCGGTCAGCACATTGATCGATACCCGATTGGGAAAGCTGAGCAGATCCACCGTGATCGGCGCTTCGATCTCGCGGTGCAGGGCTTCGATCAGGGTCTTGCCGGGCAGATCATAAAATACCACCCGATCGGCCTTCAGGGTCGGGATTTCGGGACTTAGCAAAAGCAACATTTCCAGATTGACCGATATTTCGTCCAGCGCAGGCTTGGGATCCTCAAAGCGGGCGACCTGTTCTATGGCGTAGTTGATTTCCAGAATAACCGATTCCGCCATCTGCTCGGTAACGCTTTGAAAATGCCGCTGGATGAATACCTGACCCACCACCAGTTGCAGCCCGATCACCGGCAAGAGCAGGATCAGAAGCGCCCGTCCAAACAGCGAGCGCGGCATGTATCTCTTGAGCCAGCCAAATTTCATAGGTAAGCGTTAAGCGGCATTGCAATATTAGGCAAGGGGGCAAAATATGTTCAATACCCGGCACGCGCCGCTGACCGGCCAGCCCGAAACCCTGCTTGCGGGCTTGCAGGTGGTGACCGCGCCCAATGCCTCGCCCATGACCTTTACCGGCACCAACAGCTATATCCTCGGGGAAAGCGAGGTGGCGGTGATCGATCCCGGACCGGAGGATGACCGCCATCTGGCAGCCCTGCTTGCGGCGCTGTCAGGGCGACGGGTGAGCCATATTCTTGTCACCCATTCGCATGTGGACCATTCGCCATTGGCGCGGCGGCTGTCCGAGGCGACCGATGCGCCGGTGCTGGGCTTTGGGCCAAGCGATGCGGGGCTAAGCCGGACCATGCTGGGCCTGAAAGGCGAGCTTGAGGGCGGCGAGGGGGTGGATGCCGCATTTGCGCCCGATATCCGGCTGGCGGACGGGGATATTATAGCCGGGGCCGGCTGGCAGCTGGAGGCGCTGCACACCCCCGGCCATATGGGCAACCATCTGTGCTTTGCTTTCGGGGGCGGGGTGTTTAGCGGCGATCATGTGATGGGCTGGTCGACCACGCTGGTATCACCGCCCCATGGCGATCTGACACAATTCATGGCATCGCTGAAAAAAATGCAGCGCCGCGACGAGACCACCTATTTTCCCGGACACGGGGCGGTATTGCCGGATGCTCCTGCCATGCTGGCTTATCAGCTGGCGCATCGAAAGGCGCGGGAAGCGCAGATATTGGCGGCGCTGCCGGGCAGGGTCGAGGCCATCACGCAATCGGTATATTCAGGGCTGGAGGATTACTTGCTGCCGATGGCGGCGCGCAATGTATTCTCGCATCTGATCGACCTGTGCGGGCGGGAAGTCGTGCGCTGTGATGGTCCGATTCGGTTTGACGGGCGCTTTGAGCGCAAAGCATAGGGCGGGGCGGCGCGCAGAAAATTTCCGCTATTGCCAATTATCCGCTTGTCGCCCGAAACCGGCTTTGCTATATCGCCTTCACCAGCGCAATCGCGCAGCCTGTTCCGGCGTAGCTCAGTGGTAGAGCAGTTGACTGTTAATCAATTTGTCGTAGGTTCGATCCCTACCGCCGGAGCCAGTTTTCCCCCTCGCTATCGTATCCACTACCTGCCTTTTGGCAGGATATTCGCGTTTGTTGTTGAGTTTTCAGGAGAAAGAGGCGGGAATTCGCTCAAGGGGGAAACTAGTCTTTGGCGAATCGATAATGCTTCTGTATGGATTTGTTGAATATAATATTTAACAAAAGAGAACGATATGTCGAGCAAACGTAGCGTATATGATGCAGAGCCGATCCCCGAAGCCGCCCGCGAGGTGGTCGAGGCGATGATGCAAAGCGGCGATCTTTTTCGCTACACCTCCAAAATATCGCAGGTCACCCTGCTGGAAAAAGAATTTGCCGCCTATATGGGCAGTAAATACGCACTTGCGGTAAATTCGGCTTCCTCGGCGATTTATCTCTCCATGCTTTGTGTGGGCGTGAAGCCCGGCGATCAGGTGCTTATTCCGGCATGGACCTTTGCGGCGGTGCCTTCGGCGGTGGTGCATGCGGGGGCGCTGCCCGTGCTTGTCGAGGTGGGCGAAAATCTGCGGATCGACATGGATGATTTTGCCGCCAAGCTGGACGGGAATATCTCGGCGGTTGTGATCTCGCATATGCGCGGGCATACCTCGGATATGGATGCGATCAAGGCGCTTTGCGATGAGCGCGGCGTGCCGTTGGTGGAGGATGCTGCGCATTCGCTTGGCACGCTCTGGAACAACCGCAAGGTTGGCACTATTGGCGCGGTTGGCTGCTTCAGTTTTCAGAGCTATAAAATGGTCAATGGCGGCGAGGGCGGGATTTTGCTGACAGATGATGCCGATATCATCGCCAAGGCGGTGTTTATGTCGGGGGCATATGAGCATAACTGGGCCAAGCATGGCTACCCCGAAGTGCCGTTTGAAAAATACCAGAACCAGTTTCCACTGTTTAACCTGCGGATGAACAACCTCTCGGCGGCCGTTATCCGCCCGCAAATCCCGCTGATTGACGAGCGGGTGGGCAAGGGGCTGACGAATTATAATTACGTGGCGGAAAAGCTGAACGCCTCGCCGCTGATTTCGGTGCCGCCGGCGGATATGCGCGAGCGCCGCGCGCCGGATTCGCTACAATTCAATCTGGTCGGCTTTGATGATGCACAGGCCATGCGGGTGATGGAGATTTCTGCCGCGCGCGGGCAGGCGATTGCTATTTTCGGCATGCAGGGCGACAATGCCCGGGTATTCTGGAACTGGAGGTTCATCGGCAATGTGCCCGAGCTGCCCATTACGCGCGCCATGCTGAAGCGGGCTTGCGATATCCGGCTGCCGGTGGGCATGAGCCGCGAGGATCTGGACGAGACGGTCAGCCATATTCTGGATTGCGTAACCGAAGCGCGGATGCTGATTGCTTCATAAAAACACCTGCCAGGCAGGCCGCCGAGCGTAGCGAGGCCACGGCCGGCGGCAACCCGTGTTTTCAGCTTGCTGAAAACCGTGCTTTTTCGACGGGGGGCTTGCCCCCCAAGGAGGAAAAGCAAGGGCGGAACTGTAAAAAACGTTGGCATCGCGCTTCTTCGGCGACACCCTTGCGGCCTCGCTTCGCTTGCCTTCGGGCGGCCACCTCATCACCGCGTGCGGCGCCTTGGGCTTGCAAGAAAGGATGGTCGGGAATTAGAGCGTTTTAAATCCGCTATCCAGCCAGGGGTGGTCACGCGTGGCCTGGCGCACCAGCATCTCTTCAATTAGCGCTGATAACCGTGTGGCGATGTCTTTTGGCATTTGCTCGAGGGTGTTTTTGCGAGCGAAGAGCGAGATGCGGCGGGTGATGGGAAAGGGCAGGGGGAGCATGTCTACCTGCGGCTGGAATCGTTGTGCGCGCAAATAGCACATGGGCGGCGCAATCGCCCAGTCGGTGCCTTGGGCTACCATGGCCATAATGGACTGGTAGCTGTCGATCTCGAATATTTGCGGCAGGTTCAGGCGCTCTGCGGTCAGGCGGGCTTCGATCATTCGTCCCACCACCTGATCGCGCGGAAAGCGGATAAACGGCTTTTTAAGCAGTTGGGGCAGGGCAGGTTTGCTTTGGTCGACAAGCCCCTTGGGAGCCAGCAGCACAAAAGGTTCGTTCAGGAGCGGGTAGATTTCCATCCAGCTTTCCGGCGTGTCCGGCTCGGCCGCGATGCACATATCCACGCTGCGGGCCTCCAGCGCAGCGAGGTTTTCGTGGCTGGCCCCTGTGCGCAATACAATGTGGCAATCGGGCATTTCCGCGGCGAGGCTTGCCATAAGAGCGGGGGTTACGTCTGGCTCGAAATCATCAATCACGGCGAGCGATAGGTGGCTGAGGGCGGTGAAATCCGCTGCCGCCAGCTCGGCGCGGGCGCGGATGGCTTCATTGAGGATATTGGCTGCTCGGCGGCGAAAAAGCACACCGGCCGGGGTGAGCGCCAGCGGGCGGCTTGTGCGATCTATCAGCATGGTGCCGAGGTCCTCCTCCAGATTGCTGAGATGCTGGGAGATGGAAGACGGGCTGGTATTCAGCCGGCGGGCGGCGGCGGCGACAGAGCCTTCCTCGATGGCGGCAATAAAGATCTCGATATTGCGCAGGGTCAGGCGGCTCATGGCAGGGCCTCGCTCAGGCTTTCCAGCACTACTTGCGCCAGCGTATCGGCCTGCGCATCGCTTAGCCCCAGCGGCAGGCGAATATCGCAAAGCCGGCCCAGAATCGCTTCGGAGCGAGGCAGGGGCTGGGGCGAAACATATTCCCAATGGGGCGCGCGCGAGGTGAAGCCTTCGGGCGTATCGCCGCCGAAGAATTTGATCGGCACGCCATGGGCTGTGCTATCCTTGATTACCGCCTCGATTTGCGCCTGATCCAGCCCTTCCATAAAGAATTGCAGCGAGGTCGGGGTGTAATCTTCCGCCGCAGGGCGCTTTGGCAGGCGGATGAGCTGATGGCTGCGCAGGCGCTCGGCGATGCGGTCATGCATCTTGCGCCAGCGGGCATTGCGGGCCGCAAGCAAGGGGAGCTGCGGGCGCAGGATCGCGGCCACCAGCGCCGACATCCGCATCGAGTGATTGGCCATGCGCCCCTTCCAGCGCGCAAACACGGCTTCCGGAGGGGCGGCTTTATGCTGCGGATAGAGCATATAACTGCCAGACATCAGAATGGCGCGGGCGGCGAGGTCCTCGTCATCTGTTACGATCAGCCCTCCTTCGCCGGTGTTGAACTGCTTGTAGCTTTGGCTGGAAAATGCGCCTGCAAGGCCGAAATTACCGGTTTGCACGCCGTTCCATGTGGCGCCCATAGTGTGGGCGCAATCCTCGATCATCATAATGCCAAGGTCTTGGCAGATGGCCGCTATCGCATCCATATCGGCCACATGGCCACGCATGTGAGACATAAGCAGGTAGCGCGCCCCCGAGGCCTCGGCCTTGGCGCGCAAATCGCTCGGGTCAATCACGAGGCGCTCGTTGATCTCCACCAAGACCGGTTCCGCATGCAGATGCTCGATCGCGCCGGGAACAGGAGCCAGGGTAAAGGCATTGAGCAGCACCTTGTCGCCCGCCTGCACCCCCGCCGCCTTGAGCGCCAGAAAAATGGCCGAGCCGCCGGAATTGACGGCAATGCAGTATTTTCGCCCCAGCAGCGCGGCGAATTCCTGCTCCAGCAGCGCGGCCTCATTGCCCTCGGCCCCCATCTCCGCATAGCGAAACAGAAAGCCCGATTCCAGCAATTTTACCGCCGCTTCAATAGACGCTTCGGGGGGCGCTTCGGGGGTCGCAAGGTCAAAATCCAGTTTTGCACGCATAGGGGCCTCAAAAATGGTGGCAATCAGCTTATTTCAGAGATATAGCAGGGTTATGAAAACAATAACAACCACCGGGGCGCTGGCCGAGTTTTGCACCGCTTGCGCCTCCCATTCCTACGTGACCGTAGATACCGAATTTTTGCGCGAGCGGACCTATTATTCCAAGCTCTGCCTCGTGCAGCTCGCTATGCCCGGCGAGGGCGATAGCGGCGCGGCGCTGATTGATCCGCTGGCCGCAGGCATTGATCTCGCGCCGCTCTATGATCTGTTCAAGGACGAAAACGTGGTGAAGGTTTTCCACGCCGCGCGGCAGGATCTGGAGATTTTCGCGGTCGAGGCGGGGGTGATTCCAAAGCCGTTTTTTGATACGCAGGTCGCGGCGATGGTATGTGGCTTTGGCGAGCAGGTCGGCTATGAGACCCTCGTGCGCAAGATCGCGAAAGAGCAGGTGGATAAATCCAGCCGCTTTACCGATTGGTCTCGGCGGCCATTGACTGACAAGCAAAAAACCTATGCCATTGGCGATGTGACCCATTTGCGGGTGGTGTATGAATTTCTCGCCAGGCAGCTGAAGGCGAAGGGGCGCGAAGGCTGGGTGGAAGAGGAGCTGGCGGTATTGATGGATCCCGAGACCTATGTTATCCGCCCCGAGGATGCCGGCAAGAGGCTGAAAACCCGCAGCAATTCGCCGCGCTTTCTGGCGGTGGCGCATGCGCTGGCCGAATTTCGCGAAGGCTATGCGCAGGACCGGAATATTCCGCGACCCCGGGTTTATAAGGATGACGCATTGCTGGAGCTGGCGGCGAACAAGCCGCAGGATCTGAAGGATCTCGGGCGCTCTCGCCTGCTGCGCGAAGGCCGCAAGGGGCCGATTGCCGAGGGGATATTGAAGGCGGTAAAGGCCGGCATGGCGGTGCCGGAAAAGGACCTGCCCAAGCCCCCGAAATCGCGCGAAAAGCCCCAGGGCAACGAGGCGCTCGGGGATTTGCTGCGGGTGTTGCTGAAGGCCAAATCGGGGGCCGAGGGCGTGGCAAGCAAGCTGATCGCCACCGCCGCCGATCTGGACCGGATCGCGAGCGAGGAGAACCCCGATGTGCATGCGCTGCAGGGCTGGCGGCGCGAGGTGTTTGGCGCAGATGCGCTGCGCCTGAAAGCGGGCGAGATCGCCCTTTCGGCCGGGCCGAAGGGCGTGACCATCATCGAGCTATGAAGCTGGCGCTGATCGGCGGCTCGCGTGAGGCCGAATTGCTGGAAAATGCGCTGGAGAAGGCGGGTATTGTGGTGGATCCTGCCGGAGAGGTCGCGGTAATCGCGCCGCATCCGTTTGATACCGACCTTTGGGAATGTGCGGCGCTATCAATGCGGGGCAAACCCCATATCGGGCTGGCGCGGGCGGGCTGGCAGGCCACGCCGGAAGATGACTGGACCATGGCCGAAAACGCCGAGCGCGCGGCGGAAGCCCTGGCCGGAAGCGGGGCCAAACGGGCGCTTTTAGCGGTGGGAAACGGGCGGCTGGCCCCCTTTTACCGGCTTTCGGATATCGAGCTTTGCATTCGCAGCCGCAATCCGCCACACCCGCCGCTGCCGCCCTCGGGCCGGCTGCGGGCCATGCGCGGGCCGTTTGATATTGCAGGGGAAATCGCGGAGCTGCAAGCGCAGGGGATCGATGCGCTGGTGGTGCATGATGCCGGCGGGCAGGGCGGATGGCCCAAGCTCGGCGCAGCGCGGGCGCTCGGCATTCCGGTGATATTGATCGAGCGGCCTAAGCTGCCGGAAATGCAGATGGTCGAAACCGTGGAAGCCGCGCTGGCCTGGGCCTTGCGCCGCATAGAATAGTATTTCCTCATGGGGTAATCATCCAAAGCCGGATATCGACAAAACGATGGATTGCCCATTTATCCCGAAGGGACAGCTGCTCCTTCAAAACCAGTGTCGGTTCATTGATATCAAGAATTTTCTTTCGATCGGATAGCCAGAAGCCTCGCCAATCACAGAATCGATCCCGCAAGATGGGCACAAGGCTGTTTGACCATCATCGCACCAATCGGATATCCTCGACGGAATGAAGACCGAAATGCAATGAAAGCAGCCACATAATGCGCTGGCCTCGATTTCCTGCCGGTGTTGTATTGAATGTTTATGTGCGGTTATGATTTTCTCGTTTTCCATTGTATCCCTCTATAGATCTCCACCCGGCTTTTTGGGGGGGGCAATATTTCCCTGCCTGACCGGCAAAGCTGCCACTTGCCGGATTTCCATATAACCTTTGGTTCCCGATCGGGCAATTGCCCCGGCAGGCACGGGCAAAGCGCCACATGGGGCTGGACGATCGAGGTCTTAGCCTCTAAATACTCGACAAAAGGAGTCAGAGACTATGGCCACGGAAAAATTTGAAGAGATTGTCGAGGATTTCGAGTTTATCGACGAGTGGGAAGACCGCTACCGCTATGTGATCGACCTTGGCAAAAAAATGGAGCCGATGGACGAGGCGCATAAGATCGCCGAAACCAAGGTGCATGGCTGTGCCTCGCAGGTCTGGATCATGCCGGAAATGGACGGCGATGTGCTGCATTTCACCGGTGATAGCGATGCGATGATCGTGCGCGGGTTGATCGCGATATTGCACGCGCTTTATGATGGATTGCCCAGCAAGGATGCGCTAAAGGTTGACGCGCTAAAGGAGATGGGGCGGCTTGGGCTGGACCAGCATCTTTCGGCACAGCGTAGCAACGGCCTGCGGGCCATGATCGAGCGTTTGCGCCTGATCGCAGAAAAACAGGTTGGATGATATGAATTTGCTAAGCAAGCTTCTGGCGGAAAAAGACTGGCTGATGGCCGACGGAGCCACCGGCACCAACCTGTTTAACCGCGGGCTGGAAGCAGGCGAAGCGCCGGAGCTGTGGAATGTGGACCAGCCGGAAAAGATCAAGGCGCTCTATCAGGATGCGGTCGATAGCGGCTCGGATATTTTTCTGACCAATTCTTTTGGCGGCACCGCAGCGCGGCTGAAATTGCACAATGCCCAACACCGCGTGCGCGAGCTGAATAAAGCCGCAGCCGAGCTGGGCCGCGAAGTGGCCGGCAAGGCGGGGCGGCCTGTGGTGGTAGCTGGTTCTGTTGGCCCGACCGGCGAGATTTTCGAGCCACTCGGGCCACTTTCCCATGCGGAAGCTGTGGAGATGTTTCAGGAGCAGGGCGCGGCCTTGATGGAAGGCGGGGCCGATGTGCTGTGGCTGGAAACCATTTCCGCCCCCGAGGAATATCGTGCAGCCGCCGAGGCTTTTGCGAATATCGACGCGCCTTGGGTTGGCACCATGAGCTTTGACACCGCTGGGCGGACCATGATGGGGCTAACGTCTTCGGGCATGGTGGATATGGTGCAGAGCATCGAGAATCGCCCTGTTGGCTTTGGCGCTAACTGTGGTGTGGGGGCCTCGGACCTTTTGCGCACCATTCAGGGCTTTGCGGCGGCCAACCCCGAGGTGCCGATTGTGGCCAAGGGCAATGCGGGCATTCCGAAATTTGTGCATGGACACATTCATTATGACGGCACGCCCGAGCTGATGGGGCAATATGCGGTGATGGTCAGGAATGCCGGCGCGAAAATCATCGGCGGCTGCTGTGGCACTATGCCCGAGCATCTGAAAGCCATGCGCAAAGCGCTGGAGGAAACCCCGATCGGGCCGCCGCCCACAGATGCAGAAATCGAAGCGGTGCTGGGCGGGTTTTCTTCCACTTCCGATGGCACCGGCGATGCCCCTGCGCCAAAACGCATGCGCAGACGACGTAAATAGTCGTTGTGAGGCGGTGCTTTGTCGGTTATCGCTAAATGATCTCCGGCAAATGCGCCAAAACTTGACAGACAAGTGAATTGCTTGGCAAATCACCACAACTGAGGGATAGCCCAATGTCAGACGAAGAAGACGATCTCATCCTTGATGAACTGGACGATAGCGAACTTGTGCTGCAAATGCACGATGACCTTTATGACGGCATGGCCGACGAAATTGCCGAGGCGGTGCATATCCTGCTCAAGCGCGGCTGGACGCCCTATGACATCCTGACCAAGGCTCTGGTGGAAGGCATGCGCATTGTCGGCATTGATTTTCGCGATGGTATTCTGTTTGTGCCCGAAGTGCTGCTGGCGGCGGGCGCAATGAAAAAGGGGATGCATATCCTCAAGCCGCTTCTGGTGGAGACCGGCGCGCCGCAGCTTGGCAAAATGGTGATCGGCACGGTGAAGGGCGATATCCACGATATCGGCAAAAACCTTGTGGCGATGATGATGGAAGGGGCAGGGTTCGAGATTATCGATCTCGGGATCAATAATCCGGTGGAGGATTATATTGATGCGCTGAAGCGGGAAAAGGCCGATATTCTCGGCATGTCTGCGCTCTTGACCACCACCATGCCCTATATGAAAACCGTGATTGATACCATGGTCGAGCAGGGCATTCGCGATGATTATATCGTGCTGGTGGGCGGCGCACCGCTGAACGAGGAGTTCGGCAAGGCCATTGGCTCGGATGCCTATTGCCGCGATGCCGCCGTGGCCGTGGAAACCGCCAAGGAATTTATGGCGCGCAAGCATAACCAGGCCTGATGCAAACCCTGATCATCGCTTGCGGCGCGCTGGCCCGCGAGGTGCTGGCGCTGATAAAGCTCAACAACTGGCAGCATATGGAATTGCAATGCCTGCCGGCGGACCTGCACCTGCGGCCCGAAAAAATTCCTGATTCGGTGGAGGCGGCGGTGGGTGCCGCACGTGGGAAATATGAGCGGATATTTGTGGCCTATGCGGATTGTGGCACCGGCGGCCTGCTGGCCGCGCGCTGTGAAAAGCTGGGGGTCGAGATGATATCCGGCCCGCATTGCTATTCGTTTTTTGAGGGAAACGAGGGTTTCGCGGCGCGCGGCGAGGTGACCAGCTTTTATCTGACGGATTTTCTGGCGCGGCAGTTCGAGGCCTTTGTCTGGAAGCCTATGGGGCTGGATAAACACCCTGAACTCCGCGACATGTATTTCGGAAATTACGAGAAACTGGTCTATTTGGCGCAAACCGAGGATGAGGCGCTGACCAAAGCGGCGCAATCCGCCGCCAAGCGCCTCGGGCTGGTTTTTGAGCGCCGCTTTACAGGCTATGGCGACTTGAGGAAGGCGCTTGACCAGGCTTAGAATTCTCCTTAAAGCTGCATGGCTACCTCAAGGAGAGTGTATTGACAAAAACAAGCTTCAACCCGAAGATCACGCCCGGCTTGGTTGGCCTTGCCGGGCGCGCTATCTGCTTGGCTAGCGGGGCTCTTCTGCTTTATTTCCCCTATTTATATTGGGAAATCGCTACAGAAGCAGGCCAATTTAATAGTGCACGCCTAACCATGTTCAACATAGGCATCGCGTTTGTTCAGATTGTGCTCTCGGTGATGTTTTTTCTTCCCTCCATGACCGAAAAGTATTTCCAAAGCGGGAACACAGCTGCGCGTATTATTGGCATCCGGCTCTTTTTGGCTGCCATTTTTGTGTTGCTCGTGCTCGAGGGGGTCATGATCGGTTACAGCGAGGTTCTCAACCTGCCTGAATTTATGGCGCGCCTCACCGAGCAGGAACTGATCATTGCCGGCAGTGTCTGGGTGTATTTCTATCTATACCTGATGGTCATTCCCGGAGGTTATCTTCGGTTTTTACACCTTGGCCATATGGTGAAAAAACTGAAATTCCCGCTGCCGGTTACCATGAAGTATGAGCGCAGAAAATTGGTTGTTTATATTCCGGACCAGTTGAACAACAATAAAATCGAGACGTTTGAATTGAACTGGAAGGATGGTTTGCCCAGCTTCTCTCCTTTGAACAAGGTCGGTATGCCTCTATGGAAAGTCATGCTTGGCATGCCGTTTGTTGCGATAGCGGTTATGGCCCTGATTGGCACAATATACGGGAATTTTCACGCCAATGATGCGCTTGAGGCGATTTACAATCAAATTTTCCCTTTTGCTCTGGCCGGGGTGTTCGCGGCGGTCTTGCTCGCCAGTATGGTCGGAGAACGTAAATTTGCGCTGCAAGTGACTACGGTGGGTTTGTTTACGGGGTATATGGCGGTGGCTGGCCTGCAAAGCGTCATATTCAAAGGGCTTCCACTGATCGTCGGGGTGCTTGATTTTGGGCCGAAAACGGAAGAAAAGATATTTCAGGTTTTACCACAACCGTCCCGCTTCGAGCGGATAATGGCCAGCTATTGCGTTTCTCCGTTACTGGTTGCTGATCTTGGCGAGCCGGGCAAACAGGTATATTTATGCGGGTTGAAGCTAAGCGGCGTGGTTGGCCTGCGCGCAGGTGGCAGCTTCAGTCTGAAAGGAAATCAGACCGAATACGGTTTTTTACATTCGCGAAATATTACCGTATTGCGCGACTAAAGATAATCCGAGCGGCTCAAACCGTATTTCGCCATTTTCTCGTTCAGCGTGCGGCGGGGCAGCACCAGCTCCTCCATCACCTTGGCGACAGAGCCGGAATGGCGGCGCAGGGCATTGTCGATCAGCATACGCTCAAAAGCTTCCACATGCTCTTTTAGCGGCTTTTCCCCGGGCGCTTCATCGGGGGGGAGATCGGCGGCCGAGGCCAGCAGCTTGCTCACCTCCTCGGGGCCGTGCTGGCTTTGCATCACTACCCGCTCGGCGAGGTTTTGCAATTGCCGGATGTTGCCCGGCCATTGCGCCTTTAGCAGATTTGCGGCATCGGTAGCGGAAACCTCGGGGGCATCGATGCCGTATTCCTCGGCAAACAGCTGGGTGAAACGGGAGAAAAGCACCAGCGTATCCTCACCGCGTTCGCGCAGGGTCGGCACCGCGATTTCCAGGCCTGAAAGACGGAAATACAACTCGGGGCGAAGCTGGTCGGATAGCCGTTTGCTGCCTTCATCCAGCGAGGTGACCGAGATAATACGCACCCGGACCGCCTCGCCATCCTCGACGGAACTTTCCATCTTTTCGATCGCATCCAACAGTTTGGTTTGCAGCGTTTCTGACAGGCCGCCAATATCCTCAAGGCAAAGGGTGCAAGGGTCTTCCATATCAAAAACCGGATGGATGTCGGCTGATTTCGAGGGGCCAAACAGGTGTTGGGCCATGGTTTCCTCATCCAGTGCCGTGCAATTCAGGGTGATGAAAGCCTTGCCCTGGCGGGGACCGCAAGCATGGATTGCATGGGCGATCAGGCTTTTTCCGGTGCCGGTTTCGCCGCTGACCAGCACATTGCCATCGGCAAAGGCGATGTCCAGAATGTCTTCGCGCAGCTTTTCGATGCTCGGCGAGGTGCCCATCAATTTGCGAAGTAAAACCGAGCCATCGGACAGCTCGCGGCGCAGGGCGCGATTTTCCATGGTCAGCTTGCGGGCAGCAATGGCGCGGCGGGAAAGATCGGCCAGCCGCTCGGGGTCAAACGGTTTTTCCATGAAATCGTAGGCGCCGATCTGCATGGCTTCGACCGCCATCTGCACATCTCCATGTCCGGTGATCAGGATCACAGGCAGGCTGGCATCGGCAGCATGAAGGCGCTTTAGCAGTTCCATGCCGCCCATGCCGGGCATACGGATATCCGAAACTACCACCCCTTTGAATTTACTGCCGATTTCTGCCAGTGCGGCTTCTGCATTTTCATAGGTAACCGTTTTGAATCCGCTCAGCTCCAGCCATTGGGATATTGATTCCCTCATATGTGCTTCGTCATCCACAATGGCGATTTTATAGTCATCTGTCATTATTCTGCTGCCTCTTTGTTTTTTTCTGAATGGGCCAGGGGGAGCTCCAGGGTGAAAACCGCGCCCAGCGGGGTGGCATTTCTGGCGATTAGCCGCCCCCCCATTTCGGTGGCAATACCGGCAGAAATAGCAAGGCCGAGACCTACCCCTTCGCCGGCGGGTTTTGTGGTGTAGAACGGTTCGAAAAGTGCTTCCGGGCTGTCAAACCCGGGGCCGTTATCCTGCACGGATAATCGGGCGACCTCTTCGGCAACCAGCCTGATTTCTATGCGCGGCTCGGGAATGTCCTTGAGCGCATCCATGGCATTTCGCAACAGATTGACGATGATTTGCTCCACGCGAACGGAATCGCCAAAGGTGCAGACCTTTTCCTCGGGCATGTTTTGCACGATGCGTACGGTTTGCTTGCCGAGCTGCGGGGCCATCATGGCCATGGCCGCATTCACACAATCCCGCAGGTCGATTTCCTTGGTGCTTTCGTCGGATTTTCGGGCGTAGGATTTCAATTGCTTGGTGATTACGCCCATGCGGGCAATCAGATCGTCTATCCGCTGGAAGCTGGTTTTGGCCTCCTCCAGCCGGTTGCGGCTAACCAGTAGTTTTGCCCCTGCCAGATAGGTGCGCATTGCAGCCAGGGGTTGATTAAGCTCATGGCTGACAGCCGCGGACATTTGCCCCAGCGCAGCCAGTTTTGAGGCTTGTTCCAGATTTTGCTCTGCGGATTGAAGGTTGCGCTCGGCACGCTGGCGCTGCTCCATTTCCGCCGAAAGGCGGGTGTTCAGCGCCCGGAGTTCGTCCCCTTCCAATGCCAGACGGCGGGATTCATGCGCGCGGCGGCGGGAAAGATAAAAGAAGGAAAGCGCGGCAAAAATCGCCATAGCCATGATTTCCAATGCCAATATCGCATTCACCCGGGCGGATACATTTCTTGTGGAAGCAAAAAAATTGATCCGCCAGCCGCGAAAGCCAACCGGATATTCGCTGGCAAAAAGCCGCTGGCCATCCAGAAATATAAAATCGATATACGGGGTCTGTTGCAGCGCATCCAGCACTCTCCGGGAGGCGGAATGCCCGGGGTTGTCGATCAGGGTATCGATGGATTGCCGCCGCCACTTCGCCACGGAAGAAAGCTGCACCTCGCCTTGGGAATTGACCAGCGCGACCAGAAGATCGAGCTTTTTCCACAAGGATTCCTGTGCGCGCAGATCTACCTCTACCACCACCACACCAATGGATTTTGCCCCCGAGCGGATCTTTTGCGAAAAGAAGAACCGGTAGTCGTTCTGATCAGAAGGCGAGGCGGTGAATACGGTGTTGGAATTGCGCAGCGCATCAATGAAATATGGCTCGCTGCGCAGGTATTTTCCTATTTGCCGCCGGTCGCTCGAGGCAACGACAGAGCCGGAGATATTGAGCAAAAACACAGAGGCAGCCCCGACTTCTTCGGCAACTTCGATCAGCCGTTGCGAAGTGGAGGAATAGTCAAAGCTGGAAAGGGCTGTGGCCAAAGCGCTATCCTGTGTCAGCAAAAATGGCACAACCGAGTGCTTTTGCAACGTGCTTTTGATATTTCCGGCATAAAGCGAGGCCCGGGTCTGGGCTTGCGAGCGCAGGCCTTCGGTAAAACGCTGGGTAAAAAAACCGTAGGAGCCCCAAAGCAACAAGCTCAGCACCACAAAGGAGGCCAGCAGAAGCAGCGACATATTGCGCGACGGGCGCGGTGCCGGAAATGTGGGGCTTTTGGCTTCCATGTTAAATACCTAAGGGTGGATCACGAAATGCTCAAGTATGTTTGATTGGCCAGATAGCGGCTTTCCGCTTATTCAGGTCAGCATAAAGTGAAAAGTAATATCTGCGAGGAGAGTGGAATGCATTACCATCGGCGCGAAAGCTGGATGATAAAAGAAAATACAGCTACGGGTGAATCCCTGTTTGTGAATCGCCGCCAGATCATGGCCGGGGCGGTAGCGGGCATTGGCGCGGGGTTGATTGGCAGCGCCGCCAATGCCCTGCCTGCCGAAGCACGGTTCTCTCCGGCCATAAGGCGAGCGGCCGGATTTCCCCATGCCCGCACGCCGGTAACGCCGGAAGCGATCAACAGCACCTATAACAACTTCTATGAGTTCGGCTCCTCCAAAAGCATCAGCCGCGAGGCGCAGGCGCTGAATACCGACCCATGGACGCTGACGATCGATGGCGATGTAGAGCAGCCGATAACAATCGATATAGATTCGCTGATGAACCGGATGCCGATGCAGGAGCGGGTCTATCGCCATCGCTGCGTCGAGGCGTGGTCGATGGTTGTGCCTTGGGTCGGCTTTCCGCTGAAAGATCTGGTGGCCCTGGCGGCGCCGCTTTCCAGGGCGAGATATGTGCGTTTCGAAACCTTCTTTGATACCGATACCGCGCCCGAGCAAAAGGCGAGCTGGTATCCATGGCCCTATACCGAGGGGATCACGATCAACGAGGCAATGAACGATCTTTCGATGATTGTGGTCGGGGCGTATGGCAAGGTGTTGCACAAGCAGTTCGGCGCGCCGCTGCGGCTGCACCTGCCCTGGAAATACGGGTTCAAATCAATCAAGTCGATCTCGAAAATCACCTTCACCACGCGCAAGCCCAAAAGCTTCTGGGAGACGCTTAACGCCCGCGAATACGGCTTCTGGGCCAATGTGAACCCAGAAGTGGATCATCCGCGCTGGTCTCAAGCGACGGAAAAACCGCTGGGGCAGGATGATAGAGTGCCGACGCAGCTGTTTAACGGCTATGGCGAACAGGTCGCGGGCATGTATGCGGGGATGGAGGGCGACCGCTCGACCTGGATGTAGCCCTCGGGGCGGCGCGAAGACGGATCGCTTCTGGAAGCGGCTCATCCGCGCCGCGCTGAAACCCCTTCGCTTGTCAGAGGTGGTCGCAGGAATTCGGACCAACAGTTAAGATGGATCGACTAACGAGAAAGACGATTCAAAATGACAAAACGAAAGAACCATTCGTCTGAATTCAAAGCCAAAGTTGCGCTTGAGGCGATCCGCGAGGAAATGACGATGGCGGAGTTGTCGAAGAAGCACGCTGTGCATCCGACCCAGATCGGGACGTGGAAACGGGCCGCGATTGAAAACATGGCCACGGCATTTTCCAGGCGGGGGCGAGAACCCGGGCGGGATGACGGGGCGCAGATCGAGAAGCTGCACGCCAAGATCGGCCAGCCGGCGGTGGAACGGGATTTTTTAGCGAGCGCCTCGGTTCAATTGCTCGGAACACGAGGCAAAAAATGGTGAGCCGGGGTCATAAACTGAGCGTGCGGCGGCAGTGTGGACTGCTCTCGCTGGCGCGGTCGAACCTGTATTATCAGCCGAAGGACGAGAGCGCCGAGAATTTGCGGTTCATGACCATTGTCGACAAGCCGTTTCTGCAAACACCGCGGTATGGCTCAAGGTAAATGGCGCGGCATATGCAGCTGGAGGGCCATAAATGTGGCCGCCAATCGGATACATCCCACCAGCAGAAGCAGAAGAGAGGTGCTATGCAAAGCTAAACACATTAGATATAGTCGCATGACATGAGGTAATCAGCCTCCGGAAAACTGGGGGCGGTTCAAACCCTAGCTTGAAAACCTTGGTGAAATTTGGAAGTTTCAATAATTATTTCAAACATTCGCCTCTTTTCATCAAGCATAATGTTGACACTCCGTTCTCTCGGGTATATCTCCGCCTCACCAAACACACCTGCCCAGGTGGCGGAATTGGTAGACGCGCTAGCTTCAGGTGCTAGTGTCCTTATGGACGTGGAAGTTCGAGTCTTCTCCTGGGCACCATTTACCCCGAACATAGATGAACATTTCCTTTGTAAAACAAGGGGTTTTGGCTATTCTCTACACATAGATGAACAC
>Ga0256839_1003024_pt1 | contig 17846 bp, 9 predicted proteins | sample 354166metaG_FD_185968 | JGI IMG/M metagenome (GOLD analysis project Ga0256839, IMG submission 185968) | Hydrothermal vent microbial communities from Mid Atlantic Ridge, Atlantic Ocean - 354-166 | ecosystem: Environmental > Aquatic > Marine > Hydrothermal vents | place: Atlantic Ocean: Mid... | reverse complement strand
CGTCTCTATCTCATATTCATTTTCGGTTTTTGTTTTGCCGTGCTCAGATCTGTAATGATCAATCCATGCAAACAGATGCTCTTTTGCCTCTTTTAAGATCTCTTCCGCCAAGTCCTTACTCATTGTTTTTCTGTCTATGTAGGATTCCATGACTTTCTCCAGCTCGCTTTGTGTTGCCGTGCTTTTTTTGTTGAGTTTGTCAAAATAAAATTTCAAAGCATTATGTACGGCATTACCCAAAATCAGAGATTTTCCCTGTATCTGCGGAACCCTTATAAGATTGTTGTAGAAAAATTTCCATGGACAAGACAAATAATTGTTTAAAGCGGTCACAGACAAACCTTGTTCTTTAAACAAATTTTGCAAATAATCTTTATCGCTTATTCTCCTAAAATCAGCACTTTGCGTTTTAAAAATCAATTCATCTTCAATGGTTTTATCTGTCAGATCATTTATGGTTAACAGCTTATTATCCACCTCTTCAAGAAAAAGCGATTTGCTGTTTTCAGAGCCGTCATCTGAAAACTTTGCATAAGATAAAAAGCTTGCCAGCTTTGCCCTTGTGAGCGCAACGTAAAACAAGCGTCTTTCATCATCGTTTTGCTCTTCTTTGTTATTTGCGCGCAAAATATCAGGTAGATAAAACGGGCTTGATGCTCTCCTGTTGCCCCAATTTTTGTCTTTCAGCTTTGCGATAAATACATATTCAAACTCCAAACCTTTTGCAGAGTGCGCGGTTATGATCTTTACCGCATCTTTTTGTATATTCATCTTCTTGCTTATTGAGATATTGTGCTCTTGCAAAAGCTCTATATGCGTTAAAAAGTCCGGCAAAAAATAGTCCGTTTTGTTTTCCGCCATATATGCAGCGTCTTGAAACAATGCTTTTAATTTTTCCAGAGTCTCTATGGCCTCACTGCTGTTTAAGACAAAAGCTAAAAAACCCGAAATGTTTATTATTTCATTTAAAAATTCGGAGAGTGGCTCATTTTGTGCAAGTTTTGCCCATCGCTTCAGTTTTAGATAAAATGAGAACATTTTATCCGGATCATTTAGGTCCGCTTTTTTAAGGCATTCTTTTGAGTTTAAAACATTGTTTAAATCCAAGCCGTTATATGACGCGTATTTTAAAGTTTTATAAACATCAAACTCGTCCAAGTCCAAAAAATCAAGATGCATTGCGCGCGCCAAATACTCCTCTTCGCCAAAATTTGCCAAAATCTTGAAAAGTTCGAACAATTTTCTGATATGTTTATCCTCCAACACATTACCGTTTGCGGAGATGCTGTAAGGTATCTCCTCTTTTGCAAATACTTTTGCGAAATATTCAGCATCTTTGTTTGTTCTTACAATTACGGCTATCTCTTTTTTATCTACACCTTCATCTATCAATTCTTTTATCTTTTTGCTTATAAAATACGCCTCAGTATACTCGTCATAATAAATATTTAACTCCACTTTGTCATTTTTTACCCCCGCTTGCGATTTTAATTTAAGTCTTTTTACATCACCTAATGCATATTTTATAACCGAATGCGCGCTATCCAATATCTTTTGTCCGGATCTGTAAGATCTGTCCAGGCTGATTACTTTTGTATTTTTGTATTTTTGAGAAAAATATAAAAAGTTTTGAAGTGATGCTCCTTGAAACCTATATATTGCCTGCTTTTCATCACCTACTATAAAAATATTTGGCTCGTCATGAAAATCAGACAAGAGCTCTAAAATTCTATTTTGAGCCTTGTTTGCGTCTTGGTGCTCATCTGCCAGAATATACAAATACTGCTCCTGCAAATAAAGCTTAAAATCCTCATCCTCTTGCATTACTTGCACAAGCTCAATGAGCATATCGTCAAAGTCGTATAACTCGCGTTCTTTTAAAGACTCTTGATAAAGCCTGTATATTTCTGCAAGCTCTAAACTTCTTTCTATTTTATTTAATTCTCTTGTAATATTTGCTTTTAGCTTTCTTTCTCCGCGTTTTGTATAGCTGTCTTCATCTGAAAGTAATGACTCTTTTTCTTTTTCTAAAAAGCTTTTAAAATCTTCTGCACTTATAAGTTCTCGTTTAAAATCAGATATTGTAGATGATATATCTTTTAGATGCTTATAAGGAGCGTTAAAAGGACGTAGGAGCTTACTAAATTTGTGCTTATCAAGCAAATCTGCCAATATGAGCAACTTGTCCACCTCGACTATCGGCTTCGAATTTATAATTCTTTCAAAGTAATCTTGATTATCAAGTATTACAGAGTTAGCAAATGCATGAAAAGTGTAAAAGTTCACTCTGTATGCATCAGGACCTATAAAGCTTGCTAAGCGCTCTTTCATATTTTTCGCCGCAGAATCGGTAAAAGTAAGCGCCAAAATTGCATCTGCCGGAGTATCGGTTTGCGCTAATATATTTGCAATTCTTAAAGTTAAAATTTGTGTCTTTCCGGTTCCTGGCCCTGCTATAACCATAACCGGCCCCTCTATGCTATCTACCGCCTCTTTTTGTTTGTCGTTTAATCTTTCGTAGGCCTTCTTAAACTTCGGAGTTAAAATGGCTGACATAAGCTTATTATACTACACAAAGAATATAAAGCGACCAGGTAAATAAATTTAACCTTGCATATAAAAATGGTGCAAACACCTACCTCGCAAGCAATTTACGCAAAAACTCGACAAGATTAAAGTTCTATCAACTTTATACAGCTAGTAATTTGTGGTTTGATAAATTGGATATTGATCTTTCCCGAATTTTTTTGCCAAAAAACCTAAGGTGTTGTGTATGTGTTGCAAGACTACTTTAGGAATATTTGCTCTTGCCTCAACCGAGATACTTTTATCTATCTTGTAAACTCTTGCATATTTGTCAAACAATCTCAACAGCACAGATATCGCCACTTGGCTGTGAGATACGAAAAATTGTCTGTCACCTAAAAATGAAGAAGGTAAAGCAACAATATTTTTAGCATTTGGTGCAATATCCAGCACAAATTCTCCCTTGTGCTCCCCGTCAAGGATAAGGCAACTACTATGAGACTTTGCATCTTTCCCGCTTGCACCGATTAGCTCAAAAATATCCAATGATTCACCTAGTCCATATTCCGCATTGTAGGAATTTTCAAGCATAAGATGGCCACAGTCGGCGCATTCGGGCTTTTTGTCTTGATTGTATGCGTCGCTGTGCAAATAAAAATCTCCCATTTCGGATTTAAAGTAATCTGCAATCTCATTTTCTTTAACTTGCAATCCGATATTTTGAATAACTGCAAGGAAGCTTAAAAACAGGCCCGCAGACCCCCCAGGATATCTTAACCACCCAACTTCTTGCACTCGGTTATCTATGCACTGCCAAGACTCAGACTTCATTGCATCAACTCCATCAACATCCAAATTACCAAAATATAAACGATTCTTGGGGGCTTTTTGTATAATATCGCCAATTACTTCTAAACCTATTTCCTTGCAAATCTTTTTTTCCATAAATCATCACTGATAACAAAGTAAATATACTCCTTAAATGTTAAAAGTCAAAAGCTTGACAGCTTCCGTTGAGTAAATACAATATACGGGCTTAAAATAATTTATGAGTATATTTGCTAGCCAAGTGGCTGCTGTTCTGTTTTTGCTTTTTTCTGCGACTGCAGCTCACTTTATTTCACAAAAAATTAAATTTCCTTACACGATATCGCTGGTAATTCTCGGAGCCATCTTGCTATTTATTACAAAAATCTTTCCGTTTATCTCTTTTATAGAAAATTTTACATTAACTCCTGAGCTTTTGTTTTATGTATTCTTGCCGACCCTTCTTTTTGAGGCGGGTTATAACATAAAAGCAACACGCCTTTTGGAAAATATCCGCTCCATATCACTTCTTGCAGTTTTTGGACTCTTGATTAGCGCTTCCATCATAGGAGTGTTTCTTAAATATCTTATTTTATTTCTTTTCTCGGTTGATATTCCCATTCTTATAACTCTTCTTTTCGGAGCTATAATCTCAGCGACCGATCCTGTGGCGGTAATCGCCTTATTTAAAGAATATGGCGCGCCAAAGCGACTTACTCTTATATTTGAAGGAGAAAGTCTTTTTAATGATGGAACAGCCGTTGCTCTATTTTTTGTGATACTGGCGCTCATATCAGAAGTCGGTGACAAAAGTTTAATATATAGTATTCCAGAGGCTCTTTTAATCTTTGCAACAATGATTGTAAGCGGAGTTATGTTTGGGCTTTTGATGGGGTTTTTATTCTCAAAAGCGTTAAAATTGACCCAAAGCTCAAATTTTCAAATGACAATAATGCTGCTTATGGCGCACAGCACTTTTTTCTTGTCAGAGCTTGTAAATCATCAATTTGAAACTCTTGGAGCAAAACTTCACGTCTCAGCTATTATAGCAACAGCCGTGGCATCCATAATGATGGGTAACTATGGTAAATACATGATAAAACCCAAAATTGAAAAATATTCTCACATGTTTTGGGATTATTTTGCCTACATTGCAAATTCTTTGGTTTTTATCGCTCTTGGTTTTCTGGCGATAAAACTTGTAGAATACCCTGACTATATAAAGTATGCCGCGCTTGCGGTAGTTATTGTAGCGTTTGCAAGATTTGTGTCTGTCTACCTTGCGCTTCTTCCACTTTACAAAAGCAAGGAGAATCTGCCGAATTCTTGGAAACTTCTTCTCTCTTGGGGTTCTTTGCGAGGCGCGCTGGCAATTACAATGGCGCTCATGTTGCCCGATGACTTACATGTTCAAAACTGGCCTTTTGATGATATATCTGTAAAAGAATTTATACTTATTTTAACCATTGTCTCCATGTATTTTACATTATCCATAAAAGCGCTAACAATAAGCCCGCTTATGAGAAAGCTCAAAATTGACTCATTGAGCTCTACCGAGAAAATGGAAGAAACGGAAGCCAAAGCGCTTATATACCCAAGCTTGTTAAAAGAGTTGAACAAATTGAAAGAAGATAAAAAAATCAGCTCGGCAACTTATGAGAAAATAAAACATGATATAGTTGCCCAAAATCGTCTCTGCAAAAAAGACTGGAACAAAAACAGAAAAGAAGACTTTGAGTTGTCTATAAGATATTTCGCCCTTGGTATTGAAAAAGAGACACTTCAAGATTTGTTTAGTAAAAGCGAATTAACAGACAAAGCTTTTAGAAAATATGTATCAAAAATAGAAAATAGAAAAAGAAAACTTATACAAAAAGACTCTTTACGCTTCTCGTTTATAGATACGGATTTGGTATTTGCAAAGGGCGTAAAAAGAATTGTGGACTTCTTTAAAACAGATGATGAGCTGAGCAGCAAAGACAAATTCTTGTATTACAGAGCGCTATTTATCAGTTCCAACAAGGTTTTGAGCGAACTTGAAAACTTGCTGGATATTGATTATTTTTCTAGTAAAAACAGGAAGAAAATACTTGATAAGATTATATCTGAGTACAAAGAGTTTAAAAATAAATCAAAAGAAAAGCTTGATGAAATTACAAAAAAGCACCCGGAGTTTATAAGCCTTGAAGAAAAAATGGCCCTTCAAGCTCTAAAAAACAAAGAGCAAGAAATACTAGATAGCTTACTTAACAGAAACCTTATAACAGAATCCGTGTATAAAAATTTTGACGATAAGCTAAATATAAACTAGGAGCCGTATCCGTCCAACAATCTTTGCGCTTCGGGGTTGTTGCGCAATTTTTCCAGCGCCTTTGCCTCTATCTGTCTTATACGCTCTCTGGTTACCCCAAACTTTTTACCAACTTCTTCCAAGGTGTAACTTACCCCTTCCGGATTCATACCATGTCTTAGCTCTAAAATGGCTCTCTCTTTTTCTGTCAGAATTCCCAATATCTTTTCGAGATGTTCTTTTAAAATTTCTTTGCTTGCAGCCTCGTCTGGCGCATCAATACTATCATCTGATACAAAATTACCCAAAGTTGATTTCCCATCGTCATCATCTCCTATCGGAGTTTCCAGAGAAACAATATTTTGGTTTATTTTCTCTATATGATGAATCTTGCTTACATCCAATCCCATCTCTTGAGCTACCTCTTCAGAGCTTGGCTCTCTCCCTAATATTTGAGAAAGCTCGCGCTTTTTTTGTTTATATTTTGCAATGGTCTCAACCATGTGCACAGGTATACGTATTGTGCGAGATTGATCAGCCAAAGCTCTTGTTATGGCCTGCCTTATCCACCAAGTTGCATAGGTTGAGAATTTATAACCTTTTTTATAGTCAAACTTATCAACCGCTCTGAAAAGGCCGATGTTACCTTCTTGAATCAAATCCAAGAGCGTCAAATCAGGAGAGCGACCTACATATTTTTTGGCGATAGATACAACAAGACGCAAGTTGCTTCGCGCAAGAATCATTCTAGCCTCTTCGTCTCCTTGTTCTATCCTTTTTGCAAGCTCCACCTCTTGTTCAGCGGTTAAAAGCGGGTATTTACCTATCTCTTTAAGATACATCTGAACAGAGTCCTTCTTGCTTTCAGTGTTGTGCGCAAGAAGGCTTACTTCTTCGTCGGACAAAATATTTCCGGACTCCAAAACGTCAACTCCCGCTTCGGAAAATCTGTCATACAAATCATCCAAGAAAAATACATCCTCTTCAATGTCCGGAAACTCTTTTAAAATGTCATCGTATGTAACATAGCCGTGAGACTTTGCCCTATCTAAAAGCGCTGCCGCTTTTTCTTCCTTGACATTTTTGCTTAATTTCTTATTGGCTTTCTTGGCGCTCTTTTGGGGTGAGGTTTTTTTAGTATCAGATTTTGACCTTTTTAACGTTTTGCTTGACACTTTTTTTGTTTCACCTTTTTTTATGTTTGTTTTTTTAGCTTTTAAATTTGCAGGTTTTTTTGCGCCGGTTTTTTTGGTCGCTTTACTCTTTGTTTTAGTTTCTTGTTTGATTGCGCTTTTCTTTTCCTTTTCTTTTGTTTTAGCCATAGCTCTTCATTTTATTTATTAGCTCTAATATCTTATTTTGTATTTGCTCTGCCTCTTTTTCATCACCTCGCCTTTCTGCGCCTTGAAGCTCCGTACTTAACTCATCAATTTTAACCTTTGCAAGCAGAGCCATGGCGCTCGGCGCGAAATTCTTATATGCTTTATCTATTCCGCCCGCAGCGTACACCTCTTCTTCAAATTTAAACAATAAGTCATTATCTAGCAAATCTGATTGTTGTTTTATTTCATCCAGAAAATCCTTAAAATCTTCTTCAAAACTATGCAAAACCGCCTTTCCCGCCTTATCTAAAGAGCCAGATAAAAATTTATAAAAAACAGCGACCTTTTCTTTTATGTTTTTGCTTGTATCCAGATCGGCAAGAGGCGACTTTTCGCTCATGCTCTCGCCTTTTGGGCTCGCTCTTCTTGCTTTTGCATCTGCAAGAACAGACTGCGCAGATACCCCTATTGCATTTGCTATCTTTTTTGCATAAAACTCTCGTTTGAGCTCAGAGTCAATATTTGCAAGAAGTTCAACGAGCGTGCTTGACACGAGCCTAACATATTTTTCTTCACTTGACAAGTCTTTATAAAAATCAAGCAAGAATTCAAAAATGTCTTTGGCCTCCTTTATTGCGGTTTTTAGCGCGTCTTTTCCGTATTCTTTTAAAATATCTGCAGGGTCTTGCCCTTTCTTACCTTTCCACACCTTTACATCAAAATCAAGAGATAAAAGTTCTTTACTGTTTTTAATTATTGAATTTAACCCTGCCTCATCCAAATCCAGAGCAAGTATTATCTTTTTACTAAAACGTGATATAAGAGCTATTTGCGTTTTGCTAAGCGCTGTTCCGGATAATGCAACCGCATTGCTAAAACCTGCATCATGAAAAGCCAAGACGTCTGCCTGACCTTCCGATAAAATAGCAAAATCATATTTTAAAATGTTTTGTTTTGCAAAATTATAAGCAAATAAAATTTCAGACTTTACAAAAAGCGGAGTCTCGGGAGAGTTGATATACTTTGCGCCATCTTCTTTGTTAAAGATCCTGCCGGAAAATGCAACAGTATCACCTTTGTTGTTGAATATAGGAAACATGATGCGTGAGCGGAATCTGTCATAGTAGCTGTTTTTACTCTCGTGTTTTTTTATAAGACCTGCGAGCTCTATCTCGCTTTGAGTGTAGCCAAGAGATACAAGATATCTAAAAACAGAATCCCATGAATCAGGCGCAAAGCCCAGCTCAAATTTCTCTATGATTTTATCAGAAAAACCCCTGGATTTTATATAATCAATAGCATCTTGACGAGCGCGCAACTCTTTTTTGTAAAACTCCTTTGCGCTGTTCATCAGTGAAATAAGACGCTTATTTGATTTTTCTTCTTTTAAATTGATATGCTCCAGCTCAACTCCGGCTTTATCCGCAAGACGTTTTAGAGCTTCTTTAAATTCTATTCCTTCTATCTCCTGTAAAAAAGTAAATATGTCTCCACTTTTACCGCAACCAAAACATTTAAACACTCTACGCGAAGGAGACACGTAAAAAGACGGGGTTTTTTCAGCGTGAAACGGGCAAAGCGCGCGAAAAGATGAGCCTGCGCGCTTTAGCTCTATATATTCTGAGACAAGTTCTTCTATAGAAATTCTTTCTTTTATCTCATCTATCTGTGACATGGTAAAATAATAACACAAAAGCCCTCCTTGCGGAGGGCTTGCTTTTATATAGCCTCATTTATATCCGCCTCCGGCTCTTGCGCTGTCTCACCCTGCTTTAACCTTTCAATCTCTTCTTCTTTATCCAAGATTTCTTGAAGCTCTTGCATTTGCTCAAATTTTGTTGAGCCTTCAAAAGCTGTTCCGGCAGGAATCAAGCGTCCGACTATGACATTTTCTTTTAGGCCTTTCAGGTTATCTACAGCTCCTCTTGATGCGCTTTCTGTGAGCTTTCTTGTTGTATTTTGGAATGATGCCGAAGATAGCCAACTCTCCCTTGTAAGAGCTGTATCCGTGATTCCGGTGATAACTTCTTTTGCTTTTGCAGGAATTCCGCCGTTTTTCTCCTCTTGTTCATTAACCTCTTCAAGATATAGCGCATCTACAACTTGCCCTTGCGCAAATCGGGTTGTGCCCGGGTCTGTTATTTGTCTTCTTGAGAACATTTGTTTTAGAACAACTTCCAAGTGCTTTCTGGAAACAGATATACCTTGAAGCTCATAAATCTTCATTATCTCGCTTATTATATACTCTTGTGTCGCTTCTTTGCCTGCATATTCAAACAACTCTTTCAAATCAGCGGAACCATCTGTCATCAACTCTCCTTTTATAACGGACTGCCCTTTTGTAACTAGAATCTTTCTTGTTCTAGGGACTTTATATTCAAGCTTTGATTTTGCCACATTTTTAGAGCCCGACTCTGGTATAAGAATTATCATCTTTTCATTTTCGTTCTCTATCACGTCTGATACAACTCCGTCTATCTTTGCGATAACCGCCGGATTTTTAGGGGTTCTCCTGTCAAATATCTCTTCTACGCGTGGCAAACCTTGTGTAATATCTCCTTGCGCTGCCGCCGCTCCACCTGCGTGCTTAGTGTTCATTGTAAGCTGAGTTGACGGCTCACCCAAAGACTGCGCGGCAACCGTTCCGACAGCTTCTCCCAAATCCACAAGCTCCATCGTTGTAAGGTCATATCCATAGCAGATCTGGCAAACCCCGTGTTTTGATTTACATGTCATAGGCGAGCGTACAAGCGCCTCTTCTATATGCTCCATAGCATCTATCTGTTCCGCATCTTCCGCACTAAGCAAGGTGTTCTTCTTAAATATCACATTGCCGTCTTTGTCTTTTATATCTTCTGCAAGTACTCTTCCTTTTAGATTTTTGGCCAATGACACTTCAATACCCAAGCTGTTTTTTCTGCTGATTTTTACTCCGGATTTGCTTCCGCAGTCATGCTCTGACACAACAATATCTTGCGATACATCAAAAAGACGTCTTGTAAGATATCCAGCTTGCGCAGTTTTCAAAGCGGTATCAGCCAAACCTTTACGCGATCCGTGAGTGGATACAAAGTATTCAATCGGAGTCATACCTTCTTTGTAAGAAGCAAGAATAGGTGTCTCAATAATCTCACCTTTAGGGTTTTGTATAAGACCCTTCATACCTATCATCTGCGTAAGCTGTCCTACAGATCCGCGAGCACCGGATACAATCATGTCAAACACTGAGCCGTTAGGATCAAGAGCCTCCATCACCTTATCTTCAATTTTTGTCTTTGCCTCCTGCCACACCTCTATTGCAAGCCTTCTTCTCTCCTCATCAGTTAAGAGACCTTCTTTGTATTTTTCTTGCAAATCCAAGACTTTTTGCTTTGCTTCTTGCACTATCTCTTCTTTTTCCTTTGGAATTACAAGGTCAGACATTGACCAAGTGATTCCCGCAAATGTTGAGTATTTAAAACCAAAGTCTTTTATCTTGTCTAATATTTCAGGCATGCCCGAAAGTCCGTATTTGTCAATAAGTTTTTGGACGACTTTTGACATTACTTTTTTATCAACCGTCTCGTTTACATAATCAAAATCCTTTGGTAAAGATGAGTTGAAAAGAAGCCTTCCGACAGTTGTCTCAAATACTTGCCCGTTAAATATTGCATATTTTGGAGAATCAGACGGCAAAACATGAATTTTTGCGCGCAAATCAATATAACCATGATCATATGCTCCTATTGCCGCATTTGGAGATTCAAAGTATTTACCCTCACCATTTGCTCCATCTATTGACTTTGTCATCCAATAGATACCCAAAATCATGTCTTGACGCGCATTTGTTGTAACCTCGCCTGATCCGGGTTTTAAAATGTTTTTGCGAGAAGTCATCACTGCTTGCGCTTCAAATTGAGCCTCGGGAGTAATAGGTACATGAACAGCCATTTGATCCCCGTCAAAGTCTGCGTTAAATGCCTCACAGACAAGAGGATGAAGCTGGATTGCAGAACCTTCAACCAAAACTGGGCGAAAAGCCTGAATAGACTGTCTGTGAAGTGTAGGCGCGCGGTTCAAAAACACATATTTATCCTGAATCACCTCTTCTAAAATCTCCCAAACTTCCGGAACACCATCTTCTATTAATTTACCCGCGCTTCTTATGTTAAATGCTATCTCACGTTCTAAAAGCCCGTGGATAACAAAAGGCCTGAACAACTCAAGCGCCATCTTCTTTGGAAGTCCACACTCGTCTAGTTTGAGTTCAGGACCTACAACAATTACGCTACGCCCTGAGTAGTCAACTCTTTTACCTAACAAGTTTTGCCTGAAATATCCTTGCTTTCCTTTTAGGTAATCTGCCAAAGATTTAAGAGGTCTTTGCCTTGCGCCCCCTACCGCAAACGCTGTGTTACCCCTTCTTGATGCAGAGTTGTCAAAAAGCGCATCCACAGCTTCTTGCAATATACGCTTTTCGTTGCGCAAGATAACATCAGGCGCGTTTATTTCTATCAACTTTTTGAGACGATTGTTTCTGTTTATAACCCTTCTGTAAAGATCGTTTATATCAGAAGAGGCATGCCTTCCACCTTCCAACATCACCATTGGGCGAAGAGCGGGAGGGATAACCGGAAGTTTTGTCAAAAACATCCATTCAGGGCGAATTCCTGCAAAATACAAATCTTTTGCAAGTGATATTCTTTTGTTTATTTTATCTCTGTCTTGAGCCGGAGCTTTTTGAAGTTGCTCTTCAAGTTCTGATATGTATTTTTCCAAATCTATCTCTTTTAAAATATCATAAAGAGCTTCTGCGCCAATGCGCGCCTCAAACATCGAACCATACTTTCTTGCAAATTTGTGATACTTGCTCTCGTCTAATACCTTGTTTACTTTTATGCTTTCTATTTCACGTTTTGCTTGTTCTGCGAGTTCTTTTAGCTTTGCTTTTTCTTCTTCATCTTTTACTTCTGCAAGCTTTGCCTTAAATTCGGACGATAGATCTTTAAACAAGCGAGCTCTCTCATTCTCGTCAACCTTTGTTACAATGTAGCCTGCAAAGTATACAACCTTCTCTACATCCGCTTGCGAAAGCCCGAGCAAAAGCGCAATTCTGCTTGGGATAACACGCAAAAACCATATATGAGCAACTGGGGTTGCCAAATTGATATGCCCCATTCTTTCTCTGCGAACTATTGAGCGAGTTACCTCAACACCACATTTATCACAAACAATACCTTTGAAGCGGATTCCCTTATACTTTCCACAATAACACTCATAATCATGAGACGGACCAAAAATTCTTTCATCAAAAAGTCCGTTTTTCTCCGGTCTTTGAGTTCTGTAATTTATTGTCTCGGGCTTTAAAACCTCGCCTCTTGACCAGCTTTCAACATCTTCGGGTGAAGCTAACGCAATACGCAAAGCATCAAAATCTTGTGGAAATTTTTCTCCCTTTACTTTTGTCATAGTTCTTTATTTAGAGCTCTTAATTTTAATATTGTTTTTTACCGCTTCTACATTTAAAGCCAGACCTCTTAGATGTTTTACAAGCACGTTAAATGCAGCAGGAGTGTTTGGTTGTTTGATTCTATTACCTCTTATGATCGCATCGAAGGCCGCTGTCCTTCCTACAATATCGTCAGACTTAATGGTTAGCATCTCGCGCAATGCATAAGCCGCGCCATAACCCATAAAGGCCCAAACTTCCATCTCTCCGACACGTTGACCTCCGTTTTGCGCCTTTCCGCCAAGCGGTTGTTGAGTTGTAATAGAGTAAGGACCAACAGAGCGTTGGTGCACCTTGTCCTCTACCATGTGATGAAGTTTTAAGATATACATGTTTCCAACGGCTATCGGTTGTTCAAACTTCTCTCCCGTTCTTCCGTCTCTTAGCTCCATTTTTGTATCAAAGCCGGCATCTTGTAGCTCTTTTACAATCTCCCCTTCTGTTGTGCCTGAAAACGGAGGAACTATCGCTTGATAACCCAAAGCTTCCGCCGCAAGCCCAAGGTGCATCTCCAATATCTGACCCAAGTTCATACGGCTAGGCACACCAAGAGGTGTCAAAATGATATCTACCGGATTTCCGTTCTTGTCAAACGGCATATCTTCTTCCGGCAAAACCTTTGAGATGACACCCTTGTTTCCGTGTCTTCCTGCTAGCTTGTCTCCCACTTGAATATTTCGCAATTGCGCAACTTCAACATGAATTCTTTTTATAATTCCGGACTCCAGCTCATCTCCATTTTCTCTTGAAAATACTCTAACGGATATAACCCTTCCCTTTTTGCCAGACTCCATTCTCAAAGACGTATCTTTTACTTCTTTTGCTTTTTCGCCAAAAATGGATCGCAAAAGCCTTTCTTCCGGCGTAAGTTGTGTTTCACCTTTTGGTGTAACCTTTCCTACCAAAATGTCTCCCGGTCTTACCTCTGCTCCTATCCTGACTATTCCCTCTTCATCAAGGTTTTTAAGTCTCGCCTCACCAACATTTGGTATATCCCTTGTTGTAAGCTCCGGCCCCAGTTTTGTATCCCTTACATAGGTTACAAACTCTTCTATATGAATTGAGGTAAATTTTGCATTTTTAACAAGACGCTCTGAGATAATAATAGCATCTTCGTAGTTTGCGCCGGCCCAAGACATAAACGCCACACGAACATTTTGCCCAATTGCCAATTGTCCATTTTGAGAGCTTGCATTATCTGCAAGCAAGTCGCCTTTTTTGACTTTTTGCCCCATCTCAACAGTTGGCCTATGGTGATGGGTGGTCATTCCGTTGCTGCGCGCAAAGTTTACCAAGTTGTATACATCTTCACCATCTTTTGTTTTAACAACTATCTTTCTTGCATCTACATATTCAACCGTTCCCGAATTCTTAGCTAAGATCAACCTTCCTGAATCTTTTGCAGCATTCTCTTCTATCCCTGTTGCAACATATGGGGCCTCCGGAACAATGCAAGGTACAGCTTGACGTTGCATGTTGGAGCCCATCAAGGTTCTGTTTGCGTCATCGTGCTCCAAAAAAGGAATCATTGTTGTAGAAACGGAGAAAGCCTGCCTTGTGTCAACTTCTATAAAATCTATCTCCTCTTTTGGCACAAAGACAGGCTCTCCTGCGCGCCTTGCCTCAACTATATCCTCTGTTATTTTACCATTTTTATCCCTATCTGTTGCGGCATGAGCTATTGTATAACCCGCTTCTTCAGACGCGGAAAGATAAACTATCTCATCCGTAATTTTTCCATTCTTTACTTTTGCGTATGGAGTCTCAATTATTCCGTATTCGTTTATTTTAGCGTGTGTTGTAAGGTGTAAGATGAGACCGATATTTTGACCTTCGGGAGTCTGAATCGGACAAAGACGTCCATAGTGGCTAGGATGCACATCGCGAACATCAAAACCAGCCCTTTCACGAGTAAGACCACCAGGACCAAGCGCGCTGACACGCCTCATGTGTTCTAACTCAGACAAGATATTACTTTGATCCATGAATTGCGAAAGAGAATTTGTTGCAAAAAAGTCGAGTATTGACGCCTTAAACGGATTGGTATTTACAAGGCTTGCAGGATATGCTATCTCAGGATCAGCGGTTGACATTTTATCTTGAATATTTCTCTTCATTCTTGCCATTCCAATTCTCATTTGAGCCAAAAGCATCTCACCTACAAGCCTTACCCTTCTGAAAGCAAGATTATCTATATCATCAGGCACAGCGTTTTTGTCGTTGCTTAAATCTATTATATGCTTTGCTATAAGCACCAAATCGTCTAGGTCAATTATTCTTTTCTCTAATGCTTTTTTGTCTGTTGGCAAACCAAAGCGCTTGTTGAAATGATATCTTCCTACTTCTGACAAATCGTATCTTGCGCTATCAAAAAGAGAATTTACAAACTCTTTTGCTCTTTCAGGAGTTGCGATATCCCCATCTCTTATACGCGCATAAATATCAAGGTATGTTTCGTCCAGATTTTCCAGATAATGATCGTGCTTTAGTGTATTTTCTATTACTTGTCTGTATTCATCTTTATCGCTGAAAAGCTTGATTATTTCATCTTTATTCTTTGCACCAAAAACACGCAAAAGCGCAGTAAATGGAAATCTTCGCTTTCTGTCTATCTTTACATAAAGAGCGCCATCCGGATCCATCTCTATCTCTGTCCAAACTCCGCGAAGAGGCATAATTTTTGCATAAAAATAATCACCACCTTTTATATTTTGAGTTAAAAAGAACGCGCCATATGAGCGTGCAAGTTGAGGAACTATCACACGTTCCACACCATTTATTATAAACGTCCCATGAGGAGTCATCATTGGGAGATCTGCTAGATATATCTCTTGGGTTTTCGCCTCTCCTGTTGTTTTGTTTTTTAAAGTTATCTCAGCGCGAAGAGCCGCTTTATATGTTATCTTTTTGTTTTTCGCATAATACTCATCATACTCCGGCTCTAATACAGAGTATTTATCTATTGATAATATAAATTTTTTAGAATGGTAGTCTTCAATTGGAGAGTATTCTTTGAAGACCTCTGATAATCCTTCTTTTAAAAATGTGTCCCACGATTTGAGTTGCTCTTGGACAAGATTTGGCACCTCTTGAAGCGCCTGAGTATAACGCCCAAAAACTTTCTTGGGCAAGGCCTTGCTCTGTGACATAGCTATGTTTTTAAGGACTTATAATACAAAGAGGCTGTCAACCTATCGCAACTCAATCAGCTCAGAAAGATAGCGGGATTCTATATTATTTTTTTGAAATGTCAATATTGAAAAACAAATTAAACATGGTTTAATTTTTTCGTTTTTCTTTTTGTTTTTTTCGCCATTTTTCTATTTCTTTATGGTTGCCTTCCAGCAAAACTTTTGGCACGGAGTACTTTTTACCCTTGAAGATGAACTCTCTCGGACGAGTGTAGACTTCGGGCGACGCTTCACGTAAATCTTCAAGCGACTCTTTGTTACCCAAGACTCCTTCTTTTTGTCTTGATATGGTATCTATCAATACCATAGCGGGAACCTCGCCACCTGTTAAAGTGTAGTCTCCTATTGAGTATTCCTTTGCTTTAAAAATTTTCTGCACTCTTGCGTCTATACCTTCGTATCTACCGGCTATCAAAATGATATGCTTTTTTGAGGACAGCTTTTTTGCTTCTTTATCAGTCCACTTTTTGCCAGACGGGCTAAAAAATATAATTTCAATATTTTTTTTGTCTTTTCTTCCGAGCGCTTTTTGCACGGCTTGTACATAAGGCTCGGCTTGAAGAACCATGCCCGGGCCTCCGCCGAAAGGCTTGTCATCAACGCGCTTCCATTTGTCCTTTGTAAAATCTCGCGGGTCATAAAAATGCAGTTTGATTTTTTTGTTGTCCTGCGCTCTTTTTAGTATTGAATGATTACAATAATGCTCTACCAACTCCGGAAAAAGAGATATAACATGGAAGTGAAGCATAGAACAAAGCGCAGAATTTTTCTGCGCTTTATCTGTGCTCCACTTATGAGTTATTTTCTTCTTTTAGCTCTTCTACAACTTCGTTTACAGTTTCCGTAACTTCACTTGCAGAAGAGTTGTCGCTTGATGTTTGCGTGTTAGATGAAGCTCCTTCAGGTTCTTCTATCTTAAGGTTTACACGCGCATGATTCTTCATACCTATAACTCTTAGCAAAGAGCGAATAGCTTTTGCTATGTTTCCGTTGCGCCCTATGATCTTGCCCATATCTTCCGGCGCAACTTTTAGAGAAAGCAGAACACCCATTTCGTCAACCTTCCTATCCACTTTTACAGCATCAGGATTGTCAACCAAAGCCTTTACAACAAACTCTAGAAATTCTTGATCATTATGCATACTCTACACCTTAAACTTATAACTTATAATAGGCTTATTTTACACAAACAGAGCAAAATAACAAGTTTTTAGGCTTATCGGCTTGGAATTACCGCAATCCATCGCGAACACAAAAAGAAAAATCTTCTCTTGAACAATTTTGAGCTTTGGGAGTTATGTTGAATTTTTCGCGCGCTTTGTCAAGCGGAAGCTTAGTATCTATTACACCCAAATTATACGCAATCTCGTCAAAGTACTCAGGCATAAGATAGCGGATGTCCCAGACGGGGATATCTTTGCTTGAAAACTTGCGCACATGCTTGACGATGTTTGTCGCGCAATTGTTAGTTACGGTATTGTAAAATTGCGGATGCTCTTTAAGATGGTTTGCATACTCAAGCATGCTTACAAGCACCGCTTTTATCTTCTCTTTATCAGCTTTTATTGGATACAGGCGCACAATGTCTTTGCGATAGTTTGTTCTAAGCATTAAAACATCTTCTTCTGTTGCCAAAACATACATAAGTTCATATTGCCTGAAAAGCCCTTTGAACGCTGAGAACTCTTCATATTTTTCTTTTCTAATTTCAGCAGAGATTGCCAAAAATTTACCATCCGAAAATCCAAAAGAAAGCAAGGTATGCGCCGCGCCAAACTTGCCAAATGGTTCAACAGCGAGCCAAGCTGATTCAAGCTTTTTCAAGTCAAAGGTTTCGGTTTTGTATTGCGCTTTATAATTATTCGTGCTTTTGTATATGTTGTCGCGAAAATTTTTAATGATTATTTTATCTCCTTCAAATATTACCTCGGGCAAAAACTTTTGATCTTCTGACCACTCTCTTTCATTTGAAGGCTTAATCAAAACAACAAGCAGAAAATACAACAAGGAAAAAATAATAACAACAAAAAGCGCATACTTCAAAAAAAATAAAAAATATTTCCGACTCATGCTTTTATTATACAGCAAAAAACGCTCTTTATCATTTTATCATCAGTAACATCTTTGTTGCAAAAGCCCCGGCGCCTGCGGCGCCGGGGCTTTTTGCTTTTTCAGTTTCCCTTGGATTACGAAGTGAAAACTACCACGCAAGGAAGCTCCAC
>Ga0256839_1003023_pt1 | contig 17848 bp, 21 predicted proteins | sample 354166metaG_FD_185968 | JGI IMG/M metagenome (GOLD analysis project Ga0256839, IMG submission 185968) | Hydrothermal vent microbial communities from Mid Atlantic Ridge, Atlantic Ocean - 354-166 | ecosystem: Environmental > Aquatic > Marine > Hydrothermal vents | place: Atlantic Ocean: Mid... | reverse complement strand
AATCCGGCTATCCAGCGGGATAATCGCGCCTTGCGAGAGCGATAGCAGCTCTGAAATCAGCGGTTTGGCTTTGCCGACAGAAATAGTCATTTCCACGGGCACGCCGAGGAAGGCGTTTTCGGTTGGCTCGTTAGTGTCAGGCATTACTGGTTCCTGTCTTTTCAAATTTATGGAAGAAAGTGCCTATCGCGGCGCGCACGTCTTTAAGGGCGGCATCTAGGTCTATCCGGTCATACCCGCCCTGCCAATTCACCCGTGCTTGCAGCCCATTGAGGGCTGGGTCCGGCTCCACTGAAAAATCGGCTTTGGAAGGCGCCAGCAGGGATTGGATAGAGGCAACGGCATCCGGCGCAACAGAAATGACAATTCGAGCCGTTGGAGCCTTTTCATAGGCCTTGGCGAGCAGGGCCGCGACCTCGGCCCCGAATCCAAGGCGGGCAGATTCGGGCAGCACGGTTTGCACAAGTTGCTCCACCATCGGCCGCATAGATTTCAGCATCGCTTGGCTGGCTTCGATTTGGGTAAAGCCCATATCGTTGAGCGCTTCCAGTATCGGGGCCAGCGTGCGGATTTTCTCCTCCTCAAAGGCGCGGCTGGCGGCCTCAGCCCCCGATTTTACACCGTCGTTATAGGCGCTGTCCCGCAGGGCCTCAAAGCTTTCAAACTTTGAAATACCGCGGCGAATTTCCACATCATGGGAAAAAGATTCAAGCTTTAATACAGACATCAGGCAGGGGTCTCCTCGGTTTCAGCTGCGGTATCTATCCAGTTTTGCAAGAGCCGGTTGGTTTCTGTCGAGCGCTCGGAAATGGCGGTGCGGAGCAGTTCTGCGGCGCTGGGTGCGCTATGGCCAATCGCGAGTGGCTCTGCCCCGTTTGGCGCGGGCAGCAGGCTTTGGCCCGTTGCCGCCTCTGCCAATGTGTCTTCTTCTGGTGCAAGCGGCGGTAGGGTGGGCTGGCTGGAAAGCAGGGGTTTGATCACAAACAACCCCAGCGCCAACACCACAATGCTGAGCACCCCAAGCTGAATAAGCGACATCATATTATTGCCCAAAAATCCTGGTGAGGTGTCTACGAATGTGCCGGCAACCGGCGGCGTGGCCATTTGCATGCTTTGAATCGTTACCACGTCGCCGCGGGCCTCATCAAAGCCGATGGTAGATTTTACCAGCTGTGTAAGCGCTGCCAGCTCTTCTGGCGGGCGCGGGGTGAAGGTTTCTACCCCGTTTTTCGTGCTCACAATATCATTCACCAGCACCGCCACAGTAATTTTCCTGATTTCGCCGGGGGCACTTACGGTTTCCCGCACGGTTTCAGACACATCATAGTTAATCACTTCGCTATTGCGCGCCTGATTGCGGGATTCCTCGCTGGAATTGCCCGCCGCGCCATCCGGCAGGTTGCTCGCCACCGTTACCCCCTGCGCGCCCGAGCCTTTGGAGTTGTCGGTTTCACTTTGGGTTTCTGACGAAATGGCCACCTTGGATTGTGGGTCCAGAATACGCTCGGTTACGGTTTGGCTCTGGGTTTCGGCATCGACCATTACCTCGACGACCGCGTTGCCTTCCCCCACCCGCGCGGCCAGCAGCCGTTCGATATTGGTGCGCATGGCGGCGGCGCGGGCATCCAGCCCGTCCGCGCCGGTCATCGCGCCGCCCGCCTCGCCAGAGTTCAGAACCATACCCGAATCACCGTCGATCACCGTCACCGCATCTGGCGAAAGCCCGTTTACCGCCGAGGCCACCAAAAACCGCGCCGAATCAGCGAAAGCAGGTGGTAGGGTGCCATTATTTGCCACTATGGTTACCGAGGCGCTAGGATTTGAGTTGCGCTCAAAGGGCCGATTCGTGCCGGAGGCAATATGTACCCGGGCAGAGCGCACTTGCGCTGAAGATACCAGAGTGCGGGCCAGCTCGCCCTCTTTGGCGCGCCAATAAGCGGCGTCAAACATTTGGCTGGTGGTGCCAAAGCCAGACAGATTATCAAGCAGCTCATAGCCTGCAATTCCAGAGCCGGGCAACCCTTCGGAGGCTAATGAAAGCCGCGCTTGGTCACGCGTACCAGCGTCAACATATATAGCGTTTCCGCGCACTTCATAGGTGATGCCGCGTTGGTCGAGCGAGGTGATAACATCGCCCGCGACCGAAGGGTCCAACCCCGCGTAAAGCAGCGAGAGGCTTGGCGTGGTGGCTACCCGCACCAGCCCCAGCGTGGCCACCAGCGCCGCAACGGTGGCCAGCACAAAGACAATTTTCTTGCGGGGGTCAAGGGTGTTCCACATAGACGTCATTCCAATCAACTTCTGTTTTTCAATGCCAGCAGCCATTCAAGCCACCTCGACGTATTTTTATGCAATTTGCGGCAACAGATTTAACAATTGGTTAGCTACCGGCGGTTTATGAAAAGAAAAGTTCGATTTTATGCAGGACAGTAAAAATGGCGGATGAAACCGAGCCTGAACCGACCGAAGAAAAGAAAAAGGGCGGTAAAAAAGGCTTAATTATAGGGCTGTTAGGGGCGCTTCTGGCGGGCGGAGGGGGATTCTATGCCACCTTTGAAGGCCTGATTCTAGGCCCCGCCGCCGAGGCCAGTAGCCAGGTGGCCGAATCAGACCTGCCGCCGCTGCCCGATATCGCATTTATCGCGCTGGAGCCGATGGTGGTATCGCTTGGCAGCGCGGCCAGCGCCAGATATTTGCGCTTTTCAGCACAACTGGATGTGGACCCTGCAAGCGAAGCGGCGGTGCAAATGGTGCTGCCGCGCATTGTGGATGTGCTCAATACCTACCTGCGCGCCGTTTCGGAAGACGAGCTGGGCAAGCCCGCCGCTTTGGAGCGCCTGCGTGCCCAGATGCTGCGGCGCATTCAGGTGGTTACAGAACAAGGGCAGGTGAAAGACTTGCTGATAACGGAGTTTGTACTCGGATAAAGGAGGGACCAGAATGGGCCTGATAGCAGATGTATTGTTAATTGCGGGGGCGCTCGGCGCCGCGCTTTATTGTATGATTCTGGCGCGGAGGATAAAATCGCTGTCGCGGCTGGATACGGGGTTGGGCGGGGCAATTTCAGCACTCTCCAAACAGGTGGATGAAATCCAGGCCTCGGTTAAAACCGCCACCCAGGCCTCGGGGGCTTCGATGAAAGACCTGATAGAGGTGACAGGGCGTGCCGAAATTGCAGCAGGCAGGCTGGAACTGCTGCTTTCCACCGTGCACGAGCGCGGGCAGCCCCCCAAGCCGGTAAAGCTCGACCGCTCGGAAGAGCCGGAACCCCTGAAGGACATGGAAGAGCCACTGCTCAATGCCATCGAGGACGAAAAGGACTTCGGCGCACGCGCCGAGCTTTTGAGCGCGCTTCAGCAAGTGATGACGGCGGTAAACCGATGAAACGCCGCATAACGACCCCGCCACGCAAGGCCGGCACCATTACCGTGATCGTCGGGTTGTTTCTGGCCTCGGGGCTGATTCGCCTCGCTGAAATTGCCCCTGCCATTGCGCAGGAACTTGCGCCCCCTGAAATGGCCGCATCGGAAGGGGTGCAAATGGCCAGTGCCGAAGCCTCGCCCGATATGCCGGCGCTTTTGAAGGCCATTCAGGAACGGGAAGCGCAAATTAGCGAGCGCGAGGCCTATATTGACCGCCGGATGCAAACCTTGGCGGTGGCCGAGCAGCGTATTCGGGAGCAAATGGATGCGCTGACCGAGGCGGAATCCAAGCTCGCGGCCACGCTTTCCCTCGCGGATAACGCCACGGAAGAAGACGTGGCGCGGTTGACAGAAGTGTATCAGCGCATGAAGCCCGCCGAAGCTGCCGGCATTTTTGAAACCATGGATATCCAGTTTGCCGCCGGGTTTTTCTCGCGTATGCGGCCTGAAAGTTCGGCCGCTATTATGGCCAACCTGCCTGCGGAATTGGCGTATTCAATTTCCGTGGTTATGGCCGGACGAAATGCCAACGCACCGCGCGAATAATCGTGCCTTTTGAGGGATTGTTAATACCCGCCCCCTATCGTGGGTTTAAGAAGCAAATAGTGAGGGTATTTCCATGGGTGGATTAATTGGCATCGTCGTAATTTTCGTAATGGTTTTTGGCGGGTATCTCCTCGCCGGAGGCAAAATGGCGATCATCCTGCATTCGCTGCCCTTCGAGATGATGATCATCCTCGGGGCCGCTGTGGGCGCATTTCTGATTGCTAATGATATGAAAGCGGTAAAGCACACCATTAAAGATATGGGCAAGGTTTTTAAGGGTGCCAGATGGAAGCAACAGGACTATCAAGACCTGCTGTGCTTGCTGTTCACGCTTATTCGCATCAGTCGCGATAGCCCCGTGGAACTGGAAACCCATATCGAGGATCCTGAAAGCAGCTCGGTTTTTGGCAAATACCCGAGAATTCAGGCGGATTCGACCGCCGTTGGCTTGATATGTGATACGTTACGCTCGGCTTCGATGAATTATGACGACCCTCATCAAGTGGAAGACGTGCTCGAAAAACGCATGGAGGAGCATTATGCTCATGCCCAGCATTCGTCCCACGCGCTTCAGGTTATGGCAGACGGTCTGCCCGCGCTCGGGATTGTGGCGGCGGTGCTCGGGATTATTAAAACCATGGCGTCAATTGACAAACCGCCCGCCGTGCTCGGCGGCATGATCGGGGGTGCATTGGTGGGCACATTTCTCGGAGTTTTTCTCGCCTACGGGTTGATCGGGCCGTTTTCTACCAAGGTTGAATCGGTGGTGAAAGAAGATAACCATTTTTATAATCTTATACGGGAGGTTTTGGTCGCAAACCTTTATAATCATGCACCAAATATTTGCGTTGAGGTGGGTAGGCAAAACACACCAGGTGCCAAACGCCCGTCGTTTAATGATCTTGAGGCAGCCTTAAAGGAGGCAAAAGCGGCAGCATGAAGCAACACTTAGCAGTGGCCCTTATCTTGTCTGCGTCGCCCTTGGCGGCGCAGCAGGTCGTTCCGGTGCAGTCCGGTGAGCATAACGGCTTTTCGCGGTTGGTTTTGCGCATTGACCCAAGCGTGGACTGGCAAGTGGATACTCGCCGTGGCATGGCGGCCATTCGCTTTCCGGACCAAGTGCTCGACTTTAGCACCGCGCGGGTTTTTGACCGGATATCGACTGATCGAATTGCTGGCGTAAAGGCAGCGCAGCTTGAATCCGGTGCCGAGCTTCAGTTGGAGCTGGACTGCAAGTGCGAGGTTAAAAGCTTTGCATTTAATAACAATTATATCGTCATTGATGTGTTTGACGGCCCCGCTTTGGACCCTGTTGAAAGCGCCGCAACCACCGCGCAATGGCAGCCAGACTCGCTGCCCTACATCCAGCCATCCAATGCCCCGGCCCGTTTTACCGCATTTGTAATGGCAGAAGCCCCGCAGCAACCCGCGCTTTTGCCGGACCCGCCAAAGAAAATGGCAGCTGAGACCACTCCCGAATCCGCCACGCTGCCCGCGCCGCAAGCGCCTGATATGGTTGCCGATGTGGTGGGTGCCGGTGGCGAGGCTAGCCCGCCCGTTGAAGAAGAGAATATGGTTGCCGATATGGAAGCCATGGCGGGGGCTGTGGTTTCAGATATGAACGCGGGGGTGAATGCCCAAGGCAACCCCGAAATGCGAGCGCGCATTGAAGAGGCGCAAAACCAGCTTTTGGCGCAGCTTACCCGCGCCGCTGATCAGGGGTTGGTTAACTTTGTGCCTTCACCCGTGAAAGTGGCCGAGGTTTTACCCGAGCCAGAACCTATGCCTCTACCCGATCCAGGGCCAGAACCTGTGCCAATAGACCCTGAACTTATGCAGCAGCTCAGCGCCCGCACGGCCTATTCACAAAGCACGGAAGATGCATTGACCGAAATCGTCAACCAGTTTGCCATGCCGCAATGCCTTGACGATGCCGTTTTCTCTATGGAGGGCTGGGGCGGCGAGGGTGGCTTTTCCAGTCAGCTTGCGGCGCTGCGTACGGGATTTCTCGGCGAATTTGATAAGCCGGATGCTGGGATTGCCGAAGAAATCGTGCAGCTTTACCTGCGCTATGGTTTGGGTGCCGAGGCGCGCTTGATTCTAAGCGAAACCGGCGTGGAGCTGGAAAACACCGCGCTTTACAATGATATGGCCGCCCTTATTGAAAGCGAGCCTGCGCGGGTTTCGGGGCCGGTGCTTACTGGCGCAGGCTGTGGGGGCGCGCATGAAATGTGGTATCTGGCCGCTGGCTTAGGCGATTATCAGGTGCTGGAGCCACTCACGATTACAGATGTTTTTTCAAACTATCCTATCGAGGTGCGCACCCTGATCGGCCCGCCGCTGGCGCAGGCTTTTATTGAGCGCGGGCAAGTGGATGCCGGGCATGTGGTGCTCGAAATTGTGCGCCGCGCCGAATCAGGCGTGACCCCGGCGCAGCGCATGGCTGAAGCGCAAGTGTTGGAAGCGCAGGGAGACCTGAGCCGCGCGGCTAAAGTGTATCGAAAATTGGCGCTTGCCAATGGAGAGAATGCGCCGGAAGCACTGATTTCCTATGCGCGCACGGTGCTGGGTAGCAATGAAACCCTGCCGGAAACCCTGCTTGTTGATCTTGAATCTGCGGCGTTTTTCAACCGCGATACCGAATTTGCCGACCCGCTACGGCTGTGGGAAATAAAGGTGCGCGCCGAGGTGGCCGGTGCAGACGCGGCTTTAGCGCAAATTGATGAAATGCTGGGTGAACGGCCGGATCTAAGCACGGAACTGACAGAAATAGCTACCGATATCTTTACCAATAGTAGCGCGGCCGAGCTGGGGGACTACCCCTTTGCGCAAATGGTATTACAGTATTCTGGAATGCTCGATCAAGGCCCTGCGGGGGATATTGCACGGCTGAATATTGCCGAAGAAATGGCAGGTATTGGCTTGCCGGAAACAGCGCTGGATGTGCTATCTCCCAATTTGAGCCGCGTGACCGCAGAGGCACGATATGTTCAGGCCACTGCCTATGTGCAGCTTTTTCAACCCACGCAAGCCCTGACGGTTTTGGCTGGAGATGAAAGCCTAACGGCCTATAAAATTCGCCTGAATGCCTACCTGCAAATGGAGGACTTTACGGCGGTAGCGCGACTTCTGAATGAGGATTTCGCCAAAGATATTTCGCTAAATGATGTGGCCCTGCGGGCTGGTGACTGGGCGAAAATCAAAGATGCCGGTGCGGTTGGCACATTGGCCTCTTATATGCAGGGCGCAGCTATGCCTGCGGCAGAGGCACTGCCGCCAATGGTTGCGAATGAAGCCCCGAGCCTGAAAGCGGCTCGGGAATTGCTGGCCAGCAATGGCGAGAGCATGCGGTTTTTGGAAGGTGTTCTGGCCGGGGGCGAATAATCCAGGCACCATACATAAAAAAACCCGGGGGTGGCCCGGGTTTTCATCTGTATGGCTTTAGGCTTGCGGTGTGCGCATAGCCTCTACGTCAGCCGCAAACATTTGGGTGCCATCCGCAAAATATAGCACCGGCTGTCCATCAAATTTCCGCACTTCCTGAACTGTAGAAAACACCAAAGCAGGGGTGCTGGCAATCACCTCGCCCTCAAGGTAGCTGTTGGTTTCAAACCTGTAGCCTTCGCCCTGAATTGCGCGTGAACCATCTGACAGGATGCCAGACCATTGCACATTGCTTTCGTCCTTATTTATATCTTGTCGCGCTACGATTTGGTCATTTTTGTCAAACACCACCAATTCGACACGATCAGCATCTGTGCTGCTCAAATAAAGCACATCAAGCGGCACATTTTCATATGAAGCGCTGCCGGGGTTTCGCACCTCTTGCCCGATCCACTGCGAAAGCCCACCCGTGGCACCGCTGGCCAGCGCTTCCAGAATGCCCTCCAGTTTGGTGTTGGATTGCACCTGCTGCTCAACCGCTGAAAAGCTGGCGAGTTGGGCGACAAACTCTGTTGATTCGACGGGTTTGAGCGGGTCTTGGTTTCGAAGCTGGGCGGTGAGCAGCGTTAGAAAGGTTTCGAAGTCACCTGAGGCATCGGTTTTCGGCGTGGTTGTTTCTGTGGCGCGGGCAAAGCCGGCAGAGGCCTGGGAAAGGGTTGTTACGGTTTCCATTATAGGTCCTTTACGTTAAAGTCTAATATCGAGGCGGCCATCTAGGCCCGTGAGCGTCGGGGCGGTCAGTGCGGGATCATCACTTTCGGAAATGCTTGCAATGCTTTGAAATTGCATAAATTCATCCTTTTGATGTTGGCCTTGCCCCTGTTGAAACGAGAGGTCGGCTTGCGAAAAACCGGCGCGTGCCAACGTAGCGGTGAGCAGCTCGGCATGGCGGCGCATCAGGTCCACTGTGTCCGGCCTGTCGGCGATTACCTGCGCTGTAACCTGCTGGTCATTTGTTGTTAAATGAATGGTCACACGGCCAAGTTCTGGCGGGTCCAACCGAAGCTCGATGGTTTGTTTGTCTACTTTTGTGAGTAGTTGCGGCAGTTGGGCCGTGATCTGGCTGGCCACAGGGGCAGCCGGTAGTGTTGCGCGCGTTATGTGCACAGTTTCAACTGCTTGTCGCTCGATCTTTATGTTGAACTGGATTTCGGCAGGGTCATCCACCACCGTTTTAATATTGGTGAACCCTATTTCTGACGCCGGTTGGTCGGATGTTTGCCCTACAAATTTGGGTGGTGTTTGCTCGGGGCGGTTGATTTTTGGCACGTCCGGAATGGCGGACCGCATAGGTGCGGACGGAATATCAGCGGACGGCATAGCAACGGGAGGTATTGCTGCTGACGGTATTGGAACGGACGGGGCAACGGCCTGATTGTCGAGGGGCAAAGGCAGGTTTTGAGCTTTGGCGGTTGGCACAGAATCAAGCGCTATCGGCTTCGGCAATTCAGGTGTTTTATCGCGGTTTTGCGCCGGTTCAGACTGCGCTCGTTTGGCGGCTGTGTTTGGGAATTCCGGTGCAAACCCTGTTGCTCTTGCCGGTCGCGCCGGCTGGGCGACAGCGACCATGCGATTGGCGGTAAATATTTCGGCGGCGGGGGTTTGCACAGGCTGGCTCGCGCTTGGTTTACCCGCTTCGGGCGGGGCGCTGGCCACAGGGATGTTCGGAATCGCTTGAGCTGTAATGTCCTTGTTATCTGGCGCAATTTTGGCCGCTAGCTCGGGGCTGACTTTAGCCTCCGGCTCTAGATTCGCTGTGGTTCCGGCTGTCTTGTCTTGCAGGTCTGCCCTCGAGAATTCTGCCGACAATTCGGGTAAAGGCTGGGCGTCAAGCGCGATAGAATCATCCGGTTTCTCACCGCCCAATAAGGCTGAAAAATCGGGAATATCCGCCTCTAATGTATCCGGCGTGCCCTCGATTGGCACCGCAGAAAACGCGATTTTGGGCTTTGCCAGCCCCATGGTCAGATCAATTTCCATATCAATACCCATACTCGTTGGTTGGCTCCACCATCGCGATCAGGAGTTACTATTTGTTTACCGTAATGGCGCTAGGGTGAGGATGTGCAACTTAAAATAGGTAAGATTTTATGGAAATTTCATCAATAGCGCCGCAAGTGGTTGACCCCGATCGTGCCGCGCGGGCGCAAGAACTGCGCGATGTGGCCAAGGCCTTTGAGGCCAGCTTTTTATCAGAAATGCTAAAGGCCAGCGGGCTTGGCAAAAGCCGAAGCGAGTTTGGCGGCGGGGTGGGGGAGGATGCCTTCGCCTCTATGATGGTGGATGAGCAGGCCCAATTAATGGTTGAGCGCGGCGGCATTGGCCTGAGCGAATCTATATTTCAAAGCCTATGGGCACGGGAGTTTGGCAATGATTGATACGGTTTTGGCACGCGGAAAGCTGCGGCAATTGCTTTCGGTTATGGATTCGGAGCGGGCGGTTTTGCTTAATGGGCCATTGGATGATTTGGAAAAAATTTCTGCCAAGCGCGATCAGTTGCTTGAGGCTCTGGTTAAAGGGGGGCCGGTATCGCAGCGCATTTTAGGTGACAGGTTGGCGGACATCAGGGCGATGGCAAAGCGAAATGGCGCGCTGCTTAAAGCCGCAATGGAAGGCATGAAAGACGCGCGAAAAGAGATTGAAAACATGGAAGAAAGCCTGAATACAATGGACACCTATACGCCAGACGGCTCCAAAATGGTGGTGGCGCAAACCCCACCAGGCAAAGGACACAGGGTATAGAAGATTGCATGAGAATTTGTGAAAAATTGTTTGAATACAATCGCTTGCTGTTAAGGCTTCATTATGGGTTGCAAGCGAGAGTGAGGGGGTAATCTTGAACGGGTTACCCGTGGAGGCTTTCTCCACATCTCGTCAGAACGGCGAAAGTGCGGGCGTGAAACACGCCTTTATTGAAACAGCAGCGCCGAACGCGCTGCATCGCCGAAGGAAATGCTAATGTCTAGTATTCTTACAAACTCCAGTGCCATGGTGGCGCTGCAAACCCTGCAAAGCATCAACAAAAACCTGGCCTCAAACCAAAGCCAGATCTCGACCGGTAAAAAGGTTGATAATGCGCGGGACAACGCCTCTATCTGGGCGATTTCGCAAACCATGCAATCGGACGTAGACGGTTATAAGGGCATCTCTGATGCGCTCGCCACCGGCTCTGCCTCTGTTGCGGTTGCGCGGACGGCCTCGGAATCGATCACCGGCTTGCTGGGCCAGATCAAATCCAAGATCATTGCGGCACAAGACCCGGCAGCTGACCAGGCCAAGCTGCAAACAGACATCGCCGAACTTCGGGGCCAAGTTGGCTCTGTGGTGGATGCGGCGCAGTTTAACGGCCTTAACCTTGTGGATGGCAGCAATGCTTCGGTCAATGTGCTTGCCTCGCTCAACCGTGATTCGAGCGGCAATGTGAGCGCCTCCAGTATCACCGTCGCTGGCCAGAACCTGTCCACGGCGGCAGGTGCTGTGATCGCGGGCTTGACCGGCTCTACAGGTGTATCCGGTGACGCGGCCACGGCCTCGACCTTTATTGATGGTGGCGCAAGTGCCAATATCAAGATCGATGCCGCCGGACTTGCAGCGGGGGATACCTATAACGTGACCATTGGCAGCCAGTCTGTTTCCTATGTGGTAACGGCCAATGATATGGCTTCCAGTTCCACCAAAAATTCGGTGGCTGCGGGTATTCGTACAGCAATTAACAACCTTGGTGTGACCGGTATCACCGCTGATGTAACGGCGGCCGCTGCGGATACGATTGCGGTTTCCAATATAGCGGGCGCGGCCTCGACCAGCATGACCACCACGGTGGTTGACGCCGGTTCGGGCGGCCTTTCCGGCCTTGCAGGCATCAACGTTAATGATGCGGCTGGTGGCAATTCCACGCAGGCTTTGGCAGATATCGAGGGCCTGATCCAGACCTCGATTGATGCGGCGGCCTCTTTTGGTTCCAGCCAGGCGCGCATTGATACCCAGTCGGATTTCCTCGGCAAGCTGTCTGACTCCCTGAAAACGGGCATTGGCGCATTGGTTGACGCCAACATGGAAGAGGCTTCGGCCCGGATGCAGGCGCTTCAGGTGCAGCAGCAGCTGGCTACCCAGTCGCTCTCCATCGCCAATCAGGCCCCACAAAACATCTTGTCGCTTTTCCGGTAAGATAATCAGGCAGGCGGGGGCAAGCCTCCGCCTGTTTAGCCGCCACATTATCATGTTAACACGCCGGGAATTCCGGTAGGGTGGGAGGATACACCCCATGAATACTGCTACTTTAGCGCAGTCGCTCTATGCGAAACCAACCCGGGAACTCGGGACGGCGCGGGGCATTGAATATAAGGCCTTTTCCAAGGTCACGGCTCGTTTGGCGAGCTGGAACGAGGACACAGACAGTTTTGGCAGCCTTGCCGAGGCCCTGTGTGAAAACCAACTACTTTGGACCGTGCTTGGTGCCGATGTGGCCGACCAAGGAAATAGCTTGCCAGAGGGCCTGCGCGCCCAGCTGTTTTACCTAACCGAATTTACCAATGTGCAAACGCGTAAAATCATGGCCGGAGAGGCCAAGCCAAACATACTTGTGGATATAAATACAAGTATTATGCGTGGCTTACGCGATTGTGCAGATGCTTTTAATGAGGTGCCGCTATGAGTGGCCTTGTGCTGAAACTCCGCCCTGCCGAGCGCATTATGATCAACGGTGCGGTGATAGAAAACGGCGACCGCCGCACGCGGCTTAACGTGCTCACGCCCAATGCCAATGTGCTGCGGCTGCGCGATGCCATTCACCCTAACGAGGCCAACACGCCGGTAAAGCGGGTGTGCTATATTGCCCAGCTTTTGCTGGCCGGAGAGGCCGAGCCGAACGCGGCGCGCAAGCAGCTTATGCAAGGTATAGAGCAGCTTGGGCAGGTGTTTATAAGCACCGAAAGCAGCACACATCTGACCGAGGCCAAGGCCCAGCTTCAGCAAGGCAATGATTATCAAGCGCTGAAATTTCTGCGGTTTTTGCTGCCGGTCGAGGCCGCGCTTTTGGAGGCAGCCCAATGATCCCCTCTGCTCCCATCGGCGGCATCGCGGGTTGGCGCTTTATGCAGCGCACCCAAGAGAGCCAGCTGGCGGCCTTTAAGGCCACCCCTGCGCTCGACCGTGAGCTGACATATTTTAAGGATAATATATCCAAGATCAATTCGGTAGATGAGTTGGTTAAGGATTTCACCCTGTTCAAGGTCGCGCTCGGGGCCTTTGGCATGGAAGATAAAGTGGCTGATAAGTACTTTTTCAAAAAGGTTCTGGAAGAGGGGAGCGAACAGGAAGGGGCCTTTGCCCTGAAGCTGACCGACACAAATTACCGCGAAATGGCCGAGGCTTTCGGCTTTGGCAATGCTGGCGGTTCCAGGGTGGGGGAATCGGATTTTGCCCAGAAGATCACCGATGCGTATCAGGTACGCCAGTTTGAAAAGGCCGTGGGGGAAAGTGACAGCTCCATGCGGCTTGCGCTGAACCTTGAGCGCGAAATTGGCAAATATGCCAATGGGCCGTTCCCCGAAACCGTGGGCTGGTTCCAGCTTATGTCTAACCCGCCCCTGCGGGAAGTGTTTGAAACCGCCTTTGGCCTGCCCAAATCTATTGGCTTGCTAGATGTAGATCGCCAACGCGAAATGTTTCAAAATGCCAGTGAGCGTATTTTTGGCAGCAAATCTATGGATGTTTTCCAAAACCCTGATAACGTGGATAAGCTGTTACGCAATTTCTTTGCTCAAGAGCAAATAAATAGCGGACCCGGCCCGCTGACCAAAGGCATGGGCGCGCTGACGCTAATGCAAAATGCCGTGGCGGCGCAGGCCAGCTTTGCCCAGTTTAACCGGCGATAGCACCTAAGCCTTAATGACCCAAACGATAAGCAAGCCGACCACAAGATAAACCAGCGTATTAACCATCCAGCGCAGCAAGGCCCCGTCGCCTTCGGGGTTTATGCCAAGCCGCTGGCAGACTTTAGTGCCGGGCCATAAAAAGGCTTCGGATAGTTTCATCGCTTCATCCCCAGTTGGCATATGTAATAGCGTGAGGTTAGGGCTTTGCTGTCTGAACTTCAAACGCACTCTATGCAGGCTGAAATCCGGCCCGCCCGCCCGCATTCTGCTGCTATGTAACAATGCCGTTACAACATTCCCGCATTCAAAGCCTTATTTCCCGTTCCGCTTGGCATATATTATGAAAAACCGACCGGAGTCCGCAATGTCAAAGCTGTTTTTTCCATCTACTTCCATGCCAGCGGCTGACTGGTGGAAGGTGCTCTGGCCAGACCCGGCATGTGTGCTGCGCAAGCTTACCCTCAAGCCGCATATGAGCGTGCTGGACCTGTGCTGCGGCGATGGCCATTTCACCGAATCCTTGGTTAAATCGCAAAAGGCCAAGGTATATGGGCTGGATATAGACCGTGAAATGCTCTCCATAGCCAAGGCGCGGGCCGGACAAGATGTTGAGTGGCTTGAGGGCGACGCGCGCGATTTACCAGCCCATATCAAGGCCCCGGTTGATGTGGTATTTATGGCAAATACCTTCCACGGCGTGCCTGAGCAAACCGAGCTGGCGCGCCGCGTGCGTGAGGTGCTAAAGCCCGGTGGCTTGTTTATAGTGGTAAACTGGCATGTGGCCTCGCCGGTTGAAACAAAAGTGCTGGGCCAGCCGCGCGGGCCGCGTAAAGATTTGCGCATGACGCCGGTCGAGGTTTCGAAAATTGTGGAGCCGGCAGGGCTGGAACTGATACAGGTGGCCGAGCTGCCGCCGTTTCATTACGGTGTGATTTTCCAGAAACCCGAAGAATAATTTGAACCAAACCGCGCTTTCGCGCCACTATACTCTGAAAGCAAGGCATTTCGGGGTGTAAATCTGTGCAAAAAGACAAAGCCTATATTGCCTATCTGGCAGGCCGCGCACGGCTTAATGACCTCGCAGCCTTTGAAAAACTGGTGCAGCACTTTGGCCCAAGGCTTTTTGCCCATGCATACCGGTTGCTCGGGCATAGGGAAGAGGCCCGCGATGCGGCGCAGGAGGCATGGGTTGAAATCACCCGTGGCCTGCCAAAGTTGCGCGACGACAGCGCGTTTATGGCGTGGGCCTACCGGATAACCTCGCGCCGCTGTGCCCGCCAGATCGACCGGAATGTGAAGGCGCGTGCGTTTGAGGCAGAGATGCCCGAAGCGGCGTTTGAGGAGGCCGGATCGGTGCGGGCCGCCATAGCGCGGTTAAAGCCTGTGCAAGCGGCGACGATCCGGTTGTTTTACCTTGAAGAAATGAGCCTGCGCGAGGTGGCTTTGGCGATGGATGTGCCCACCGGCACCGTTAAATCCCGCCTGTCGCAGGCCAGAACCGACCTTAAATCCCACTTGAAAGGATATGAAAATGCCAAGCATTGACGAACTGATAAAAGAAGCGCTGACCGAACAGGACAGCGAGATCATAAAAAGCACCGAGGAACTGGGTTATTTCAGCCTCGCCACCGGCCTGTTTCGCGGCAAGCTGGGCTGGGTCAGCTGGGTGATAATGCTGGTGCAAGGGGCGCTGTTTGTGGCCGGTATTTGGGCCGCGTGGCGGTTTTTTGCCGCTACGGATCTGTTGCTTGCCTTAAAATGGGGCCTGAGCGCGGCGGTGTTGATTTTAATGGCAGGCATGATGAAAATGAGCCTGATGCCACAAATTCAGGCGGATCGGGTATTGCGGGAGCTGAAGCGGGTGGAACTGCTGATACTGCATCGCGCGGGCGGGTAATTGGCCATGTGGTAAAGGGTTAACACCCGCGCTGAATTTCCCGTGCCATACTGCCGGAAACCGACAGGAGGGTATGATGGCAAAAAAGATTTTGATGATCACCGGCGATTTCACGGAAGACTATGAAACCATGGTGCCGTTCCAGCTTTTGCAAACGCTGGGCCACAGGGTGGATGCGGTTTGCCCGGGCAAGGCGGCGGGGGAGACTATAAAAACCGCGATCCATGATTTCGAGGGTGACCAGACCTACACCGAAAAGCCGGGCCACACCTTCACCCTGACCGCAAGCTTTGCTGAGGTGAACCCGCGCGATTACGACGCGCTGGTCATTCCCGGCGGGCGGGCCCCCGAGTATCTGCGGCTTGACGGGGCTGTGCTCGATAAGGTCCGCTACTTTTTTAAAACCGACAAACCCGTGGCCGCCATTTGCCACGGGGCGCAGTTGCTTGCGGCGGCCGGCGTGCTGGATGGGCGGGCCTGCTCTGCCTATCCAGCCTGCGCGCCCGAGGTAAAAGCTGCCGGCGGGCGCTATGCCGAGATAGAGGTGACAGAAGCCCATACCGATGGTAACCTTGTAACCGCCCCCGCATGGCCCGCCCACCCGCAATGGATGGCGCAGTTTCTGGAGATTTTATAATAAGGAGCCCCCCACGTGCGAACTGTTTATCGGTGCCCATAGTGATTTATGGGCCAGCAAAACCCGTTCTTTGCGGATGGACGGCGTGGCCACTTCGGTGCGGATGGAGAATTTTTACTGGGGGGTGCTGGAGGAGATCGCCGGGCGGGGCGGCATGACCTGCAATCAGGTGATTACAAAACTGTGGTTTGAATCCATGGATGCCGACCATGACCTCGGCAATTTCACCTCCTTCCTGCGGGTTTGCTGCGGGCGGTATCTGGCCTTGATCGCGCAAGGCGAGATCAGCAACAATCTGCAAGACCCGCTGGGAAACGTTGACAGCGCCGGCATTCTGGCCCGTGAGGGCATGCGGCGGGCAAAGGCCCAAGGCGCATGCTTACAAACTGTAGCGACACGCTAGGCTCCGCGCGCCCATACGCCCTGCGGGCGGCTTTTTTATCAAAGATAAAAAATGCGTGTGCGACGCCGTGGCGGCGCGGCAAATCTTTTGCTTGTGGCGAGGTTGCGCCCGCGCCGCGCTGAAACGCTCGCGTCTGTTGCAATGTAAGAAGTATGGTGGACGGGCAGCGGCAGTTGAAGCCATGCATATCCAGGCTGGCCACAAGGTGTAGACGTTTGGGCGCGGCGCGGGCAGGATGGTTTCGCATAGGATAAGCTTGACGCGCCGCCACCGAGCGTAAGCGAGGCGCGGTTCCGGTGCAACGCACCGGAAAACAACGGTCAGGGGCCAGCGTTTATGCGCACGTCAAGGGCCGGTTCGGGGCTTTCAGGGGCGGCGAGGGAGCCGGTGGGGAAGGCGCGGGGGCGCTCGCCCAATACGGGGTCTTCGGGTTTGTGGTTGGGATCGGCTTGTCCCATCAGATTGGCGAATTCTATGAAGGTCTCGTCGGTGCTTGCAAAGCCGGAGCGGGTGAAAAAGGCGTCAAGCTTGGGCCAATACATAATGGCTTCATCGACCAAGGGGTCGGAGCCGCGCACATAAAGGCCTGTCTGGATCATCGGGGCGGCTTTTTCATAAGCCGAAATAATGCGGCGGGCGTGGTTGATCAGGGTGTTTTCTGCAATATTGGCCACGCCGGGCAGACAACGGCTAACCGACCGCCGCACATCGACTGCCGGAAAGCGGCCACGCTCGGCGATTTCTCGGTCGAGCACGATGTGGCCATCAAGCACGCCTCGGGTGATGTCGGCCACCGGCTCTTCCATATCAGACCCGGCCACCAGCACGCTGAACACCGCTGTAATATCGCCGCTGCCCTGTGGCCCCGGCCCCGCGCGCTCGGCGAGTTGGGCGATTTGGTTGGCGGTGGAGGGGGGGTAGGCGCGCAAGCTCGGGGCTTCGCCTGCTGTGAGGGCGATTTCGCGGTGGGCTTCGGCGAAGCGGGTGATGCTGTCGAGCAGTAGCAGCACATGTTTGCCTTGGTCGCGGAAGGCCTCGGCGGTGGCCATGGCCATCCAGGCTGCGCGGCGTTTTATAAGCGGGGATTGGTCGGAGGTGGCGGCGACAACCACCGCGCGGGACATGCCCTCTTCGCCCATGGTTTCTTCGACAAAATCGCGGAGCTCGCGGCCCCGCTCGCCGATCAGGCCGATGACAACCACATCAGCCTCCAGCCCTTTCGCAAGGTCAGCCAGCAATGTGGTTTTGCCCACGCCAGAGCCAGCAAAGATGCCAATGCGTTGCCCGCGTGCCAGTGGCAGCATGGTGTTGAAAATGCCCATCGTGGTGTTGAGCCGTGCACCCATGCGGCGGCGCAGGGCGGCGGGGGGCGGGGCACGGTGCAAAGGCGCGCTCTCCAGCCCTTGAAATAGCGGTTCGCCGTCTAGCGGCTGGCCGAAAGCGTCAACAATCCGGCCTATCCAAGAGGGGCTTGCGGCGGCCCCACTTACGCCGTCTAGCGACACGAGGTCGCCGATCGCCACGCCTTGGGGCGAATCATAGGACATGGCGCGGATTTCATCAGGGGCCAGCGCCACCACCTCGCCGCCACGGCTATCGCCTGCATCGGCGGCAATGGTTATC
>Ga0256839_1003022_pt1 | contig 17859 bp, 17 predicted proteins | sample 354166metaG_FD_185968 | JGI IMG/M metagenome (GOLD analysis project Ga0256839, IMG submission 185968) | Hydrothermal vent microbial communities from Mid Atlantic Ridge, Atlantic Ocean - 354-166 | ecosystem: Environmental > Aquatic > Marine > Hydrothermal vents | place: Atlantic Ocean: Mid... | reverse complement strand
TGATCGTCGAACCCACCAGCGGCAACACCGGGATCGGCCTCGCCCTCGTCTGCGCCGTGCGGGGCTATCGGCTCATCTTGACGATGCCCGAGAGCATGAGCCTCGAACGGCGCAAGCTCCTCAAGGCCTACGGTGCCGAGATCCTCCTTACGCCGGACGATCGCACCATGGAAGGGGCCGTCGCCATGGCCGAGGACCTGTGCCGCCAGCCGGACCACGTGATGCTGCAGCAGTTCGAGAACCCTGCGAACCCGGAGGTCCACCGCCGCACGACCGGGCCGGAGATCGTGGCGCAGATGGCCGGCCGCACCATCGACGGCTTCGTGTCGGCCGTGGGCACCGGCGGCACGATCACCGGCGTGGGGCAGGTGCTGCGCGAGCACAACCCGAACGTGACGATCGTCGCCGTCGAGCCGGCACGCAGCCCGGTGCTGTCGGGCGGCGAGCCCGGCCCGCACAAGATCCAGGGGATCGGCGCCGGCTTCGTGCCGCCCGTGCTCGATACGTCCGTGTTCGACCGCGTCGAGACCGTGTGGGACGAGGACGCCTGGCGCATGAAGGAGGATCTGGCGCGGCGCCTGGGGATCCTGGCCGGCATCTCCTCGGGCGCGGCGCTGCTTTCGGCCGTCCGGCTCGCCCGGGAGCTCGGACCCGGCAAGCACGTGGTCACCGTGCTGTGCGACACCGGCGAGCGCTACTTCAGCCTCGGGGAGTACTTCGACGCCCATCGCGGGCGGCGCCGGAGCGCGTGATGGCTCCTTTCGCCCACGCCGTCGTCGTCGGAGCGGGCGGGCTGGGCTGCCCGGCCCTGCTGGGGCTCGTGGCCGGCGGCGTCCGCCGCATCACGATCGTGGACCACGATCGGGTGGAGACCACGAACCTCGCCCGGCAGATCCTGTTCGGCCCCGCCGACGTGGGATTTTCCAAGGCGGCGACCGCACGCCTGGCCCTGCTGCGCCGTGCGCCCGACGCCGCCATCGAGGCGATCGAGCGCCGCCTCGCGCCGGCCGACGCGGCCCGATTCGTCGAGGCCCTTCCCCCGGACACGGTCGTGCTCGACGCGACGGACGACCCTTCCGTCAAGTTCGCCCTCAACGACGCCTGCCGCCGCCGCGGGATCTACCTGGTCCTCGGCGCCGCCCTGGGCACGCGCGCCCAGGTGCTCGGCGTGGGACCGGCCGGGGCGTGCTACCGCTGCATCTACGAGGCGCCGCCGCCCGCCGGGAGCCTTCCCACCTGCGACCGGGCGGGGGTGCTCTCCACGGTCGTCGGTGCGGCCGGGTTCCTCATGGCGACCGTGGCCCTCGCCGGCACCTTCGGCACCCTGCACGTCTTCGACGGCGCCGCCGCCACCGTCCGCACGCTGTCCCCGGCGCCGCGGCGCGATTGCCCCGCCTGCCGGGCCGCGCGCCGGACCGACGCCTTCGTCCCCTCGAACGCCAACCTCGAAAGGAAGACGTAAGACCATGGCAACCGTCCGCATCCCGACCCCCCTGCGCAAGTACACCGAAGGCCGCGAAGCGGTGGAGGTCTCCGCCGCCACCGTCCGCGACCTCATCGACGCCCTCGAGTCCGCCCACCCGGGGATCCGCGAGCGCATCGTGGACGACTCGGGCGCCGTCCGCCGCTTCGTCAACATCTTCGTGGGCGACGAGGACATCCGTTTCCTCGACGGTATCGACACGAAGGTTTCCGACGGCGACGAGGTGAGCATCGTCCCGGCCATCGCAGGGGGGTGAGCGGCCCGTGAAGACCCCCGTCGCCCCCGTGCCGCGCCCGGATCTTCTCGACCTGCCGCGCGTGGCCCCACCCCCGCCGGTGGACCGGGTCACCGCCCTCGTCGGCAACACGCCGCTGGTGCGCCTTGCGAAGCTCGACGCGCCCTTCCCCGGCGTGGAGATCTACGCCAAGTGCGAGTTTGCGAACCCGGGCGGGTCGGTCAAGGACCGCGCGGCCCTGCGGATCATCCAGGACGCCCTGGCGCGCGGCGACCTGGGCGGCGGCCGGCGCCTGCTCGACAGTACCAGCGGCAATACGGGCATCGCCTACGCCTTCGTCGGTGCGGCCCTCGGGATCCCAATCACCCTCGTGATGCCCGAAAACGTCAGCGAGCCGCGCAAGCTCGTCACGGCCGAGTACGGCGTGGAGGTCGTGTTCTCGGATCCCATGGAGGGCTCCGACGGGGCGATCCGCCTGGCGCAGGCGCTCGCCGCCGAGCACCCGGACCGATACTACTATCCGAACCAGTACGCGAACCCGTCGAACTGGCGCGCGCACTTCGACGGGACGGGCGCGGAGATCTGGGCGCAGACGCGCGGGCGCGTCACGCACTTCGTGACGGGGCTGGGCACCACGGGCACCATGATGGGGACGAGCCGGCGTTTGAAGACCCACGCGCCGGGCGTGTGGTGCGTGGCGGTCCAGCCCGAAGACGCGCTGCACGGCCTCGAAGGTCTCAAGCACCTGCCAAGCTCCATCGTCCCCCCGATCTACGACCCGTCCGTGGTGGACGAGACCCTCTGGATGCCCACCGAGGAGGGCTGGGACACGGCGGAACGCCTGGCCGCCGAGGAGGCCCTGTTCGTCGGCCACAGCGCCGGCGCGAACGTGGCCGGGGCGCTGCGGATCGCCGCGCGCCTGGCCGAGGCCGGCCGACCGGGGGTGGTCGTGACGATCCTGCCCGACCGCGGCGACCGCTACTTCGAGTCCCTGACCTGGGACCGCAAGCATCCCCTGTCCGACCATGGCTGACCCGACCCACGACCTGCCGCCCGCGGTCCTCGCCGAGATCTACGACCACGCCCGCGCCGAGTACCCGAACGAGTGCTGCGGCTACGTGCTCGGCGCCGGCCCCGACGCCTCCGTCGTGCGCTGTACGAACCGCCAGGACGCGCTGCACGCCGCCGACCCGGTCACGTTCCCACGCACGGCCCGGACCGCCTACCAGATCGGTGGGCGGGAGCTGCTCGCGCTCGTTCGCAGCTTCGACGGCCCGCGCCCGGCGACGATCCTGTACCACTCCCACCCCGACGTGGGCGCCTACTTCTCGGAGGAGGACACGAGGGCGGCGCTTTCCGCCGGCTATCCCGTGGCCTACCTGGTGGTGGACGTGACCGCCGAGGCCGTCCGCGGCGCGGTCTTGTTCGTGCGCGAAGGCGACCGCTTCGTCGAGCGGCGCCGCTTCGGGCCGCCCGAACCGTGACGACCTTCCTCGGCCGCCGCGCCCCGGCCCGCCCCTACGGCGCCTTGCGGGCGCTGGGCGGCCCGTTGGCCTCGTTCGCCTCGTCGGCCTTCATCACGAAGCGGATGAGCCGCTTGAGGGTCTTGTTGCGCTCGAGGTTCTCGAACAGCTTGACGAGGTCGTCGTGGGCCTTCGGGTCGTTGACGAGCTTGCCCAAGGTCCCATCCCCCGCGTCCAGCTTGGCCGCCACGCGCTCGAGGTGCCCGATGGTGGCCTCGATGTCCTGCATGAGCTGGCCCGATTCGTCGTAGAGCAGCTTGGCCGCCACCGACTTGTTCTTGGGATCGCGCAGGTCCTTGACCACGCCGCGAAGATGCTCCATCGTAAGCCGTACGTCGTCGATGAGCGGTTGCAGGTTCGCGTCGGCCTTGTGCAAGGTGCCGTTGGCGCGGTCCACGAAGCGGTCGATCCCGGCGGCCGTGTCGCGCAGGTGTCGCAGCGTGGCGGCGAAGTCGCGCCGGAAGCCCTCGTCCGAGAACAGCGCCCCCACGAGCCCGTCCCCGTCGGCCACCTGCCGCGTGATCCGCTCCAGGTTCGCGATCATGCTCTTGATGTTCGCGATGACGCGGGCGTCGTTGAGCTCCGAGAACAAGTTCGCGATCCCCGAAAGGCTCGTGTCCACCTTGCCCGTCATGGCCTCGATGCGGTCGCGGAACATCTGGATGTCCTCGTACAGCGACGGCGTGGAGGGGATCCGGCCGCCCGGCGGGATCGGCGCCCGCCGCCCCTGCGTGATGTTGACGAGCTGGTCGCCGAGCACGCTGTTCGAGGCCACGGTGGCCCGCGAGTCCGTGCGGATGAGCTCGAGTTTGTCGGCGAAGATCCGCATGGTCACGCGCACGCGGTTGTGCTCCGTGACGTACCGCGCGCACACCCCGTCCCAGCCGGACCAGTAGACCCGCGGGTAGCGCCGGCGAAAGTGCTTCGTGACGCAGATCTCGCTTTCGCCGCACTCGTCGTTGCCCGTGCACGGGCGGTTGAGCTCCTTCGAGGCCCACGGTTCCAGCTCGGCGCAAAGCCCCTCCGGCGCGCAGAACAAGAACGGATCACAGTCGTCGGTGCGCCCCTGGCCGTAGCGCCCCAGGTCCTCGGTGGCCGGATAACAGGCGTACTTCGTGCGCACGAAGTCGATGGCGCTGACCGTCCCGATCTCCACGCCGGAAAGCTGCACCGGGCTGCCCTCCCGCAGGCCCGTGATCGTCGAGAAGTCGGTGTAGATCTCCGTCTTGCGCTTCCAGGTGCCCTCGCTCTGGCCGATGATGAACAGCGAGATCCCCGCCACCACCAAAAAGCCGATGACGAAGGCACCGACGACGATGTTGAGCCGGGTGGTGTTGCGGCGGTTCATGAGGCCTCGGAGATCCTGCCATGTACGAAGTCACGGACCAAGCCGACGTTCGAGGTCGCCATCTCGTAGGGGGTCCCCACGTAGGGGAAGCGGTGATCGCTGAGCATCGCAATGCGGTCCGAGACGCGAAATGCCATGGGCATGTCGTGGGTCACGACCAGGCTCGTGACGCCCAACTCCGCCTGGAGCTTCAAGATCATGTCCCCGATCACCGCAATGTTCTTCGGGTCGAGGCCCGTCGTGGGCTCGTCGTACAAGATGACGTCGGGCTCCATGGCGATCGATCGCGCGAGCGCCACGCGCTTCTTCATGCCGCCGGACAGACTCGCGGGCAGCTCGCCGGCGATGGCCGGATCGAGCCCGACCAGTTCCAGGCACGCACGCACGCGCGCGAGCACCTCGTCTTGTGGCAGGTCGGTGTGCTCGCGCAGGCCGTAGGCCACGTTGTCCCCCACCGTCATGGAGTCGAACAACGCCCCGCCCTGGAACACGTAGGCCACCCGCCGGCGCAGCGTTCGAAGCGCCACCTCGTCGAGATCGGGGACGTTGTGCCCGGCGACGAGCACACGCCCCCGATCCGGCAGCAGCAGGCCGATGATCATCTTCATGCACACGCTCTTGCCGCCGCCGCTCGGGCCGATGATCGTCGTGGTCTGGCCCCGCGGCACCGTAAGCGACATGTCCCGGTACACGACGTGATCCCCGAACGCCTTGTCCACGTGTTCGAGCCGGATGATGGGCTCGCCCTGCGCGGCCGCCGACGGCCGATGGAGGATGCTCGAAGCGCTCATACCGGCAAGAAGATCATCGTGAGGAAGAAGTCGGCGACGATGACGCTGATCGAACAGGCGACCACCGTGTCGGTCGTGGAGCGGCCCACCGCCTCGGTCCCGATCTCGGTCTGGAAGCCGTGGTGGCACCCGATGAGCCCCACGAGCCCGCCGAAGACCAGCGCCTTGATCTGGCTCGACAGATAGTCCATCGGCACCAGCTCGTCGATGTAGGTTTCGTAGAAGTACCCGGCCGGCACCCCGAACACCGTGTCCGCGATGACGGCGCCGCCGGCCAGCGCCACCACGTTCGACCAGGCGTTGAGCAGCGGCAGGCTGATCGTCGCGGCCAAAAGGCGCGGCCACACGAGCTTCTTGATCGGGTCGGCCCCGAGCGCCGCGATGGCGTCGATCTGCTCGGTCACCTTCATCGACCCGAGTTCGGCGGCGATCCCGGCGGCCATCTTCGCCCCGACGGTCACGGCGAGCACTGTGGGCACCAGCTCGCGCACCAGGGCCAGGGAGCTGGCGTACCCCAGCGCCATCTTGGCCCCGAAGTCCTGCAGCGCCCAGCCGAACTGCCAGGCCAGGATCATCCCGATGAACAGCGACATGAAGGACGCCAGCGGCAAGGACCGCACCCCGAGCATCACCGTCTGGTACTTGATCTCGTCGAACCCCACCGGACGACGCGGCCCGCGCCGCACGGTCACCCACAAAAGGCGCGAGACCTCGCCCATCTCGATCACGGCGCGCACGACGATCGCGCCCACCCGGTCGAGAAAATCCTTCACGCCGCACCGTCCACGGGAAACGAAAAGCCCTCCACCACGCGCCGAAAGTCGGCCACGTGCCCCTCGAACGCCGCTGGCGGCGCCGAGTAGCTCAGGTCGAACAGGCAGCCGTTCTTCTTGACGATCCAGAACTCGTGCCGAAAGCGCACGCCGTCGAGATCGGCCTCGACCCGGGCCACGAGCGCCTCGCGCCCCACCAGCCGCGTCCTGCGCGTGTCGATCACCTGCCAGTTCGTCCAGCCGATCCGCAAATGGTCGAGGGCCTGGTCGAGGCGCGGGTCCCCGTGCCCGGAGCACTCCGAGAACACCCGGATCGCCGCCCCCGTTTCGGGCTGAACCCATGCCACCTGCAAGTCCCGGTCCGCAAGCGGCCGCCAGCCGTCGCCGGGCAGTCCCACGCGGTAGGTGGCCTCCCTGGGCGCCTTGCCCTTCGCCGGCCGCGCGCGGTAGAGCCGTCCGTGCCCCACCCAGCCGCCGCATCCGGCAAGGCACAACCCGACCGCCACCCATCCGAGGCGAACGGCCCGCCAGCGGCGGTGCCCGCGTTCGGCGGGACGCACACGGGGGGGGAGCACGAGGCGAAGGGCGCGGGCGTCCACGGACGGCGGCAGTGTACCAGCCCGGCCCCCGCGGTGCTGCTACCGTCTCGTGCGTGCCGGGTTTCGTTTCCCTCGTCGGCGCCGGCCCCTGGGACCCGGGCCTTTTGACCCTCGCCGGGCGCGATCGCCTCGCCCGCGCCGACGTGGTGATCGCCGACTACCTGGCGAACCCCGCCTTGCTGTCCCACTGCAAGCCGTCGGCCCGGATCATCCAGCGCCAGGCCGGGCCGCGCACCGGTGCACGGCTGCGACAGCCGCAGATCCATGCGTTGCTCCTGGAGCATGCCCGCGCCGGGGCGCACGTGGTGCGGCTCAAGGGCGGCGATCCGGTGCTGTTCGGCCGCGGGGGCGAGGAGGCCCAGTTCCTGCGTGCACACCGGATCCCCTTCGAGATCGTCCCGGGCGTCCCCTCGGCCATCGCGGCGGCGGCCACGGCCGGGATCCCCGTCACCCACCGCGACGTCACGCCCGCCGTCACCTTCGTGTCGGGCTACGAGGCGTTCGAGAAGCTCGGATCGCCCGTGGCGTGGCACCACCTGGCCCATGCGGCGGGCACGCTCGTGTTCCTGATGGGGATCCGGAACCTTCGATCCAACATGGAAAGACTGGTGGCCGCCGGCCGCGACCCCGACACCCCGGCCGCCGCCGTCCGCTGGGGCACCCGCGGGATTCAGCGCACGATCACCGCCACGGTGGGATCCCTGGCCGACGCCGTCGAGGCGGCCGGCCTGCGGGCTCCGGCGCTCGTGGTGATCGGCGAGGTGGTGCGCATGCGCGAGACGGTCGCCTTCTTCGAGGACCGCCCCCTGTTCGGGCGACGGGTGCTGGTGGCACGGGCCGAGGGGCGGGGCGCGGACCTCATCGAACGCCTCGCCGCCCTCGGCGCCGACGTGGTGTTCGTCCCGTGCCTGCGGTACGCGCCGGCCCGCCCCGAAGACGACGTCGCCGAGGCCGTCGCCTGGTCCGAGGGGGTCGTCGTGTCGAGCCCCACCGGCGCCGAGCGCCTCGCCGCCCTGCTGTCCGGGGCGGGCCTCGACGCCCGGGCGCTCGCCGGCCGGACGGTGGCGGCCATCGGCACCGGGACGACCCGCGCCCTCGGGCGCCTGGGCCTGCGGCCCGACCTCGTGCCCGACCGGGCGCACTCCGAAGGGCTCGTCGAGGCCCTTGCGGCCCATGGCCTGCTCGCGCGCCGGTGGCTGCACGTGCGCGGCGACGACGGCCGACCGGTCCTCGAGCGGGCCGTCACTCGGGCCGGGGGCACCTACCGGCTGCTGTGCGTCTACCGCACGGAGCGTCCGGCCGTCGCGCCCCTGCTGGTGCGCTCCCTGCGGCTGCCGGACGAAGGCGGCGAGGGGCTCGACGGGATCTTCGTGTCGAGCGGCCGGGTCCTGTCCAACCTGCGGGCGACCCTGGCCGAGCACCTCGGGACGGCGGCGGCCGGGGATCTCCTGGCGCGCACGCCGTTGTTCGGCCAGGGGCCCGTGACGGCCGACGCGGCGCAGGCGATGGGCCTTCGCGTGGCCGGGGTGGCCGACGCCCCGACCGACGCGGCCGCGGCCGACCTCCTCGCCCGCACCCTAGGCCGCCGGGACGGCGGGTCGTAGCGCCGGCGGCACGGGGCGCAAGAGGAACGCGGGGTGGAGCCACGACGGCAAGTACGAGGGCGCGGCGTGGCGCCGCACACGCCTACGGCGCGAAGGTGTCGATGGCGTAGGGGCTCGGCGGCGGGCGGTCCCAGCCCGGTACGGTGCCCACCACCAGGGCCGTGCGCACCGCCGCCACGGCGAGGAACAACCCCACGGCGGGCAGGGCCACGGCGGCGGCGTGGAGCGTCCCGACGCGGTGCGTGGCGGCCACCGTGGCGGTGGCGAGCCCCCACCCGAGCAACCCGATGACCGCGAGGCCGCCGAAGACGATCGCCGCGGGGACGGCGTGGGACCACGCACCGAGTTCCACGAGACCGGCCCCGAGCATCACCGGGAGCATCGCCATCGCGAGCGCGCGCGCCGTGGCCGACAGGGACCAGCGCGCCCCGAGGGTGAGCACCAGCCCCAGGTGCGCCGCGAGCCCGGCGGCGAAGTACGACAGCGGCACGCCGATGGGCACGAGCAGCAGCAGCCACACCGACAGCGCCCGGGCGACGGGGGCCGGCACGACGGTGTGCACGGGCAGAAGCGGCGCCACCTCGACGCCCGCATCCACCAGGCGCGCCGCACCGATCCCCACCGTGACGAGCCACGGCGCAAGGCGCAGCATCGAAAGGGCGGCGAGCCAGCGGCCGTGGGGCACCGGCTCCGGGACGAGCCGGGCGACGCGCCGCGGTCGCAGGAGGACGGCGGCGAGCGTGTCGGCCACGGCGGCCAGCCGCGGCGCCGCGCGCTCGATGGGGGCGCCCCCCCCGCGGACCCGCGGGCGATCGATCGTGCGGGGATCGGGGTCGTCGGCCATGGGCACGAAGTGTAGCGGTTGTGCGGCGCGCCCCACACCACCGGCCGTCCGTCTGGCAAGGGCCCGCGGTGACGACTACGATGGCCGTATGCACCGCCCGCGCACCTCGTGCTTCGCCGCGGCCCTGGCCGTGCTGGCAGCGGGCCCCGCATGCCGCCGGCCCTCGGTGCACTACGAGGACCCGGATGCGATGATCGGCGAGTTCGAGCGCTCGGACCGCGACGCCTGGCAGCGCCCCGAGGAGGTCGTGGACGCCCTCGAGATCCCGGGCAAGGATGCCGTCCTCGCCGACCTGGGAGCCGGCTCGGGCTACTTCACCCGCCGCCTGGCCGCACGCGTGCCCGACGGACGCGTGTATGCGGTGGACGTCGAGGCCCGCTTCGTGCGCTACATCGAGGATCAGCGCGAGATCTGGGGCCTGCCGAACATCGTCCCCCACCTTGCGCACTACGAAGACCCGATGCTGCCCGACGGCACCATCGACCTGGTGTTCTCCGCGAACACCTACAGCTACATCCCGAACCGGGTGACCTACTTCCAGAAGGTCTGGGCGGCCCTCGCGCCCGGGGGGCGCCTTGCGATCATCGACGTTCGCCCGGACGCGACCCCCCCGACGGGCGCCGCGCCGCCCCGGCGCCGGCGGGTCCCCGAGCGGCAGGTGGTCCAGGAGGTCGAGGCCGCCGGCTTTCGCCTCGTGCGCACGGAGACGTTCCTGCCCCACCAGTACTTCCTCATCTTCGAACGTCGGGCGCGACGGCAGCCCGCGGCGCCCCCGGGCGAAGACGCGGCGCGCGCGTCGTCACCGTAGGAGCCCCACCGAACCATGCACGACGCCCTCGAACGACGCGCGGCCGCCGCGTACACGCGGCTTTGCGAGCACCTGGCCGACGAACAGAAACCAAACGGCGCCCTGGCCGGTGAGGTCATCTGGAACGTCATGCTGCCGTGCCAGTACGTGATCGTCTGCCACATCGTCGGCCACCCGATCGACGACGTCCGGCGCGGCCGGATCCTGCGGCAACTCGAGACGAACGTGCGGGACGACGGCGGTTTCGGGATGCACCCCGACAGCCCGTCGTGGCTGTTCCACACGGTGCTGGCCTACGTGACGTTGCGGCTGCTGGACGTGCCGCCGGACGCCCCCCTCGCCGCCGGCGCGCGCGCGTTCATCGAACGCCAGGGCGGCGTGGCGGCCACCCCCACCTGGGGGCGCATCTGGCTGGCGCTGTTGGGCCTGTACCCGTGGGACGGGGTGCAGCCGATCGTGCCGGAGGTCTGGCTGCTGCCGAAGTCCTCCCCGGCGCATCCGTCGCGGCTGTACTGCCACATGCGCCTCATCTACCTGGGGCTGTCGTACCTGTACGGCACGCGCTTTTCGGCCCCCGAATCGCCCCTGCTGGGCAAGATCCGCGAGGAACTCTACCCCGGCGGGTACGATCCGGCGGCGCTGGTGGCCCGCGCGGGCACGATCGCGGCGACAGACCTGTTCGAGGCGCCCCACCCGGCCCTCAAGGCGGCCTTCGCGGGGCTGCGGGCCCTCGAGCGGCTGGGGCCGAGGGCCCTGCGCGAACGGGCGCTTCGGCTTGCGATGGACCACATCCTGTTCGAGTTTCGCAGCACGGCCTACGTGTGCCTGAGCCCCGTCAACGGCCTGCTGTTTACGCTGGCCCTGTTCGTGGAGGATCCAAGCCATCCGGATCTCCCCAAGGCCCTCGAAGGGATCGAGTACTGGGTGTGGGAGGACGACGACCAGGGGTTTCGGATCTGCGGTGCGCGCAGCGACATCTGGGACACCTCGTTCGTGGTGCAGGCCCTGTGCGAGGGGCCGGCGGCGGGCCCCGCGCCCGAGGTCGTCCGCGGCGGCGCGCGGTTCTTGTCGGCGGCGCAGATCCAGGAGGAGATCGTCGGTGGGCGCGCCCACCACCGGGCGCCCGCCTACGGCGGCTGGGGTTTTGCGGACGAACGCCACCCGTGGCCGGTCAGCGACTGCACGGCCGAGGCCCTCGAGGCGCTGGTGGCGGCCGAGCGCCGCGGCTACGCCGACCGGGCCGGGCGACTGGACGCGGGCCGCAAGATCGCGGCGGTGCAGTTCGTCCTCGCGCGCCAGAACGACGACGGCGGCTTCGGCTCCTACGAGGCCCGCCGGGGGCCGATGATCCTGCGCTCGTTCAACCCGGCCGAGATCTACGGCAACTGCATGCTCGAGTACTCCTACACCGAGTGCACGGGCAGTTGCGTGCGGGGGCTCGCCACGGCCCACGAGGACCTCGGAGCGCGCCTGCCGCCGCGGCTGCGCGATCGAACCGACCGCGCCATCGACGCCGGCCGACGCTTCATCGCGTCGGCGCAGCACGAAAACGGCGGCTGGGCCGGCTTCTGGGGCATCAATTTCACCTACGGCACCTTGTTCGCGCTGTCGGGGCTGGGGGCGGCCGGCGTCGCGGCCACGGATCCCGCGGTGCGACGGGCCGTGCGCTTCCTGCTCGACCACCAGCGCCCCGACGGCGGCTGGGGCGAGTCCTACCTCGGGATGCTCGACGGCCGCGACGTGCCTCTGCCGGACGGCGAGCCGAGCCTCGTGGTGCAGACCGCCTGGGCGCTGCTGTCCCTGCTCGCCTTCGCCCCGGAGGAACGATCGTCCATCGAGCGGGGGATCGCGTACCTCCTGGAGCGTCTGGGCGACGGGAACGCCTACCCGCGCGAACCCGCCAGCGGCTGCTTCTTCAACACGGCCGTGCTCGACTACGACCTGTATCGCCAGATCTTTCCCACCTGGGCCCTGGCCCGCTACCTGGCGCGGGCCTGACGCCCTCGGCCGCGTGGCCGGCCGAAGAACGTCGTTCACGCGCGTTTTGATCCAGGTCCACGGAACTTCCTGGGGACCACTCGGTAGGTTTGTTAGATTTTTCGTATGGCTCCTTCGATCCTGGTCCGCCCTCTTCGCCCGCTCGGCACGATCCTCGCCACCGGCGCACTCGTGGCCTTTGCGGCCTGCTCCGGTGGGTCGAGCGAGACGACGTCCACGTCCAACTCCGGCACGAGCCAGGGCGGCACGCAGGGTACTTCGTCCACGACCGGATCGAACACCTCCACCAGCGGTCCCACGACCGCGACCGGCACGTCCACCTCCACCACCACGTCGGCCTCGGGTGCCTCCGGCACGACCTTCATCGCCATGCCCGACGGTGGCGTGGCGGGCATGTGCGATCCCATGCTGCAAGACTGCCCGGAGGGCGAAAAGTGCACCGCCTACTCCACGGACGGCGACGGCCCGCCCGCGGCCCCGTGGAACGCGAACAAGTGCGTGCCGGCGACGGGCAGCGGACAGGAAGGAGACTCGTGTGACATCGAGGGCGGCAAGTACACCGGCATGGACAACTGCGACGTGGGACTCATCTGCCTACAAACCGACGACGACGGCAAGGGCGGCGCCTGCGTCTCCTTCTGCGAAAGCGGGATGACCTGCGCGAACCCGGACGCCCAGTGCGCGGTCTACAACGACGGCTCCTTGCCCATCTGCCTGGTGACCTGCGACCCGCTGCTGCAAGACTGCCCCGCCGGCCAGGGCTGCTACGCGGCCGCGGGCGGCGGCGCGTTCATCTGCTTCAAGTTCTCGGGGATGCCCGGCGAGGGGTTGCAAGGCGACGAGTGCAACTACGTCAACGCCTGCTCCCCCGGCACGGCGTGCCTGACCCCCGACAGCGTAAGCGGCTGCGGGGCCCAGGGCGGCTGCTGCTCCCCGTACTGCGACCTGACCGACCCGAACGCCGATGCCGGCTGCCAGCAGGGCGAGATGTGCGTCGCCTGGTTCGAGATGGGCATGGCCCCTCCGGGCTTTGAAGACGTCGGCGTGTGCGCGATCCCGCAGTAGACGCCGCCGTTCGAGGGACCTATCCCGGCGCGTCCTCGGTCCCCGGGTCTGGCGCGTCGCGATCCCGGCGGACCTCGGTGCGGGTCGTCCCGTCCTCGTTGCGCCGGAAGCGGACCTTCATGGATACGTCCAGCTCGAGTCCGTGAACCACCTGTTGCACGAGATCGACCACGTCCATCTTGTCGAGGAAGTTGCGGACCTCTGCGGAGACGATCCGGACGATCTCCTCCTTCGTGCCGCGCGTGACCCCTCCGAGCACCTGCTGGCCCCGTCGGATCGTGGTCTCCGGGTCGAGCAAGCCGGCGGCGATCCCCCCGAGGAGGCTGCGGCCGGCCTCGCGGCGACCGCGCCCCGGTTCACCGCCCTCGCGCTCGTCCGTCCCGAGGCGCTCGTCCGCGTCCGTTCGTTCGTCCGGTTCAGGCACGATGCAAGGATCCTCGACTTTCGCGCGTCGGGGAAGGGCCCCCTTTTCATGGGTCCGCCGCCGTGCTAGGAGCCGGGCCCCCGCGCGACTTTCTTGCGCCGGCATCCTACATTATCCCACACTGTGGTCACGAATCCTCCCCACACCCACGTCACCGCGCTGCCATGACCACGCTCATCCTCGGCAACCTCGTCGTCGGCCTCGTCACCGTCCTGCTGTTCCTCGCCACCTTGCGCCTTACCCGCGTCGCGAGCTGACCGCACACCTGTGCGCGATTTGCGCGATCGCGCACGGTGCCCGGGCGCCCCCCGTGGCGTCCTGCACAGGCGGTTTTTCGGCCCCCTTTGCACCGCGGGGCCGGCAGGTGGTAGTTCCCGCTCTCCACGGTGCCCGAATCGGACTCACGATCGGTCGAGCGTTCCGAGCGAATCACGCTCTCCGGCTTCGAGCTTCCACTTCCGAAGCTCGCCCCCGGCGTACGCCTTTCGCCGCAGGACATCGGCGAGCTTCGGGCGCTGCTGCGGGGAGAATCGGTGGTGGACTGGTACCGGATCGCCTGCCAGGACGTGCCGGACGCCCACCGGCTGCTGGCCCTCAACGGGTTCGATCCCTACGACCCGGAGGACGACCGTCGCCTGTGCGCGATCCGGGACGATGCGGCCCGCTACATCCGGCAGACCCTCGGCTTGTTCCTCGACGATGAGCTCGTCCGGGCGGACGCCACCGCGTTGATCCTGGCGGCATCCGGCCGCGGCCCGGCCGAAGGTTCGGCCAGGCTCCAGCGCGGCGCATGCACCCTGCTCAAGGTGATGCACATCCTGCACCACCTCGACGCCCGGGAGCTGGCGACGAGCCTGTCCCTGCCGAGTTCGGCGCTGTTCGCCCAGGTCGAAACGCGGGTGCTCCAGATGTACGACGTGCTGCGGGCGGCGGGCGTGCGCGTGGCCGAATTCGCCTGGTCGCGCAAGACCCGGGCCTCCCTCATCACGAAGCTGCTCGCCAAGCGGCAGACGAACGCGGCGCGGGTGTTCGACCGGATCCGCTTCCGCATCGTGCTGGATACCCCGGACGACCTCGTCTCGGCCCTGCGGGTGATGCTCCACCGCTGTTTCCCCTTCAACTACGTGGTGCCCGGCGAGACCGTCAACAACCTCGTCCCGCTCGACCTGCTGGCGCGGTTTCCCCAGGCGGGCGATGCCCCCGAACCGGCCGGCGACAAGTACGGGCCGCTGCATCAGGCCAACGAGTTCTCCAGCGCCGACTACCGCGTGCTCAACTTCGTGGTGGATCTACCGATCCGCATCGATCGCGTGCTCCCGCAAGAGAACCTGCCCGAGGACGGTCGCTTCGGCCGGGTCGTCTTCGTGCTGGCCGAGTTCCAGGTGCTCGACCGCGAGACCGCCGAGGCCAACGAGCGCGGCGACGCCGCCCACGACGCCTACAAGCGCCGCCAGGTCCAGCGCGTCCGCGAACGCCTCCTGCGCGAGCCCAAGCACGGCGAGTAATTCCCGGGGGCGCCCACGTCCCCCCGCCCCGGAAACCGTCCACCCGTCCATACGCCCTGCCCGACGGCCACGGCTACTGAAGGACGACAGCCCAGACCTGTTCGTTGACTTCCTCCCCCGTCTCGCTCCAGGCGGCGATGGCACTGCCCGAGGGGCTGACGACGACCCTCGCCGCAATGACGTTCTTCGGGCCGCTCGAACGAATGACCTCGGGAGCTCCCCAACCGTGTCCCGGGGTGAACCGACTGGACCGGACATAGGTACTCGATCCATCCGACATCTCCCAGACGGCAACGGCACCACCCGCAGCATCGATGCCGACCGTCGGTGCGTCCGCGGCGGCCATGTCGTCGGTCTCGATGATGCCTGCCATCCCCCACCCTTGCCCGGGAATGTAATGGTTCGCCAGGGCATAGGGCCAACCTCCAGCATAGATACGGAAGACGGCGACCGCGTCGCCGGCGGGGCTCACGGCAATCTGTCGAGACTGGAACTCACCCTGTGCCAGGGTTGCAACCAGTTCGGCCGTCCCCCATCCCTGCCCCGGTACGAATCGGTTCGACCACAGTTCGGCGGATGGATCCTGGTTCTTCCGCCACAGGAACATGGCATCACCCGCGGGGCCTGCGGCGATGTCCGGAAAGCCGGATCCGCCGCCGAACCCCGGGGCCTCGAATATCTCGGCCGTGCCCCATCCCTGCCCCGGGATGTAACGGTTCCACATGTAGACAGGATTCGACACGTAGTATTCGATCCAAACGGCGTAGGCATCGCCGGACGGAGCCACCTCGAGTTTGATGTAGGCCTCGTTGTTCATCTCTCCGGGAAAGATGCGCTCGGGATTTCCCCAGCCCTGTCCCGCGACGAACCGGTTGGCCCAGACGGTGTACCGCGTACTGTTCAACTCCTCCGGGCCATCGGCCTGGTGCCAGACGGCGATGGCGTTGCCATCGGCGTCCATGCCAAGTCGGTAGCCGCCGGCACCGCCCGCATCGTTGTCCTCGATGAGTTGCCTTCCCCCCCACCCTTGTCCGGCCACGAATTCGCTGGCCCAGATATTGGTATTGCCGCCTCCAACCTTCCTGAAGAGCATCATCATGTTGCCAGCCGGATCCATGGCAATCACGGGATCATCGGCGCCGGTCTGGAGAATCTCCGCCCCACTCCAGCCCTGTCCGGGGACGAATCGATTGAACCCTATGTGGAAGTAATCGGGAGGACCCGCCAGTTGACTCCACACGATGTAGGCGTTGTCATCGGTGTCGATGGCGATGCTCGGACCGTAGGCGCCGACCGGCGCGGCATCGACGCGCTCCGCCGGCCCCCAGGTGCGCGTCCCCACGCACGTGCCGGCGACGCAGTCCCACGAGGCATCGGCACCGCAGGCAAGGCCGCAACCGCCGCAATGGTCCCGATCCGTCGCGGTATCGACGCAAACGCCCCCGCAGTCCGTCTGGGAAGGCGGACAGACTGCACCTCCTGTCGAGCCCGACGCCGCGGTGGCCCCGCCCGAAGAAGACGCGCCGCCGCCCGACGTAGACGCGCCACCGCCCGACGTAGACGCATCGCCTCCGGAAGAAGACGCATCACCTCCCGCGTCGCAGCCGGCGCCCGCCACCATCACGAGGAGCGCCATCAAGGAAAGGACACGAGGAAACCATCCTGCGGGAGGCCCGAACATACCCCAATGATTCGGACAATCTCCGCCGCAGTCAAGAATTCTTCTCCCCGCCGCCACTTCTGTTGCACCGAAACACACTCGCACCGGAGCACCCCATGGTGCAAACCCGCCTGCGGTACGATCGGCCGGGTGCACGGGGCTCGCTGGCCGCACCGTTCCGGGCACGGTGGCAGGACGTGGCGGACTGAAGTCGGACACGGTCCAGCGCGGCGCAGGCACTGGCATCGGGCTTGCTAGGGATCGTGACGGCACCCGCCATCCATCCTCTGTGCCCCTCCTCCTCTCGAACCTGCACGACGCGCTGCGCGTGCCACTCGCTCGGGCCGCGCGGGAGGAAAACGACGCGCTCGGGCGACTCGCCACGGGGTTTCGGGTTCAACGAGCTGCGGACGACGCAGCGGGGCTGGGAATCGCGACGCAACTACGGACCACCCGGCGCAGCCTGGGGGCAGCGCGACGAAACGCCCGCGACGGACGTTCGGCCCTGCGTATCGCCGACGGGGGGCTGTCCTCGATCGCGGACGTTCTCGTGCGGCTGCGAGAACTGGCCACCGCCGCGGCGAACGACACACGCCGACCCGAGGATCGCATGTCGGTCCAAGCCGAAGTGGACGCGCAGCTCGCCGAGATCGACCGCACCGCCCGAGCGACGAGATTCGGCGAGCGCCGCCTGCTCGCCCCCTACCACCTGCTCGTCGGGGTCCTCATCGACACCAGCGCCTCCATGGGCGGTGAGATGGCCGCGCTGGCCCAGGCCATCGGGAACTTCCAGGCGACGATCCAAGGGGCGGGGCTGTCCGTGGCGTTCGGTCTCGTGGAGGTGGACACCGCGCCTTCGAAGGACCCCGTGGACGGCACGGCGGCGCTCGCCGACTTCGGGAGCGCCGACCTCGCGTCGATCCTGCAGAACACCCCGGTCGCCTTCGGGCCGGTGGATCCGTACGCATCCATGCTCGAGTCCGTCGGAGCCTCGACGATCGCGGGCGCCCGTGAGCCCGACACGCTGTCGTGGAACCAGCCCGCCGACGAACGCCACCTGGTCTACGTCACCGACACGGGGCGCGAGACGGACCTCGTCTCGGGTCCGGACGGCCAGGACGACGTGGCCGCCGCCCTGCGGGCGGCGGGGGTGCGCGCGAGCGTCGTCGGAGACCCGGCGAATTTCGCGGACTTTGCAG
>Ga0256839_1003021_pt1 | contig 17862 bp, 16 predicted proteins | sample 354166metaG_FD_185968 | JGI IMG/M metagenome (GOLD analysis project Ga0256839, IMG submission 185968) | Hydrothermal vent microbial communities from Mid Atlantic Ridge, Atlantic Ocean - 354-166 | ecosystem: Environmental > Aquatic > Marine > Hydrothermal vents | place: Atlantic Ocean: Mid... | reverse complement strand
AGCGCAAAAGAGCCAAGCGCGCCGAACAGTTTTGCCATGCCGAATATCGCGCCAACCACGCTCGCAATCGCCCAGAACCCGATTGCGGCGAACAGCACCAGCCGCTGTATTTTGCTAAAATGTTCCAGCATGATATGCTCCTGACAATTGCCTGACCAAAATCTGGGCAATTTCCCGCCTAAAACCGCGCGCCTTTGCTGTGCTTTTTTGCCACGGATCGAGCCAGCTAGCCAAGTGTATTATGATGTTATTACAAAAGGTTGCAAAAAATACATCCGCGAGCTGCCCCGGCGAAAGCGCGGCTTTACCGCGTTTTTGAATTTTCCCTGAAAATATGTCATAAATAAACGGCTTGTTTTCTTCAACCACCAACACAGGAGAGGAACGATGGAAAATTTTATTAACGATGTGTCCGCTCTGTGGGGCACATTTTTGCAAGGCGGCATCAATACCGCGCGTGAAATTACCTATACTGTTACCGGCATAGAGATTACGAATGCGGTCGGGCTGGCGCTTTTTGTGGCCTCGGTGTTTGCCGTGATCGGCATTGTGCTGGTCGCCATGCGACGGCAGAAAAAAACCACCTTTATGATGGAAGACGGGCGGCGCTACACCAAGCGCTAGGGCGCGGCTCAATGGGCCACCCCGGCGGCAACGCTCTCGTCAATAAACCGCCCCTCGGCAAATCGATCAAGGCCAAAGGGGGCGGCCAGCGCATCGGGTTCGCCCGAAGCTATGGTGGCCGCCAAGGCCCAGCCAGAGCCGGGGATGGATTTGAACCCCCCCGTGCCCCAGCCGCAATTGATAAAGCAGCCCCCCAAAGGGGTTTTGCCAATGATGGGCGAGCGATCCCCGGTCATATCCACAATGCCGCCCCATTGGCGAAGCTGCTTGAGGCGGCTGATAATCGGAAAGGTCTCGATCAGGGCGCGCACGGTTTCCTCGATATGATGAAAGCTGCCGCGCTGGGTGTAATTGTTATAGCCATCCGCACCGCCGCCGATCACCAGCTCGCCCTTGTCTGACTGGCTCAGATAGCCATGCACGGTATTGGCCATCACCACCACATCGATGCAGGGCTTGATCGGCTCGCTCACCAAAGCCTGCAGCGAAACCGATTCAATCGGCAGCCGGAACCCCGCCATCTGCGCCAGCACGCCTGAATGCCCCGCCACCACAAGGCCGAGCTTTTTGCACGCCACATCCCCGCGCGTGGTCTGCACCCCCGTCACCTGCCCGCCGCTCTGCGTAATCCCCGCTACCTCGGTTTGCTGGATAATATCCACGCCCAGATCACTCGCCGCACGGGCATAAGCCCAGGCCACGGCATCATGGCGCGCCGTGCCGCCCCGTGCCTGCCAGAGCGCGCCCAGCACAGGGTATCGCGGGCCGTTGATCTCCATAATTGGCACTTTGGCTTTCACCTGTTCGGGCGTCAGCATCTCCGTGGCCACGCCCTGAATGGCATTGGCCTGATTTATGCGATGATAGCCGCGCAGCTCATGTTCGGTCTGGGCCAGCATCATCACGCCCCTCGGCGAAAACATGATGTTGTAATTCAGCTCGTTTGACAGCCCCTCATAAAGCCCGCGCGCCTTTTCATAGATCGCCGCGCTTTCGTCTTGCAGGTAATTGGAGCGGATGATGGTGGTATTGCGTCCGGTATTGCCGCCGCCCAGCCAGCCTTTTTCGATCACGGCAATATTGGTAATGCCGTGGTTTTTCGCCAGATAATAGGCCGTGGCCAGCCCGTGCCCGCCCGCGCCCACAATCACCACCTCGTAGGATTTTTTCATTTCCGGCGAGCGCCAGGCCCGCTTCCAGCCGGAATGGCCACGCATGGCTTCGCGCGCAATGGCAAAGGCAGAGTATTTTTTCATGGGTGGCTCTCCGATACTCACGGTTATGTGAATGTAATAGCGGAAAACTAGCTTATATGCAAAGCCTGTAACCGTCGCCACCTGCGCGGTTCGCGACATTTGCGCCCGTAATACTGCCTGATCAATATTGGGCGTTGCGCCATGCCCGCGAGCCAGCGTATTGTGCGCGCAAATTGAGCAAAAAGGGTGCGCATAAAATGATTTTCTGGATTCCGGTTGTCGTCGTCACGTTAGTAACAATCGTGTGGACCCTGTATCCACTGCTGAAGCGGGAAAAAGATGCACCCGCCGCGCGCTCGAGCTATGATATGCAGGTCTATAAAGACCAGCTAAAAGAGATCGACAGCGATGAGAACCGGGGCATAATCACCCCGGCGGAGGCCCAGCGCGTGCGCACCGAAGTATCCCGTCGCCTTTTGGCAACAGCCAGCAAAGGAGAGGATGAAGACAGCCCCACACCCATAGCCCCGAGAAACACAACCTATGCTCTTGCCTCGATTATTGCCCTCAGCATTATTTTCGGCGGGCTGGGTATTTATCGGATTTGGGGGTATCCGGGCCTGCCCGATCTGCCAATCTCCGAAAATCTCGCCCGTCAGGCAGCCATGACCAGCGATCGCCCGTCACAAAACGAGGCCGAAGCCTTTGTTACCGCCCGCATGGAGGATACCAGTGGCGGCCTTCCCAACCTTGACAGCCTGACCCAGAGCCCCGATGCCGATCTGATAGACCAACTGGCCGAAGCCCTGGAAAGCCGCCCTGATGATCTGGAGGGGCATCAGATGCTCGCCCGCGCGCTGGCCACTTCGGGCCGGATGATCGAGGCCCATGCCGCCATAGACAAAGTTCTCGGGATTCTGGGGGATAGCGCAACGCCCGAAGATCATCTGGAACATGCCGAGCTGATGATTCTGGCGGCGCAAGGCTATGTATCACCTGAATCGATTGCCGCGCTGGATATCGTGATGGCCGCGATTCCCGAAAACCCGCGCGCGCGCTATTATGCCGGGCTGGCGCTGGCGCAATATGACCAGCCGCGCCAAGCCTATATCATGTGGAACCAACTGCTATCCGAAGGGCCGGAAGATGCGCCCTGGATCGCGGCCATCCGCGCCAATATCGACGATCTGGCCGTTGAAGCCGGTATAATTCCGCAATCCCAGCTCGCTGGCCCGACCGCCGAGCAAATGCAGGCCGCACAGGATATGACCGATAGCGAGCGCTCCGAGCTGATCCGCTCCATGGTGGCCCAGCTGACCGAACGCCTTGCCAATGAAGGTGGTTCTGTCGAGGAATGGGTGCGCCTGATCGGAGCCAATAATGTGTTGGGTGAAACCGAAGCCGCCACGCAGGCCATTGCCGATGCCCGCGCGGCCTATGCCGATGATCCCGCTGCTTTGCGACGGATCAACCAGGCCGCAGTGCCATCCCAGCGCATACCGGAATCTGCCGCTCCGGCCTTGCCCGGTCCGAGCCAGCAGCAGGTGCAGGATGCGGCAGATATGTCGGATAGCGAGCGCCAGCAGATGATCGGCTCGATGGTTACACGGCTTGCCGACCGGCTTGCCAATGAGGGCGGCACGGTGGATGAATGGGCCCGCCTGATCAGCGTCACCAAGGTGATGGGCGATGCCGAGGCCAATGCCAAAGCCATCGCCGATGCCCGCGCTGTTTTCGCCGATGACCCCGCCGCTTTGGCGCAAATCGAAGCGGCCGCTGCCGCCCGGCCATGATCCTGGAGGAGATCGAAGCCTTTCTCGGCGCGCTGCCCCCCCGCCGCGCGCTGATCGGGCTGGATCTGGGCACCAGGACCATTGGCGTGGCGGTTTCGGATAATCGCCTAAGCATTGCCACGCCGGTTTCCACGATCAGGCGGCGCAAATTCGGGTTGGATGCGCAGGCGCTGATCGACATCATCGAGGCACGCAATATCGGCGGCGTGGTGCTGGGGCTGCCGCGCAATATGGACGGTTCCGAAGGCCCGCGCGCCCAGTCCACCCGCGCCTTTGCCCGCAATTTCGAGCGGCTTTGCCCGCTGCCCCTCACCTATTGGGACGAGCGGCTTTCCACCGTGGCCGCCGAGCGCGCGCTTCTGGAAGCCGATGCCTCGCGCGCCCATAGGGCCGAGGTAATTGATCATGTCGCCGCCGGATATATCCTGCAAGGCGCGCTGGACCGGCTGGGAAATCTGCGAAATGAGTGAGGTCTGGCGGCGCAAGGAAGTGCAATCCCCCTGCGTGAATATCTGCGTGATCCATCGCGAAAGCGGGCTTTGCATGGGCTGTTTGCGCAGCGCCGAGGAAATCGCCTCATGGGGGAAGATCGGCAATCGCGAACGCGAATCAATTTTGGCCGCCCTGCCTGCGCGCGCGCCGAAAATCCGTGGAAAACGCAGAAAAAGACGGGGTGAGTCCAAATAGTCACAACCGGTTAATTTTTTCCGTCTAGATTTGAAATCGGTTCCAGATATGCTAAAGTGGCTATAAATACAGGATTATCATGCGGTTACTAACCCTATTTATCATAATTTACGCGGCAGCGCTATTTTTTGCCCGTGATACGATTGCCGGCTATATCTCGCTTCCCGGCGGGATTATCTGGCTGGATGCGCTGATCGCCATTCTTTTTGCCACCGGCCTCGGGCTGCTGCGCGGCAGGGATAAAGGGTTTTTGACCGGCACCCTGCCCGCGCTTGTGTTTGGCGGTGCCATATTTGGCGCGATCCAGCTGGAAATCGGCGAGCCGGACCCTTTTGCCGCCATGGCCACCGCACCGATGGAAACCACGCTCAACCGCGCATGGGACGGGCAGTTTCGCGCCATTGCCAAGATCGACGCCGCCAATATCGGCGTTATGGTTGATACCGGGGCCTCCATGATACTTTTGCGCTATGACGATGCGCTTCGCGCGGGCGCAGACCCTGATTTGCTGGATTTCAACATCCCGCTCACCACCGCAAACGGGCGCAGCCAGGTTGCCTATTACCAGTTTTCCCAGGTGCGTATAGGCGGGGTGGTTATCTATAATGTGCAGGGCGCGATCGCCGAACCGGGTGCCTTGCATACCTCGCTTCTGGGTATGAGCTTTATCGAGCAGCTTTCGGAAATGATCATCCGCAAAGATGCGATGATTCTACGCCAGTAGTGCTTTTCTAAGCATATTCAATGCCATAAGAATAATAAACGCCGCAAATATCCGCTTGAGCGGCTTCGGGTCCATCATATGCGCCAGCTTCACCCCCAAAGGTGCGGTGAGCAGGGTCATGGAAACGGTGATGGCAAAAGCCAGCAGATTTACCCGCCCGAGGGTGAAGGGCGGTGCGCTGGCATCACCCCAGCCGCTAAGCAAAAAACCGATGGTGGAAGGCACGGCAATAATCACCCCGAAGCCCGCAGCCGTAGCCACCGCCTTATGGATTGGCCGGCCATAGAGCGTCATCAGCGGCACACCAAAACTGCCGCCACCAATGCCCATCAGGACAGATAAAAAACCGATCACCGGCGAAACCAGCGCCCGCGCCGCGCCGGTGGGCATCACCGAGCCCAGCCGCCATTCCTGCCGCCCGAAAGCCAAATAGAGGCCAACCGTGATTCCCAGAAAACCGAATATCAGCATCAGGGATTGGGATTTCAGCCCCGAGGCCAGCAAGACGCCCAGTGCCGCGCCAATGGCAATGCCGGGTGCCCAGCCGCGCAAGATCCCCCAATCCACCGCGCCCTTTTTATGGTGGCTCAGCACCGAGCGCACCGAGGTCACGATGATGGTCGCCAGCGAGGTGGCGACGCAGATCTGCATCAAGCTTTCGCCTTGGTATCCCATTGATTCAAAAGCATAATAATAGGCAGGCACCAGAATGATCCCCCCGCCCACCCCGAGCAGACCTGCGGCTATGCCGGCAAATGCCCCGATGCCCAGCATCATGATCAACAGCCACAAAAATTCCATCTTCTATCCTTTCACTGCGCCATAGGCCTGCATGACCAGCGCTGGCCCCGCGCCATCCAGATGCGCCCCTTCAGACAGGGTTCGTCGCCATTGCCGCGCCCCCGGCCTGCCGGCAAATGCGCCCAGCATATGGCGGGTAATCTGATTGAGCCGCGCGCCCTTGGCAAGCTCAACCTCGATATAATCACACATGCGCGCGATCACCCAGGCCTCGGGCTTAACGCTGCCTTGACCGAAAATGCGCTGGTCCGCCTCCGGCAATATCGCAAAAGGCTGATGATAGGCGGCGCGGCCGATCATCACCCCGTCCACATGCTTCAAATGCGCTAGCGCCGCGTCAAGGCTCTCCACCCCGCCATTTATGCAGATTTCCAGATCGGGAAATTCGGCTTTCATGTCATAGACCAGCGGATAATCCAGCGGTGGCACATCGCGGTTTTGCTTCGGGCTAAGCCCTTGCAGCCATGCCTTTCGGGCATGAATGGTGAAGCTTTCCACCCCCGCCGCACTTACGGATTGCAAGAAATCCGGCAATACATCCCGCGGCTCCTGCTCATCCACGCCGATCCGGCATTTCACCGTAATTTCGGGGCCAAACCCCTGCATGGCGCTCACACATTCCGCCACCAGCGCAGGCTGCTCCATCAGCACCGCGCCAAAACTGCCCGATTGCACCCGATCCGACGGGCAGCCGACATTGAGATTCACCTCCTGATAGCCAAAATCAGCCGCAATGCGGGTGGCCCTGGCCAAGAGCGCCGGATCAGAACCGCCAAGCTGGAGCGCCAATGGCTGCTCCTCGGGGCTGTATCCAAGCAGGCGGTCGCGATGGCCATGGATCACCGCCTGCGCTGTCACCATTTCGGTATAGAGCAGGGTTTTTTCGCTCAGCAGCCGATGGAAAAACCGGCAATGTCGGTCGGTCCAGTCCATCATCGGGGCGACGGAAAGCTTGCGATTGAAAGCGGGCATAAAATGACCTTTGCAAATGTGACAGTATGTAACAAGCCTACTTAACGCATGGCTGATAATATGTAATAGTGCAGGAAAACAAGGGAGACTTACATGACTATTTTGCGCCCAAGCCGCAGAGATATACTTAAAATGAGCGCCGCAGCCCCGATGATGAGCCTGGCGGCTCCCGCAATGGCGAATATCGGCGGTCCCGATGGCGACCAGCCAGCCTATTTCCGCTTCACGCTGGGCGAAGCGCGCATGACCGTGGTTTCGGATGGCTATTTCACCGGCCCGATTGCCACCGTCGGGGTCAATGCCGATCCCGAAGAGGTGCAGGCCTTTATGCGCAGCCAATATCTGAGCGATAGCGGGGTTTTGAACAATACCAACCACATTATCATCGAGTTGGGCGAGGCCAAGGTGCTGGTCGATGTCGGCTCCGGCTCGCGCTTTGCCGCCACCACGGGGCGCTTGCTGGATAATATGGCGAGTGCCGGATTCCAGCAGGAAGACATCACCCATGTGATGCTGACCCATGCGCATCCGGACCATATCTGGGGTATTCGCGATGATTTTGACGAAGCGATTTTTCCGGATGCGCAATATCTGATCGGACAGTTCGAATATGACTGGTGGATGAAGCCCGGACGGATTGACGAAGTTCCCGATACCTTGCAGCAATTCGTGGTTGGCGCGACAAACTCCCTCACAGCCGACGGATTGCAGCTCGACACCGCAGCTGACGGGCACGAGATCGCCCCCGGCATCACCATGATCAGCACGCCGGGCCACACTTTGGGGCATATGTCTTTGCATATTGAAAGCGCGGGCGAACAGCTATTGGTGATCGGCGATGCCATCCGGCGCTCGGTGCTGAATTTTGCCCATCCCGCGTGGTATGGCTCGGTCGATATGGACCCCGAAGCCACGGTAAAAACCCGCACCCGCCTGCTCGATATGGCCGCGACCGACCGGATCTCGGTGCTGGGCTACCACTTTCCGTTCCCCGGCGTGGGGAATGTAATCAAGGAAGGCGATGCCTACCGCTTTATTCCGGCGCTATGGCGCTTTGAATAGGCCGGCATTTCGGCTTTCCGGCTCCGCATGGAGCCTCTATTTCAAGGGTCTCGATGGCCCTTGAAATAGACCCCCGCTCAGGATTTCAGCGCCAGCGTGCGGCGCATATCCGCGCCAAAAGCCTCGAATAGCGGCCGGGACACCTCATCATGGGCGGCGTTATATTCCGGGTGCCATTGCACAGCCATCGAAAACGCCTCTGCCCCTTCGATATAGATCGCTTCCGGCGTATTATCTTCAGCGCGCCCTTCCACCACCACGCGTGGGCCGGCTTCGCATATCCCCTGCCCGTGCAGGGAATTCACGACCACCTCGACCGCGCCAAACACCTCGGCGAATTTCCCGCCGTAAAGCAGCGAAACCGTATGGCGATGCGCGAATTTTTCCTCGATTGTGCCTTCAGGTGGCATCCGGTGGTTCATACGGCCCGGCAGGTCTCTGATCTCGGGGTGCAGCGTGCCGCCAAAGGCCACGTTGAATTCCTGAAAACCGCGGCAAATACCCAAAATCGGCTTGCCGATCTCCACACAATGCCGAATCAGCGGCAGGGTCAGCCCATCCCGATCCATATCAAAAGCACCATGCGCCTCGGTGGCTTTATGACCATAATGGCTGGGGTGGACATTGGGCCGGCCACCGGTGAACACAAAGCCGTCAAACGCATCGGCCAGCTCCTCTACCGAACCAATGCTCGGCATCGCAGGCACGATAAGGGGCACTGCATCGGCCACCTCGGACACCGCATCGATATTCATTATGCCGGAGGTTTGCACAGGATAATCCCCCTCCAGCAGTGTAAAATTTCCAATAATCCCAACAATCGGGCGTCGCATGGTATTCTCCTTCACTTTCCCTGAAATATGCGCTTCAATTTGCGACAGATCAAGGTATGCGCCCGCATTCTACGCAAGTTTCGGGGGGAACAAGGAAATACGGAGCCAGATATGAGCAACACACCAAACGAACTCGCCGAGCAATTTCCGCAAGCGGTAGAAAAAATGCAGGTGTTAAAAGCCGAGGACGCCCATTTCGCCAAACTGTTTGACGATTATCACGAGTTGAATCGTGCCATACACCGCGCCGAGGTCAATATCGAGCCAACCGATGATTTCCACATGGAAACCCTACGCAAACAACGCCTCGCCTTGCTGGATCAAATCGCCCGCTACCTGCGCTAGCTTCAAATCCTGCCGGTAATATGCTTCCGGCGGGGATCGTCTGGAAGCCATCCTCCCTTTTCACCGCCGCCCCCATGCCCTAGGGTGGTATAAACCAGCAAGGAGCTTTTGATGCCAGATCCGACCATCCGCCTGTCCGACTATGCCCCCACCGGCTATCTGATCAAAAGCACGGCGCTGGAATTCACCCTGCATCCGACGCAAACCACGGTGATCTCCAGGATCGAATTCACCGCCAACCCCGCCAGCAAATCCCGCAGCCTGCGGCTGGATGGCCGCGATTTGGTGCTGAAATGGGCCAGGATCAACGGGGAACCCGTTGAGCTGAACCCGGACGAAACCGGCCTTGACCTCCCCGAACACCTGCTGGGCGAAGGCTTTACATGGGAATGCGAGGTCGAGATCAATCCCGAGGCCAATAGCTCGCTGGACGGGTTATATATGTCAAACGGCATGTATTGCACCCAATGCGAGGCCGAGGGCTTTCGCCGCATCACCTATTATCTGGATCGCCCCGATGTAATGACCACCTTTAGCGTGCGCATCCATGGCGATCAGCCGGTGCGGCTTTCCAACGGCAACGAGGTGGCGCGCGGCGAGGGCTTTGTGGAATGGCAGGATCCTTGGCCCAAGCCGAGCTATCTGTTTGCGCTGGTTGCCGGAGATCTTGTGGCCCATTCCGATAGCTTCACCACCATGTCGGGCCGCGAAGTAGCGCTCAATATCTGGGTGCGCGCGGGGGATGAAGGCAAATGCGCCTATGCCATGGACAGCCTGAAGCGCAGCATGAAATGGGACGAGGAGGCTTACGGGCGCGAATATGATCTGGATCTGTTCAATATCGTGGCGGTGGATGATTTCAACATGGGCGCGATGGAAAACAAGGGGCTGAATGTGTTTAATTCATCCCTCGTGCTGGCCAGCCCCGAAACGGCGACAGATATGAACTACGAGCGCATCGAGAGCGTGATCGCCCATGAATATTTCCATAACTGGACCGGAAACCGCATCACTTGCCGTGATTGGTTCCAGCTTTGCCTGAAGGAAGGGCTTACGGTATTTCGCGATCAGCATTTCACCAAGGATATGCGCGACGAAGCCGTGAAGCGGATCCAGGATGTCGTGACCCTGCGCGGGCGGCAATTTGCCGAGGATGCCGGCCCGCTTTCGCACCCGCCACGGCCAAACGAATATGTGGAGATCAACAATTTCTACACCGCCACGGTTTATGAAAAAGGGGCCGAGGTGGTGGGCATGCTGCGCCAGCTTGTTGGGGCGCGCGATTATCGCAAGGCGCTGGATCTATATTTCGAGCGCCATGATGGCCAAGCCTGCACGATCGAGGACTGGATCAAGGTATTTGAAGATACCACGGGCCGCGACCTCGGCCAGTTTGCGCTGTGGTATACCCTGAAAGGCACCCCGCGCCTGACAGTGCGCGATGATTTTGCCAATAACACCTATACCCTGACCCTCGGCCAATCCATGGCCGATCCAGAGGACACCGCGCCGCGCCATATTCCCGTGGCCGTGGGCCTGCTCTACCCCGATGGCACCGAAGCGGTGAAAACCCGCGTGCTGGAGCTGACAAAAGCCGAGCAAAGCTTTGAATTCACAGGCCTGCACATGCCGCCGATTGCCTCGGTGCTACGCGGGTTTTCGGCGCCTGTGGTGCTGGAGCAGCCAAGGGATAACAGCCTGCGCGCCTATCTTCTTTCCTATGATACCGATCCGTTTAACCGCTGGCAGGCAGGGCGGGATTATGCGCTGGAGCTGCTCGCGGACCTCCCGCAAGACCCTGCGCATATCGAGGGCGAATTCCTGACAGCCATTGCCAAGACCGCAACCGATGCCAGCCTTGCCCCCGCCTTTCGCGCCATCGCCACCAGCATTCCGGGCGAGGCCGAGGTGGCGCGCAAGATCAAAGCCAATGGCGGCACGCCCGATCCGGTGGCGATCTTTCAGGCGCGCGAGGTGATGAATATCGCCATGGCGCAAAAGCTGGAGGGGGATCTGCCACAGCTTTATGCCGATATGGCCACCCCGGGCGCATATTCCCCCGATGCCGTGGCCGCTGGCAAGCGCAGCCTGCGCAGCCGGGTTCTTTCATGGATGACGGCGCTGGAAAGCAAAGCCGATAGCGCGCAGGCCCAGTTTGATACCGCCAGAAACATGACCGAAAAACTGCCCGCGCTGGGGCTTTTGGTATCCAGAGGCAAAGGCGAGGCGGCGCTGGAAAGCTTTTATGCCCAATGGAAGCACGAACCTCTGGTGCTGGATAAATGGTTTGGCGTGCAGGCTACGCGCGCCGCACCCGAATACGCCGTTGAAACCGTGCGCGCCCTAACCGCGCATCCGGATTTCAACTGGAAAAACCCCAACCGCTTTCGGGCTTTGATGGGCGGCTTTGCCATGGGCAATATCGCGGGGTTCCACGATCCTTCGGGGGCGGGCTATGAGCTGGTGGCGGATTGGCTAATCAAGCTTGATCCGGTAAATCCGCAAATCACCGCCCGTATGGCCACCGCCTTTGAAAGCTGGCGGCAATATAGCGATGAGCGGCAAGCCCAAATGCGCGCCGCGCTCGAACGGGTATTGACGGTGAAAACACTTTCCAAGAACACGCGGGAGATCGCAGATCGCATTCTCGGGTAGGGTGCGTGGTTTCCACGCACCGCTTTTGACCCACCCTAGGCTTGACATGTGCTTGCAGCCATTCTTATGCTGAAAGGGCCGAGTGCTGGAGACATAGCCAAGGATGGAGGAGGAGGCCTTGCTGCCATAAGGGCTGCGAGGATCGCAGAGCGTAGCGGAAGTTGCGCACTGGCTGATCTCCTTTGCCTTTGGAACACCCATGAAACAATTCCCGTTTCGGCCCACCCTCATTGACCGTTTGATGGTCAAACACTTTCGCAAAGCATTGCCGAAGGGTCAACGACGGCACTTTGACAGCGCGCTTTCGGACCTGCTGGTGAGCGAAAAACAGTTTTTGACAGACCCTGTAACCAATAGCCAAATCTTGTTCGCGGCTACGGTGCTGTGCCTGTATCGCCGCTTGCGCCGTTTGGGCAATACCGATGAGAAAGCCCGCACCACCCTCCGCCACGCTTTATGCAGCTTGGGGCGAAAAACCACGGCCTTTTTCATCTGGCTAACCTTTGCTTTTGCCCGTGACCCCTTGCAGCACATCCGTAAATATAGCCAAGACAGGATACATAACGCCTACGGGCCAAGCTTCCAGATTCGTGAAAGCGAGATCCACGGCGGGTTTGTATCTGAGGTGCATGTCTGCGGCTACCGCACATTTTTGGCAAGACACCACGCGCTGGACCTTGCCTCTGTGCTGTGTGAATGGGACAGGGTCTGGATAGACGCGCTCCCCGATGGCATTGCGTTTGCGCGGCCTACGACTCTGGCAACTGGTGGCGCGTCGTGCCGGTTCGAATTTCGGCGCAGAGAATGAGCCGGGGCCATGCCGATATCACGCATGTGCGGTTGGTGGTGCGTGGAGGACCACGCACCCTACCCTTGCGTGCCGCGTGCGAGGTCAAACACCTCGGCCTCCAGCCCCGTATCCACCACTTGGTTACGGCCGCTTTCCTTGGCTTTATACATGCGCATGTCGGCAAGCTGCATAGCGCCTACCACGTTGTCCATCTCGTCTTTCATTGCTACGCCCACACTTACCGTCAGCGGCGCTTTTATGCCATCCTCTGGAATAAACTCAATATTTTCAACTGTTTGCCTAATGCGCGACGCCACCATTTTGGCTTCCGCCTTATTTGCATCCTGCAAAAATACCGCAAATTCCTCGCCGCCTATGCGCCCAACCACATCGCCTGCCCGCACCGCTTTGCGCACGGCAGCGACCACGTGAATCAGCGCTTCGTCGCCCTGCGCATGGCCATAACTATCGTTGATATTCTTGAAATGGTCGATATCGAGGATGATCAGCGAGCCATCACTCCGGCGTTCGCCTTCATGAATCTTCTCCATAAAGTGCTGATGGTTATATAGCCCTGTCATCGAATCACGCTTGGCGCGCTCCTCGGCCTCTTCGCGCATTAAATCCAGCGTCATAATCGCTTTTTTCAGCTTCATGCTTTGGCCTTCAATGAAAAATATCACCGGCATACCGATGAGAATTGGCACCAAAGCGCTGCTCAGCAGCCCTGCCGCCGAAATCGGCGCCTCCAGCAACCATTCCAGCCCATAGGCCAAGCCCATGGCCAACCCAGCGGAAGGCAAGCATATTGCCAAAGCTTTTCCAAGCCGCGTCATCATTTTCATCATATCCTTATCCCCACAAAAAATGCTCCCACTAACGTGTTAGCGCCAAAGTATGAAAAAACCGTTTCCACCGCCCCTTGCCCCCCGCAAGCACTTTGCCTAAAAGGAAGCCAAGCCAAACAGCGGAACCATTGCCATGACAAAACTCGCCTATACCGAACCCAAAGCCACAGTAATTGCCGGTGCCAAAGAGGATTGGGAGCTGGTGATCGGGCTAGAGGTCCACGCCCAGATCGCCTCGAAGGCCAAGCTGTTTTCAGGGGCGAGCACAGAGTTTGGCGCCGAGCCAAACAGCAACGTGGCCTTTGTGGATGCCGCCATGCCCGGCATGCTGCCCGTAATTAACGAATTTTGTGTTGAGCAAGCGGTGCGCACCGGCCTTGGCCTGAAGGCCAAAATCAACCTGATGTCACGCTTTGACCGGAAGAATTATTTCTACCCCGACCTGCCCCAAGGCTACCAGATTTCGCAGCTCTACCACCCGATTGTCGGCGAGGGTGAAATCCTTGTAGATATGGAGCCGGGCGTGGCCCGTAAGGTCCGCGTCGAGCGCATTCATATCGAGCAAGACGCCGGCAAATCGGTGCATGATATGGACCCGGAAATGAGCTTCGTGGACCTCAACCGCACCGGCGTTGGCCTGATGGAAATCGTCAGCTTCCCTGACATTCGCGGGCCAGAGGAGGCGGCCGAATATGTCCGCAAAATCCGCCAGATCGTGCGCTACCTTGGCACCTGTGATGGCAACATGCAGGAAGGCTCTATGCGGGCTGACGTGAACGTCTCCGTCTGCCGTGTTGGCGACTATGAGCGCTTCCGCGAGAGCGGCGATTTCAAGCATCTTGGCACCCGCTGCGAGATCAAAAACATGAACTCGATGCGCTTTATCCAGCAGGCGATTGATGTCGAAGCCCGCCGTCAGATCGCCATTCTGGAAGACGGTGGCAGCATTGACCAAGAGACGCGGCTTTATGATAATGTAAAAGGCGAAACGCGGCCCATGCGCAGCAAGGAAGAGGCGCATGACTACCGCTATTTCCCCTGCCCTGACCTGCTGCCGCTAGAGATCGAGCAAAGCTGGGTTGATGAGATCAAAGCCAACCTCCCCGAGCTGCCCGATGCCAAAAAAGCCCGCTTTGTAGCCGATTTCGGGATGACAGAATATGACGCGGGCGTGCTGACGGCAGACGTGGCCAATGCCGAATATTTCGAGGCCGTGGCCAAGGGCCGTGATGGCAAGCAGGCCGCGAACTGGGTGATAAACGAGCTATTCGGGCGGCTGAATAAAGAGGACCATACGGTGGAAACCTCCCCCATTTCAGCCAGCCAGCTCGGCGGCATTATTGACCTGATCGCTAAAGGCGATATCTCTGGCAAAATCGGTAAAGAACTGTTCGAGATTATCTGGGCCGAGGGCGGCGACCCTGCCGAGATTGTTGAGGCGCGGGGCATGAAGCAGGTCAGCGATACCGGCGCGATTGAGGCCGCGATGGATGAGATCATGGCCACCAACCCCGCGCAGGTGGAAAAAGCCAAAGCCAACCCCAAACTGGCAGGCTGGTTTGTGGGCCAGATCATGAAAGCCACCGGCGGCAAGGCCAACCCCAAGGTCGTCAACGAGATCGTGCGCAAAAAGCTGGGGTAACGGTGGGTGCGTGGTCCCCCACGCACCATCGGTGGGGTAAACCCCACCCTACAGCGCCAAATAGAATTGACCACCCGCACCCCCGCACCTATCTATAGATGCAAGGGGGAGTTATGGCGCTCACACAAGAACTCACCACTCAAATTGGCGCGGCCTGCGTTGGGGCGGTCGCCTTGGCTTCCCCCGTGGCTGCGGCCAGCTTGGCCCCTGTTGCCCTTCCCCTTGTTGAGATGGCTGCGATAGGTTTACACCTCAAAGACGGGTGCGCGAAAAAGGCCAGTGAAAAGGCACAAAAGGCTATTATCAAGGCGCTCAAGGGCCAGCCGGAATTCCCGCCCGAGACCCTGAGCCGCGCACTAAGCCTGCTCAAAGACGCGGATTCCCCCCTGAGCCTAAGCAAAGAAACACTGCTCGCGGCGGCGCAATCGGGCAATTTCGAGGGCGAAGTGGTGCAGCACCTCCTTACCCCGCTCACGCTGGACAGGGGCGAATCAGCCGTGCGCCAAATTCTCGAAACCGCCCTTCATGCGGGGCTGGGGGCCTGTCGGCAAGATGAAAGCTTCCACCAAGCGCTGACGCAGGAGTTGCTGATCAAAGCCGCCCATGTGGCCAATGTGCAGCTTGAACAGCTGGACGAGATAAAGGCGGACACCACAGAGATCATCTCTCAAAACGAACAGACACATGACCTATTGAAACAGATCCTTGCAGGCCATGTTCCCGAAGGGCTGACTCTTGAGCAACTGCACGCCGTTGCGACCCAGTTCAAGGTTGTGGTGAAAGCAGGCGACACCCCCGCCACCATTTTGCAAAACCTTTCCTTCCGCGCGCAGGAGATTGAGGCGCTGGAGCAACAGTTGGCACAGATGCAAAGCCAGTACCCACTGTTGAGCAATGCTATTGCAGAGGCACAGGCAAAGCTGAAGCAAGGCGACACCCAAGCCGTGCGCAAAATGGTGCGCGATGCCCGCGTGGTGCTGCGCGATGCAAAGCTTTTGGAAGCTTTGGAGCAAGACGCCCAACTGGTGGAAATTGACGCCAGCGCCTTGCTGATTGAAGGCGATCCCGAGGCCGCGTTCCAAATCCTCTCCGCCGCCGCAGACAGCTTTAGGAGCATTAACCCGCTGTTACCGTGTATTTTCCGAAATACTAAATCAGAAATTCTTTTTACTTATGGAAGGATTCATGGAGGGGACGCCATGGCTCTCACTGTAAAAATGCTGAAGGATGCGCTATCCCCCCTCACGCAAAAATCTGAGCCAAAATTATGGGGCAGCATAAATATAAATATAGCGGCAGCGTTATGCTTTAAATCCTCAGATTTTATAGGTGCGGCTCGACTAGATATACTAAAAGAAGCCAAGACTGCATGCAGAAATGCACTACGAATATATATAAAAGAAAAACATAAAGTAGACTGGGCTATTATACAATCATGCCTTTCTATGATTTATGGAAACCAAGCATCTGTTTCAAAAGGTGAAGCTAAACAAAATCTGCTTACAAAAAGCAAATCTGCGGCATCTGCGGCATGGGAAGTGTTTGGATTCAATAATGAAGGTATTTCCTGGGCAGCAACAATAAAAATAAATTTGGCACACTCCCTCCTACTTGAATCGGAACTGCACCAAAACAATATTAGATTACTTCTGTTAGAAGGCGCAAAAGATGCTAGCAGTGATGCGCTACAATTGATCTCCGCGGAAAGTGCCCCCGAGAACTGGGCTGCCGCCCAAACTAACCTTGCAAATACTATGTCAGCTATTGCATTGATTTCAAGCCCCGATAAATTTGATATTACTATTGAACAATCGATAGATGCCCACAAAAAAGTATCAGATCATTTTTCAGCAAAGCGTGGATCAATTCAATGGGTTCAATCTCAAATTGGCTTGGGAAAATGTAGGCTTGTTCAGGCGGGCTATTCAGGTGGCGAAATTACTATTGAGCAAGCAAATATGATACTTAGGCCATTTGAAAATGCAGCCAATGCTTTATCAAAAAAACAACGACCTGTTCTTTGGGCGCAAGCACAGTTGGGGAAAACCATTGCCCTCTTCCTGCAAATGATAGCTAATAGCTGTATTGTAAGTATTAGCGAGCCATTGTTTTCTACCCCAAAGTCGATAATTAGAGAAATAATGCCCATATTGAAAACAACCAAACAATCAAATTTATGGGCTTATGCCAATTTCCTACTTTTATTGATGGATGCTCTAGAAGGAAATTACACCCAAAAATCCAAAAAAAAGAAATTAGATGATGCAATAACAAAAAATGACAAGGTTTTAGGCGAAATTCAACATGACGATTTGCGTGCGGGTTTTCAACTTAAATATGCGATTGTAAGGTGTATTTATGCCATGAACCCAAATACAAAAAGCCCCCGCACGGATTTGAAGGCCGCTCTCACTTTTGTAGACAAAGCCATATCCGAGTCTAAATCTATGCAAATGGCCCATATTAGCGTCACAGCCATAGCCCTGCGGGACTACATCCTCAAAGCCCTAAGTGATTGAACCCGCCCCTGCCTTTGCCCTATGATAGCCAGAATCACATTTGACCCAAAGGCCTTTTATGTTTGAATACAAGCTCCTCCCCGTGCCCGCCCCCGCCAAAAAGGCCAAGGGCCGCAAGACCATGCCCGAGCGCATGGCCCATGCGCTGACCGAGTTGATGAACGCCGAGGCCAAAGCGGGCTGGGAATTTTCACGGCAGGAGAGCTTTGCCGTCGAGGAGAAATCCGGCCTGATGGGCAAGGAAACGCGGGTGGACTGCCGCTATATGGTGTTCCGGCGTGAAATAGGCCTTGAGGCCATGCCGCTGGACCAAAAGCTGGAAAAGCTGGCGGCGCGCAAGTCTGAAACCATCATCCAGGCCCCGCCCACCC
>Ga0256839_1003020_pt1 | contig 17867 bp, 23 predicted proteins | sample 354166metaG_FD_185968 | JGI IMG/M metagenome (GOLD analysis project Ga0256839, IMG submission 185968) | Hydrothermal vent microbial communities from Mid Atlantic Ridge, Atlantic Ocean - 354-166 | ecosystem: Environmental > Aquatic > Marine > Hydrothermal vents | place: Atlantic Ocean: Mid... | reverse complement strand
TTGAGAAACTTTACTAATTGGGATGGGCAGTCGTAATGCTACTTTTACCAGCAATAGATTTAAAAGACGGGCAATGTGTGCGTTTACGCCAAGGCCGTATGGAAGACACAACCGTTTTTTCTGATAGTCCTGTAGATACTGCAACGCGTTGGGTTGAAGCGGGTGCAAAGCGTTTGCATTTGGTTGATCTTAATGGCGCCTTTGATGGTGTGCCTGTGAATAATTCTGCGGTAGAAGCTATTGCTAAAAAATTCCCTGATTTACCTATTCAAATTGGCGGTGGTATTCGTGATGCTAAAACTGTTCAAGCCTATTTAGATGCAGGTGTAACCTACTGCATTATTGGTACAAAAGCGGTTGAAGACCCTGAGTTTGTGAAAGATTTATGCGCGCAGTTCCCTGGTCATATTATCGTGGGTATCGATGCTAAAAATGGCATGGTAGCAACCGATGGCTGGGCAGAAGTCTCTACGGTTTCGGCGATAGATTTAGCCAAGAATTTTGAAGAAGCGGGTGTGGTTGCAATCGTTTATACCGATATTGCGCGTGATGGCATGATGAAAGGCGTAAATATTGAGGCAACCGTTGAGCTAGCTAAAAGTATAAATATCCCTGTTATTGCATCAGGTGGTGTGACCAATATGGATGATATTATTGAGCTTTGTAAGGTCGAAGAGGCGGGTGTTACTGGCACGATTCTTGGCCGATCAATCTACGAAGGCACAATTGATTTAGCAGAAGCGCATAAATATGTAGAGGGGCTAAGCTAGATGGCACTCGCAAAACGTATAATCCCCTGTTTGGATGTTGATAATGGTCGCGTCGTAAAAGGTGTGAACTTTGTTGATATCCGTGATGCGGGCGATCCTGTTGAAGTTGCCGCGCGTTACAATAGAGAAGGTGCAGATGAAATTACCTTTTTAGATATTACGGCAAGTTCAGATAATCGTAAAACTACGGTTGATATGGTTGAAGCGATAGCATCAGAGGTTTTCATTCCGCTAACCGTAGGTGGTGGCATTCGCAAAGTTGAAGATATTCGTACCATGCTAAATGCAGGCGCAGATAAAGTTGCAATCAACACCGCTGCTATCCACAATCCAGAACTAGTCAAAGAAGCTGCTGAATACTACGGCTCGCAATGTATCGTTGTCGCCATTGATGCCAAAAAAGTCAGTAAAGAGGGCGAGCCAGACAAATGGGATATTTTTACCCACGGCGGACGTAACGACACAGGGATTGATGCGGTAGAATGGGCAAAGAAAATGGCCGACTATGGTGCAGGTGAACTATTAGTTACGAGCATGGACAAAGATGGTACAAAGTCTGGTTTTAATATTCCGCTAACAAAAGCCATTGTTGATGCTGTGAATATACCTGTAATTGCATCAGGTGGAGTTGGTAATCTTCAGCATTTAGCTGATGGCGTGCTAAAAGCAGGTGCTGATGCGGTTTTAGCGGCGAGTATTTTTCACTTTAATGAATATACCGTTGGTGAGGCAAAAGAATATATGTCTCAGCAAGGTATTGAAATGAGAATATAGTGACCCTATATTTAAATAAATAGTATGAGTAATACACTAACAGAAGTTGCAAAAATATTAGAAGAGCGTAAATCAGCAGAAGCGGGAAGCTCTTATGTCGCTTCGTTATACGACAAAGGCTTGGATGCTATCTTGAAAAAGGTCGGTGAAGAAGCAACAGAAGTTGTTATGGCTGCAAAAGATGCAGAGCATAATGAAGGGCTAAGTAAAAACACGGATAAAATAATCTACGAAGTTGCTGACTTATGGTTTCATACCCTTGTATTATTAGCACAACAAAATTTACACCCAGACGATGTTTTAAAAGAATTGGAGCGTCGGTTCGGGACATCTGGATTGGTAGAGAAAGCCAGTAGAAATAAATAAAAGTAGGAGAATAGAAAATGTTATACGGATTTGGTTTAGCGGGAATTAGCCCTTGGTCTTTATTAATCATTTTAGTTATCGTAGTTGTAATCTTCGGTACAAAGCGTTTACGCAATGCGGGTGGTGATTTGGGTGGAGCGGTGAAAAACTTCAAAGACTCGATGAAAACAGGCGAAAATGAAGCGAAGTCTACAAAGAATGCTACAAAAGAAGCAATTGTAGACGCTAAAGACGATGTTATCGACGCGGTATCAAAAGTAAAAGAATCTACTAAGTCTTAATTAGTATTACACAGGCTAGTACATAATGTTTGACTCGGGCTTCCTTGAATTATTGGTTGTGGGTATTATTGCCTTAATGGTTGTAGGTCCTGAGCGCTTGCCCGAAGTTGCCGCAAAAGCGGGAAAATTTGTCGGTAAGATGAAGGCTTTTGTTGCGACAACGCGTGAAGATATAGAAAAAGAAATTCGTTCTGATGAGTTACAAAGTATGCTGAATCAACAAAAAGACGAAATCAGCGAATTACGTGACATGATGCAAAGCACTAAATCAGAAGTTTCTAATGAGTTTACTGAAGCCAGTGACCTTTTGGATTCCAGCGTTTCAGACGTAAAAACATCTATAGATAAGAAATGATTAAAAAGGGTGCCAAAAAAGTAGAAGCCTCAGGTTTTCTTTCTCATTTGATAGAGTTACGTGATCGCTTATTGCGTGCGGTCATTGCTGTCGGCATATTTTTTGTTGCGCTATTTCCTTTTGCATCAACTATCTATGACTGGTTAGCCGCACCCCTTGGTCAAGGCATGATCATCATTGGTCCTGTTGCACCATTCTTAATTCCGATGAAATTGACCTTAATGGTCGCCTTTTTAATAGCACTCCCATATTTGCTTTATCAACTTTGGTCATTTGTTGCTCCGGGTTTATATAAACACGAAAAAAGGTTGGTTTATCCTCTACTTGCTTCAAGCGTATTTTTATTCTACCTAGGCATCGTGTTCGTTTATTTTGTTTTGTTGCCGATGATGTTTAAAATCATTCCTAGTTTTGTGCCCCAAACAGCAGAGTTTAAACCCGATATTGCTCAATACCTTGATTTTGTTGTCATGATGTTTATGGCATTTGGTATAGGTTTTGAAATGCCTATCGCCACGATTTTGCTTATTACTACAGGTATGACGACAGCTGACAAGTTAAGGCAAAAACGACCTTACGTTATTGTTGGTGCATTTGTAGTCGGTATGTTGCTCACACCACCTGATGTTGTGTCTCAAATTATGTTGGCGATTCCAATGTGGATTTTGTTTGAGGTAGGCATCATTGCGAGTAAATTCTTTACAGTGCGTATTAAAGAAGCTGGCGAAGCTAAAGATGCTCGTGATAAGGCAGATAATGATGCTCATGATGCAAAAGCTACTGCAGCAACTTCAGCGGCATATCTGCCTCCAGATGACCTTTGGGCGGAGGATGATCTTTATACTTATGAAGAGGCTAGTGATTCATCAAAAGAAGAAGATGATGGCTTAAGTGATGAAGAAAGAACAATTCTTAATAAAGATCCCTTAGTCGATGATGCTAAGGTTAAGAGTGACGGTGATGATTATCACTCTGAAAATGAGACAAAAGAAACATTCTTTGACGGTGATAATGATGACTTTGATGAGTTGTCCGATGAAGATATGGATGCTGAACTGGACCGTATAGAAGCACAAGAGAAGGCTGAAAAAGCGGTAAAAAAGAAAGCAAAGAAACGGGCAAAGAAAAAGGCTAAAGCAGAAAAGAAAGCGGGTAATAAGAAAAAAGATTAAAATAAATATTGAAATGATAAGTTTGATAATTATCAATTACTTGCGTGTATTTTTTCTCTACTATGGCACAAATACTGGGGGGAATATGTATTACTTGTGCTTAGCGGTCTCGTCACTCTCCCTCAGTAATTATAAATAGTAGATTTTTTGAACTTTTATCTTTTTAAAAACACAAATAACTACTCATAAATACATAATAAAGGGGGAGCATCCTATGAAATGTTTTATTAAGAGTTTTATCCTGGGATTAGATGCAAGTGAAAATAGCGGAGAAGCATGTGCGGTTGTTAATCCAATTGTACGTTCACTAGTAGGTAGTACCATGTTTGTGGTGTTAATGGCAGTAGTAGCCAATATGGTACATCTGTAACTAGTCATTAGTGATAGAAAAAGCCCGATTAACAGAAATGTTAATCGGGCTTTTTTGTGCTTGCTAGTCTACAATCTACGTTAGGCTTTAAAAATAACTTAGGTAAATTGTTTACGTGCTTCATATAGAAAATCTTCATAAAAACTTTGGCTTGCTCGAAGTTATAAAAGGTGTTTCGTTACACGCAAAAAAAGGAGATGTGATTTCTATTTTAGGTCGAAGTGGTTCTGGTAAAAGTACCTTTCTACGTTGTATCAACTTTTTAGAAACCCCCACAAGTGGAACAATTAGCCTCGCCGGGGAAGAAATCACTGTAACTAAAGATAGAAAGGGTGATTCCGTTGCCAGTGATAAAACACAAGTACGCCGTTTACGTACACGCATGGCGATGGTCTTCCAGCAGTTCAATTTATGGTCTCATATGACTGTTTTGGATAATGTTACGGTCGCGCTTAAAACTGCTCTCAAGCTTTCTAAAAAAGACGCTATTGAGCGTGCTGAAAAGTATTTATCACAGGTAAATATGACGGATAGACTATACTATTATCCAGGTCAGCTATCAGGCGGGCAGATGCAACGTGTCGCGATTGCAAGAGCCTTGGCGATGGAGCCTGAAATTTTACTGTTTGATGAACCAACCTCTGCACTTGATCCTGAGTTAGTAGAAGAAGTTTTAAATGTTATTCGTAACCTTGCCGAGCAAGGTCGCACTATGTTAGTTGTTACGCATGAAATGGCGTTCGCACGAGATGTGTCAAACCGTGTTATATTTTTTGATGAAGGAATCATCGTTGAAGATGGCTCACCTCAAGAAGTTTTTACAAACCCCAAGTCACAACAGTTCAAACAATTTATATCTAAAGAATACTAAAGGAGAAAACAATGAAAAAAACACCATTTATAACCTCAATGTTAGTTGGTATCGCATTATTAGCAAGCACAACAGCATTCGCTAAAGATACAGTACGCATTGGCGTAGAAGGAGCATATCCTCCATTCAGTAAAACGACTAAAGATGGCAAACTGGAAGGCTTTGATATTGACATAGCGAATGCACTTTGTAAGAGTATGAACGTTGAATGTAAGCTCGTTAAGCAAGATTGGGACGGAATTATCCCTGCGTTATTGGCAAGAAAATACGATGCCATCGTAGCTTCGATGTCGATGACTGATGAGCGTAAAGAGAAGGTAGCTTTTTCAAACCACTACTATAAATCACCAGCACGTTTTATTCACAAAAAAGGTATGGCATTTGAAATTTCAAAAGCTGGCCTGAAAGGAAAAAGCGTAGGCGTACAACGTGGTACGGTATCGGATAAATTCATCACGGGTGAGTTTGGTGAAGGCGTAGATATTAAACGTTATGGTACACAAGAAGAAGCCTACCTAGACCTAAATGCAGGGCGCGTTGAGTTTGTATTTGCTGATGCTTTTGTATTACTTGAGTACATAGGTTCTGACAAAGGAAAAGACTATGAGTTTGTTGGTGGTAGTTATTCAGACCCTAAATATTTTGGCGAAGGTATCGGTATTGCACTTCGTAAGAAAGATACAGAGCTTAAAGATAAGCTGAATAAGGCAATTGCTGCAATTCGTGCTGATGGCACATACGATAGTATTCGTAAGAAGTACTTCGATTTCGATATATTCGAATAATCCTCAGTTCCCTCTCCTTTTATTAGATAAGGGAGAGGGAGTTATTAGCCTTTCTTTCATCCAACACCTATGACAGAACTCTTCGGCGGTTACCTTCCTCTAATCCTTAAAGGGATGATTCTCACAGTCGAGGTTGCGCTACTATCTCTCTTTTTTGCCGTTATCCTCGGCATGCTTGCTGCATCTGCCAGACTTTATGGCGGCCCAATTTCAAAAATTATTGCAGGCACATACACAACTGTTATTCGCGGAATCCCCGATCTTGTTTTGATGATGTTAATATTTTTTGGCGGTCAAATTCTTGTTAATAATATCGGTGATAAGTTCGGATGGGATTACATTGATATAGATCCATTTATTGCTGGCACCATTACCATTGGTTTTATTTTTGGCGCCTATATGGGAGAAACATTCCGTGGCGCAATTATGGCTGTCTCTAAAGGTCAGATAGAGGCAGGCCATGCTTATGGCATGACGGGCTTGCAGGTGTTTTTACATATTACATTCCCCGCAATGATTCGCCATGCACTCCCTGGCTTTTTTAATAATTGGTTGGTGTTAGTAAAGACAACGGCGTTAGTTTCCGTGATTGGGCTAGAGGATATGGTATTTAACGCAAAAATAGCAGGCGATACTTTGCGTCAGCCATTCACTTTTTATGTGCTTGTTGGCATTCTTTTTTTACTCATAACAGCAGTAAGCGACTTAGGTATGAAATGGTTGGAGCGTCGCTACAATAAAGCAGGGATGGGTCACTAATGGACTTCTCTATTATTTTTGATAATCTACCCTTGCTTTTTAAAGGCTTAGGTTTAACGCTACAACTACTTGCCATATCTTTAGTTATTGGATTTGTTCTAGCAATTCCCTTGGCGATTATGGCGGCTTCAAAGAATGCTTGGATTCGTATTCCCGTTAAGGTATTTGTCTATATATTTCGTGGCACACCGTTATTGATTCAAATGTTTATTATTTACTACGGTTTAGCACAGTTTGATTGGCTACGAGAAAGCGTTCTATGGATTGTGTTTAAAGAGGCCTACTGGTGCGCAATTATCGCTTTTGCACTTAATACCGCAGCTTACACTACTGAAATTTTTCGTGGTGCGATTGAGCAAACACCTAAAGGTGAGATTGAAGCAGCACAAGCATGTGGCATGAGCCGCTGGGATCAATATCGTCATATAATATTACCTAGTGCATTGCGTCGTTCTATTCCTATGTATGGTAACGAAGTTATCTTTATGCTTCATGCAACAGTACTTGCAGGAGTCATTACACTGGTCGATCTCTTTGGAGCGGCTAAAATAATTAATTCTCGTTACTATGCGCCGTTTGAATCATTTATAAGTGCAGGGATTTTCTATCTTGCACTAACCTTCATGATAGTCTTTATTTTTAAGCTGGCTGAGGGTCATTTCCTTAAGCACCTTAAAAGATAACGATGGATGTTTTCTTAACAGGGCTGCTATTGGGTGGTAGCCTTATCATCGCCATTGGCTCACAAAATGCCTATGTGCTTAAACAAGGCTTACTCAAAAGCAATGTCTTCTTGGTTTGTTTAATATGCGCACTTTCTGATGCATTGCTAATAATGTTAGGAACAATTGGTGTAGGTGCAATTATTGAAAAGCATCCAGAATGGTTAAAAGCAGTGACATGGTTTGGTGCAGCTTACCTAATTGCTTTTGCTTTTATGAGTTTTCGTGCTGCTTTTAATGGAGAAACCCTGCAAACAGCATCTGATAAAACAAGTCAGAATACCAAAAAAGTTGTTACTACGGTTTTAGCCCTCACTTTTTTAAACCCTCATGTTTATTTAGATACGGTACTTCTTATCGGTAGTATCGCATCACCATATTCTGGGTCTGATAAGATTAATTTTACGTTAGGGGCGGTGAGTGCATCGTTTATTTGGTTTTTTGGCTTGGGTTATGGTGCTCGTTTCTTATCTCCATTGTTTTCTAGGCCCAAAGCATGGAAAATCTTAAATGTTATTATTGGAATAGTCATATTATGGATTGCATATCGCTTAATTATCTTCTAATAACGACATAGAGCCGTTTTTTATTAACCACCCCCCCTTTTTTCTCATGAAAATCATCGAAAAAAGGGGGGGTGGTTAAGATAAATAGTCAAAATATAGTTATTTTCGTGTATTTTGGATCCTTGTAGATGGTGAAGGCTAGAAAATAGTGCTTCTATAAACTTTTAGATAGGCAAATTACAGTTTATGAAAAAGAAAAGCGTATCTGAAGAGCTTGCATCGCAAGGTTATTCCATTTTACAAGGTCTAAGCGTGAAGAACGCTTCGTGGGGTGCTATTTTGCAAAACTCGCATAAAGGTTTTCAGCAGTTTCTCCAAAGTTGGGATGATTTACCTGAAGATAATTTTTTAAGTGATGGAGGGCATTATCGTTTCCGTCGTTATTCCGTTTTTAATTGGTTAGAAGGTAGCCAATTAAAGTTATTGCCCCATGAAGCACATTATCAAAGCACTTATCGCAATAATATGAATGGTGGAATTTACCGTGAGTATGAAGCATTTAAAAAAACAACGATTGAGAGTCCTTTATTAGAAAATATCATTCAATTTATAGCTAAAAAGATAGGCTATGGTGGCGAAAAAAATTGGCGCGTACAAGCACATCAATTTCGAATTCAAGCTAATGCCGATGAAGCGGGTCAACCCACTCCTGAGGGCATCCACCGTGATGGTGCGGATTTTATCTTAATCATGGTGCTTGATCGTCACAATATTACAGGTGGTGTGAATCACATTTATGATGATGCTAAACGTTTAGTATTTGGTGGAATTCTTGAAAATACAGGTGATGCCGTATTAATTGATGATCAAAAAGTATGGCATGGTGTGAGTGAGGTTTACCCTAAAGACGAAAACCAGCCTGCGTATCGAGATGTGTTAGTGCTAACCTTTCATAGTAAGACGATGCTGTAGTTGCAGTAGAATGATTACTTTGGTGTACCCCAGAGTAATTCGTCCAAAGAAGTATCATCGTCCGTTTTTGCGGGAATGATTTTACCTTTTATTATTTCCACACCCTCCTTCTCTAAAAGACTTGCTTGTTTTTCATAAGCATCACTATCAACTTCAAAAGCCAATGTTCGATTTGATCTGACGACACGATGCCATGGTAATGCTATGGGCGAACGAGACATGGCACGACTAACCATTCGAGCATGACGAGGATAACCAGCCATTCGGGCAACTTCGCCGTAACTCATCACACGGCCCGGCTTTATTTTGGTGACGACTTGCCAAATGCCTTTGTCAAACTTCTGTTGGAATTGACTCATAGCCTAATATTAGCAAGTTTTTATGTTCTAATAAGGAGAATATAATTAAATTGACGGAAATCAGTGCAGAAAATCTCGGCAGATTTGGCAAGCTAAAAACAGTTAGACTGGATCAAAATCTCCATAAGTAAAGATCCCAAGCTAGGGTCTGATGTTCACAATAGATAAGGAAAGCGTATGAGTATTGTAGAGTTTAAGAGCCTCATTGGCGTTAATAAGCAAACCACTAGCCATGCTGAAAAATTTATTTCATTTTTGGGCGGTTTCATAAGTATCTATATTATTTACCTAATAACTCAAGAGCTATTAGGGGTGGAGGAAGCGGTTTATATTATTCCTTCAATGGGCGCAACAGCGGTTTTACTTTTTGCCGCACCTAGTGCACCTTTTTCACAACCTTGGAATGTTTTTGGCGGTCATATAATCTCTGCGCTAATAGGTGTTGCTTGTTATCGATTTATGACAGATGTTCATGTCGCGGCAGCGGCAAGTGTAGGCTTAGCAATTTGGGCTCAATATTATCTACGTTGTATCCATCCTCCAGGTGGAGCTACGGCATTAGCAGCGGTTATTGGCAGTGCTCAAATCCATGATTTAGGTTATTTTTATGCAGTTACCCCAGTACTGATTAATACCTTGGTAATATTAGTTGTAGCAATTGCATTTAATGCCATATTTTCATGGCGCACATATCCTACAAGCTTAGCAAAAAAAACAACTCTCGATGCCTTGACAACGAGGCGTACATATTCACCAATTAAACACGAAGATTTTGTATATGCGCTCAGTCAAATTGACTCCTATGTGGATATTAGTGAGGACGACTTAGTTAAAATATATTCGTTGGCAACAGTGCATAATAAGGAGAAACAGCTGTAAAACATTTTGACTGTACCGTGAAAATGTTAGTCAATTTAGATATAAGGAGAAGCTGATCAAGTCTAACTATTTTAAGCTTGCTAAAAATTACCGATGTTTTTATCGAAGCTTAATTCTAATCGATTTAATCAGTCTCTCCTAAAGGAGGTAATTGTTTATTTCCCCCGATAAACAATCTTGACTGTTTTACTAGGTAAATGTTAATATAAGTTTATTAGTATTTACTTATAAAGGTTTTTGTTTAGATGTCAATGATTAAAGAAATAGATGCGGCTGGGCTTAAAGAGTTGATGGATAAAGATGAAGATATTCTTCTTTATGACGTTCGCTCTCAAGCAGAGTTTTCACAAGGTATTATTGAAGGTGGAATATTTATGCCTATGCATACTGTTCCTGTAAAACTGAATGATTTACCAGATGATAAAACAATTGTTTTCTATTGTCGTAGTGGTGCTCGTTCGGGTCAGGTATGTGGTTATGTGATGCAAAATACAAACTTAGAGCCATTAAATTTACGCGGCGGAATAATTTCTTGGTATCAGTCTGGTTTCGAGGTTGTAAAACCAGAAGGGTTACAAGCTCAGGGTTAATTTCTAAGCTTGTAAAAAAGGGCTAGTGAACTTATGTTTCTAGCCCTTTTTTTGTGCGCGTTATTTATTGAAAGTTAATTAAAGCTATTACCTGAATCCGTGACTTCAATGCGGATAGCTTGCGTACTGTGCCGTAGTGAAGTCACGGATTCAGGTATTAGCTAAGTTAGAGCTTTGAGTTTCTCATTTGATCTAAATAGGGATAACTAAACAAAGAAGTGATTTATTTCAATGACTCACGTATTATCCCAACGCTTAATACTAACTATAAAAAATCCAATTTAGTCTCCTGAGCCTATTTTTTATAAATTGGTTTCAGGATGGATAATAAATCAAGGATGAAAATAATAAGAAGAGCACCTAGATTTAACAAGATAAATAATATTAACCTTAGCTAGGAGTAGTATCACTATGTCAGTAAAAAATGCATTTTATGCACAATCAGGTGGCGTTACAGCCGTAATCAACGCATCGGCTTGTGGTGTCATTCAAACCGCAAAGAAACACAGCGATAAAATCGGTAAGGTTTACGCCGGTAAAAACGGAATTATCGGCGCGCTAACCGAAAATCTTATAGATTGTAGCCAAGAATCAGACGAGGATATTGCCGGTTTAATGCATACGCCATCAGGTGCATTTGGTTCTTGTCGTTACAAAATGAAAAGCTTAGAAGACAATAAAGAAGAATACGATCGTTTGATCGAGGTTTTCAAAGCACACAACATCGGTTACTTTTTCTACAACGGCGGTGGAGATTCTGCTGATACCTGTTTAAAAGTTTCTCAACTTTCAGAAAAAATGGGTTACCCAATCCAAGCAATTCACGTACCTAAAACCGTAGATAACGATTTACCTGTAACCGATAACTGTCCAGGTTTTGGCTCAGTTGCAAAATACATTGCGGTTTCTACACGTGAGGCTAGTTTTGATGTGGCTTCGATGGCAGCAACGTCTACCAAGATTTTTGTACTAGAAGTTATGGGCCGTCATGCAGGTTGGATTGCAGCAGCTGGCGCATTAGCGGCTGATGAAGATAATGATATACCTGTCGTCATTCTTTTCCCTGAAATAGAGTTCAACCAAGAAAAATTCTTGGCATTAGTAGATTCAAAAGTGAAAAGCCACGGTTATTGCACAATTGTCGTATCTGAAGGTACGGCATGGCCTGATGGTCGCTTTCTTGCTGAGCAGGGTACACGTGATGACTTTGGTCACGCACAATTAGGTGGTGCGGCTCCTGTGGTTGCTAACATCATTAAAGATGCGTTGGGTTACAAATTCCATTGGGCAGTTGCCGATTACCTTCAACGTGCGGCACGCCATTTGGCTTCTAAGTCAGATGTTGAGCAAGCTTATGCACTAGGTGAAGCGGCGGTTGAAATGGCAGTAGCGGGTAAGAACTCGGTTATGCCAGCGATTATTCGCACATCAAACAATCCTTACACATGGGAAATGGGTTCTGGAGATTTAGCAGATATTGCAAACGTAGAAAAGATGATGCCAATGGAATACATCAGTGAAGATGGCTTTGGTATTACCGATGCCTGTCGTGAATACTTGCTACCGTTGATTGAAGGTGAAGCTTATCCTCCTTACAAGAATGGTATGCCAGTGTATGTAACATTGAAGAAGAACTTGGTAGAGAAGAAGTTACCAGAGTTTAAAATGAAGTAAGTAATAAGCTTATTTTTGACATTAAAAAGCCCTGCATTGTAGGGCTTTTTAATGGATGTTTTTTATAGGGTTGGGTTATGTAGTGTTAGTTTAAATATTTTCTCATCTGAGCTTCTCTAACAGTATTTTCAAAAGCTTGGTAAGCTTCAAAATCTACGCCTTTCACGTTAGGAACAGCATCGTCATGACTCATAATTTCCAGTTTCTCTTCTGTTTGTTTGAGTTGGATTTTTAAACGTGCATTTTCACGAATGGATTCTGCAAGGTAGTCTTTTACTAAGCTTAAATCATCACTGCTAGATTGGCGTTCTTGTTTGCCGTAAAAGTGGTGTAACCACCAGCCAATGATTGATCCTGCTACCACGGCAATGGTTGTAATCAGTGCTGCTTGGTATAAAAAATAAGCCATTATATCGTCCTTGATGTTTAGTGAGAGACTTGGGCATTTGCATCCTTGCTAATACCAGTCTGTCTATCTAATTAGTCTAGCAATAAACTACCGTTAAGGTGTGTCACTTTGTCAGCAGTTGGGGTGTTTTAATCTGCAAATTTGAATAAATTTTACCCAACTGATCACTTCTTAAGGAGAGACTGATTAAGTCGATTAGAATTTAGCGTAGAAAAATCTGTCGCTATTTTTCACGAAGATCGGCGTAATAGTTATTCTATTGCGCCGATCTTCGTGGGAAATATCGGCTGATTTGACAAGCTAAAGCTAATTGGACTTGATTAGTTTCTCCTTAAGCACACTCACTGATTGTTCCATGACTGTGTGAATACTACTTTTTATTAACTTTGACTCAATCTGTGGCCGTAAAAAATATTCTGAGGCAACAACCAGTGTTGAAATTACTAAAATACCAATTAAAAATAAGAAAATAAGAGGGCTTTTGGTTGGTCGCTCAGGTTCTGTAGAGTCATTCATCATTTGTTTACTTTTAGGTCTGTATATTTAGCGAATTTAGCAAAATAATTATTAAACTAAATGCTGTAAATGATGTTTGGAAGGAGAAAGGAGACTAGAGGCATCCATAAGTATTTTTTACACCACGTTTCTCGCCAAAATGCTCCACAAAAAATACAAAAGCCCGAAAAAGAGGGGGGGTGGCTTATATAAATAGGCTTTTAAAGCCATATTTATAGCTTTTTTGAGTTGTTTTAGTGCATTTTAAGGAGAGCCTGATTAACTCGATTAAATAAATAGGATATTTGTACAGCTATTATGAGAAAGAGTCTCTTGTAGCGTCAACCATTTTCCTTGAGTCTCTTCATTTAATCCGAGTTGTTTACAGAGTGTTAAAAAAGGGTTTTGATCAATGCGTTTAATAAAAAACTGCTCAAAATCTACAGGCATAATCTCACATTGAATACCGGTTAGTTGGCGTGAGAGGTTTATCTGCTCTGTATACTCCTCAACTAAACCTTGAATGCGTGTCGCGCCACGTATTTGCATGGTTGATATTTCTGGAATCGAGGCGAGTAGATTATCAAGATTATCAAATCGTCTTAAGAGCTTCCCCGCAGTAGACATACCAATATATGGCACGCCAGGAATATTGTCTGACTTATCGCCCGCTAGTGCGAGTTGATCTGCTATTTGACGAGGTTTAGCCTTAAAACGTTTGGTGATCTTTTTAGTATTGAGTTTTTCACCACGATCATATTCCCACCAGTGGTCATTTTTATGCACAAGTTGCGCGAGGTCTTTATCAGCAGTGATAAAATTGACCGCGATGAAATGTTCTCGTAATGCTTTTGCCCATGTACCGATAAGGTCATCCGCTTCATAGTGCAGGCTTGCGCCTTCGTGAATACCCAGTGTGCGGATAAACTCCCTACAAAGCTGAAACTGATAGCGTAAAGACTCAGGGGCAGGAGAACGATTCGCTTTGTATTCAGGATAAATTTCTTTGCGGTGCGATGTTTTTAAACTCTCATCAAATCCAAAAGCGATAAGCTCTGGTTTCTCAACAGACAATAAGCGGTAAACAAAATCAATAAAGCCTAAAACGGCATTAATGGGCTTGCCATCAATATCGACCAGATCATCAGGGCGCGTATACCACGCTTTAAAAACATAGATACTTGAATCAATTAACCACGCTGTTTTTTGAGGAGTGGCGGTAGTAGAGCTATCCATATCGCCCATCTGCACGGGCTTTTATCAACATGGGCGCATAAACGATAAAAAACACTAAGAAAGATGAAATCCATAAAAGCTGAGATAAAGTAATCAACGGCATATAAAACTGATTGAAGAAAAGAGGCAGGATAACCCTGCTGATTGCCCCTGCAAAGAGTAATCCAAAAATAAGATGCAATATCTTAGGTGGCTCAAAGACATTATTGCCAGTATGCCCTAGTGATACGCGCGCCATCATGCCAGCGGTAATCATGCCGATGCCTCCGTAAGAGAAGGCATGAAGCGCCAGAAAAGGGGATATATTAAAGAAAACGGCTAAAAACTTTAAAACAAAACCAATCACTATCCATGAATAACCAATGAGTAAAACCCAGAGCAATGACTTCTTCCATATTGCTTTGTGATACCAGCCATAAAGCCTTGCGCCATGTAGCACGATTAATGCAGCCGCTAAAATGGCAACGATATAATGATTAGGGAAGAAAATATCAGCAATAGAAAAAGCAAGAAACAGCCATAGGCTGCTGACATCAACCCAGTGATAGTTTTTTGCTTCAAAAGGACAACCTAAACCTTTCTCAATAAAAAATGGAATCACACGCCGACCCATATTGAAAATTATGGCAAGAATGGTATAAAAAGCGATATACAGACCGTAGTGAATACCGTTATCAAGATAGCCTAATAATCCTAAATAAAAGATGACATTAGCAATAAATAATATCAATAGTTTTCCGCTAAAGGCTAGGTTCTTCCATTGCTTAACTTTAAAAACAGGGTACGAAAATGCAATGGTGATGACCAATAAATAAAGGCTATCAACCACAGCTAAGGTCGGTAAAGCCCAAGTAGCGGGGACAAAAGCTAAAACTCGTGCTAACAACCAAAGAATAAATAAAACCATGAGTGGCTTACCGTTAATGGTTTGAATGCCCGTCCAGTTTTTAACCGCCGTTAATAAAAAACCAGTAACCGTTGCAGTAGCAAAACCAAAAATCATCTCATGGGCGTGCCAACTGATGAAGGGATAATCATTGGGCAGAATATTTTTTCCTAAAGTAAAAATAAGCAACCAAAGACTCATTGAGACTACCGCAAAAGAAAGCGCGGCAAAAAAGAATGGGCGAAAACCGAGATGTAAAAAAGCGGTTTTTCCTGTGTATTTAGATTCTATATTTAGCATGGGTGCTATTGTAGCGGAGTATTTTCGTACTTGTAATTGATGCAAGTCTAGCCGTTAGTCCATAAAGATTGAAGCTTTATACAATTTGCTTAGTTTTTAAGCAGTATTAACATGATAATAGGGCGATGAATAAAAATAACACACGTTTTTACGAAATAGACTTCTTGCGCTTTGTCGCCGCCGTTGCTGTGGTGCTCTTTCATTATATGTTTAGAGGGTTTGCTGAGGGTGGCTATAGTCCCATCTCTTATGCTCCTTTTGATCAATATGCACAATATGGCTACTTAGGTGTGCATCTGTTTTTTATGATTAGTGGTTTTGTAATATTACTAACCGCAATGAAGCGAGATGTTGTTCAGTTTGTTATTTCAAGAATCGTACGTTTATATCCTGCATTTTGGGCGGGTGTAACTTTTACAGCTATTATGATTGTATTTTTTGGTGACGAAATATTTACAGTCTCTTTGCCACAATACCTCTCTAATTTGAGCATGATTGATGGCTATTTAGGCGTAGAACCTGTTGATGGCGTTTATTGGACTCTATTGGTAGAAATAAAGTTTTATGCACTTATTTTTATTATTCTTCTTTTTAAAGAAATCGAAAAAATTGAATGGTTTTTAGCAGGCTGGTTGGCGCTACAGGTCATAGATGTTTTTGCGCCATTGCCAACGTTGGTAAAGTTTATTTTCTTTCCAGAATGGGGTTCTTACTTTGCTAGTGGTGCTTTGTTTTATCTTTTAAAGTTACGAGGAATTAAATGGCAGTACCTCGCATTGCTGGGGAGTTCGTTTGCCTTGTCTCTTTATCATGCAAATAATGAAACAGCTATACTGAGTGAATTTTACAACGCAGCTTTTAACCCTCTTGTACCCATGTTTTTTGTCTCGCTTTTTTATCTAATATTTACTTTAGTAATTTTAAATAAATTGACACTGTTTAGATCAACATGGGTATTAAAAATTGGGGCGCTTACATACCCATTGTATTTAATTCATCAAAATGTTGGTTTTATGTTATTCAAACTATTCGATGGTGTAATTAATAAATACATATTGCTGCTTGGCGTGTTTACCTTTGTATTGATAGTTGCTTGGTTGATACATAATTTGGTAGAAAAAAATCTGAGTCTAGTGTTGAAAAACCTCTTAAATAAGTTGGAATATAAAGTAAAGGCACTGCTGAATAGAGGTGTTCTTAAGAAAGAAACTTAATTTGATCATTAAAAACCCAACCTGAATCGGAGCTTTACCAAAAAATCCATTGGTCGAAATTGCGCCCCACTAATCTGAGCTTTATTGTGAAGATAACAAAGAGGGTTTATATTAAATCCACCAAATAAAACAATAATAATAAAAAAGGCAAGCCCCATGAAAAAAGCATTACCCATTGTTGTTCTCTGCGCCGTAGCAATTGTGACAACTATTATATTAAACGGTTGTGGTGGAAAAGCTGTAGCAGCTAAACCCGCGCCTATAAAAGCACATCTCTCCAGTTTCTTAACACTGCATAATCAATTTTGTGAAAAAAAATACGAATCATCTGATTCTTTAAAGACAGAGTTAGAGCAAGCCCCCACGCTTTCACTCGCAAAAGATTTTGAAGGTGTCTATGAAGTACTTATTTCTAATGTAAGTTTTGCTGTATCACCAGAAGAAGATGGTTGTACGACAGATGTAATGCTAGAAACAAATGGAAAGGAGCTATTTACTTTCGAAGATATAAATAAAGCATTACTTGCAAGTGGCTATATAGAAACGGGTGATCCAGTTTCTCGTAAAGACATGGGAACAGATCAATCTGAGCTAACCATAATAGAAAAGAAATACATTTCACCAGAAGGAGAGCTAACAACGCTTGATTTCCCCTTGGAGAAAAAAGATAAATACTACATGACGCTTTTTGCTGAAAAGTTCACCCAAGCAAAACAAGAGAGCAAAGAAAAAATGCTCAAATCTTTGAGAATGGCATCGCGTTAATTCTTTTAAATGACTTTTCACATTCATCATCCCCGAATATTGTTGACGGGGAATTTCATATTAATTGTCCCAAAAGTATTCACCTTAACTTTTGAAATTTGGAATAAATAGTTCGTCATACTGGTGAATACCCACTACTGTCCGAGATAATATATCAAATATAAAGCTCCCTTTGAAAAGCCTTTAATTCTTGATTGTATTGCCTTCGTTTCCGTATCATTTCATCTTCAACGATGGGTCGTTGAAATAAGCCACTTCTTAATTCTATTAAGCACATTTTTAAAGTCAGCCTTCCCTTATTTCTTATGCGATAAAGATGCGTCAATATGTAAGTAATCAATGCTGTATAGATTTGAA
>Ga0256839_1003019_pt1 | contig 17879 bp, 16 predicted proteins | sample 354166metaG_FD_185968 | JGI IMG/M metagenome (GOLD analysis project Ga0256839, IMG submission 185968) | Hydrothermal vent microbial communities from Mid Atlantic Ridge, Atlantic Ocean - 354-166 | ecosystem: Environmental > Aquatic > Marine > Hydrothermal vents | place: Atlantic Ocean: Mid... | reverse complement strand
ATGCGGTTGATTTTCATCTTCCAGAGACTAACATTGTAGTTAGCCTGCATGAAAGTGATAGTGTTGCCATACTTAGCATTAACAATGAGGGGCCTACACTACCAGAAAATATGGACGGGCAATTATTTCAACCGATGGTTTCAATTCGTGAAATGGTCACACAATCATCATCGCCACATTTAGGTTTAGGTTTATATATTGTCAAACTTATAGTTCAACAGCATAAAGGAAAAGTGACGGCTAAAAATTGGCAACGAGGAGTAGAGTTTCAGGTTGAGTTGCCGATAATATAGGTAATGTTACTTTTTGAGAACCATAATTATGGTAAAAAATAAACAAGGTCGAGTGTCATTAATAGTCAGTTGTGCATTGTTATTTTCATCAATAACGCAAGCGGATATACCTACACCACCGATACCTATTGAGCCTATCTATTTTGAACCACCGATCGTTCAAGCATCGACAGAACAAAAACAACTCAACTGTGTTGAACTGGATAAGACTATTCGTTATTTACATCCATATCGTTACAGTTATAAACCACGATTCTATGAAGATAAGACAAATACAATAGCGGCTACATTAATCACAATTGATTCTGTCCCTATTGTTAGCGGATTACTGGGCTTGGGATATCTAGGTTATTCATCGTTAGTTGAAGAAAAAGAAAATCGACGTATGTTAAATATTGAGCAACAGATTAGTATGTTACAACAGCTCAAAGCAGAGTTACATTGTTTCGAGTAAACATACCCTGATGAATAGATTGAAAAAACCACAAATTAAAAGTTAACATATTTAGAGTGATAACCAAGTCAAATAAAGCACTTTATTGCTTGTCGTATCTGTTCTTAATCATGTATTATCAAGCTAACGAATTAGCTGTGAGGTATCTACAATGACAACTACACTAGACATTAAAGCGAAATGGTATGAAGCCAATTTAAAAACAGCGAGAGAGAGCCGCAAGAAATGGTATAAAGCCAATGAAGTAGCAACGCCAACATCTCAAAACCACTGGTATGAAGCGAATAAGAAAACATTAGTCAATAAAGGGAAACCTTGGTATGAGGCTAATTTAGCTGAACACTTAGATACCAAAAAGAAATGGTATGAAGCTAATTTAAAAGTAGCTGTTGCATCAATCCGTGAAAGCCGCAGTAAATGGTATCAGGCGAATCGGCAGCCAGCAGAAAAACATGGCATACCATGGTATGAAGCCAATACTGATGCTGATCCGCATATGGCGACAAAAAGAAAATGGTATCGTGCCAACCTAAAAATGGCTCGGGATAAACAAGCTAAGTGGTATGAAGCTAATAAAAACTCAACTGTCGGTAAACATCAACCGTGGTATGAAGCCAATATCTATGCTGATCCTCATATGGCGCAGAAGAAAAAATGGTATCAAGCGAATCTTGAAATTGCTCGGAAAAATAGAGACAACAAGAAGTGGTATGAGGCGAACACACGTGTTGATCAATATGCTGATGCTAGACGAAAGTGGTATCAGGCCAATCTAGCACTGACTCGCAAGAAAGTAGAAAAAGAGCATTGGTACAAGTCCAATTTAGAGCTTACGCGTGAAAGCCAAAATAAGTGGTATGAAGCAAATTCTGACAAACATCTCGAGACTAAGAAAAAATGGTATGAAGCTAATTTAAAAGCGGCAGTAAATACCATTAGGGAAGAGCGCAGTAAATGGTATGAGGCGAATTTAAACCCAGTGAAAAGCACGGTAATGCCATGGTATGAAGCCAATATCCATGCTGATCCTCATATGCCACAGAAGAAAAAGTGGTATCAAGCAAACCTTGAAATCGCGCGTGCCAACCAAGCAAAATGGTATGAAGCCAACAAGCAACAAAAGCCGACACCGTGGTATGAAGCTAATATCCATGCCGACCCTCATATGGATCAAAAGAAAAAGTGGTATCAAGCAAACCTTGAAATTGCTCGGAAAAATAGAGAAAACAAGAAATGGTATGAAGCAAACACACATGTCGATCAATATGCCGATGCTAAACGAAAATGGTATGAGGCTAATTTAGCACTAACACGTGAGAAAAGTATAAAACAAAAATGGTATGAAGCTAATCTGGAAGCCGCTCGTCAAGGACAGAAAAACTGGAAATAATAGTAGAAATTGAGCTTAAATGATTGAAATTGACTGCTTCACTGTCGGGGCATTTCAGGTTAACACCTATTTAGTTAAAGATGTTGCTACTGGTGCTTGTGCAATAATTGATACCGGTGAAACTGATGAATTGGTTAAACGATTACAGGCATTACAACCCGCACCAGATGTGCAAATGATTTTGCTGACACACGCACATCTCGATCATGCGGGTGCGCTTGTGAGCCTTCAACAGGCTTTTGATGTTCCTACCTATCTACCTCGATTAGAGATACCGTTATTTGAAACATTACCGAAACAAGGAACATGGTTCGGTGCGCCACAGATGAACCGCCCTTGTGGTCGAATTGATCACCTTGTTGATGATGGCGATATTATTCAATTGGGCGAAACAAAATTGCATTTTATTTCAACACCTGGCCATACACCAGGACAGGGTTGTTACTATGATCAAGAACATATTTTTGTAGGCGATACAATATTTGCAGGGAGTGTCGGCAGAACAGATTTACCCATGAGTGATCCCGATCTGGCACAGAAAAGTCTAATGAAATTAATGGGTTTATCTAGTAAACTGCGTGTCTATAGTGGTCATGGACCGGTTACAACATTGGCAGAAGAACGTACCAATAATCCTTTTTTACGTTTTTTGAGGCAGTAATGGCGAGTACACAAAAGTTAACTGATGGATTTAAGCGCTTTCAACAGCAGTATTTCGGAGATGACAGAAAACTGTATGATAGTATGATTACGGGACAACCAGCAAAAACTATGATGATCGCTTGTTGTGACTCAAGGGTTGATCCCGCAATAGTAACCGACTGTGATCCGGGTGATTTGTTTATTGTTCGCAATGTGGCCAATTTAGTCCCTCCTAGTGAACATGATGATACGCACCATGGAACCAGTGCTGCATTAGAGTTTGCGACCAATAATTTAGAAGTTGAAAATATAATTATTATGGGGCATGCTAATTGTGGTGGTATCAGAGCGTTGTGGGATGATGATGGCAATGGTGAACAGACAACACAATTTATTCATCGGTGGGTATCTATTGCCAAACCAGCAAAAAACTGGGTATGTAAGCATTTAACTCAATCACCAAATGAAAAAAAGATTATAGCCTGTGAGCAGCGTGCCATATTAGAATCATTGGCAAATTTAATGACATTTAGCTTTGTGAAGAAAAGGGTTGAAGAAGGAACATTAAGTTTGTATGGATGGTATTTTGATATTCCATCTGGTCAATTACTATGCTTTGCCCCACAAACAGGGGCATTTGAGGCCGTTACTTAAGCTAATCTTTGGATTAATCAGATGGATTAGTGTCGGTAGAATTAGAGTCTAGACTTATTTTTTTTCGGCTTCATCATCATTTACTATTTCTGGTTCTTCTTCACCTAACCCAATAGTATTCAGCAAGCCTTGGAATAACCCTGTTTTTTTCTCAGATAAGGGTACAACCACATTGCTACCTTTTTTATCTTCTTGAGGTAGTTCGTCACGTGCAACTGTGCGGATATCACCCTCAACACGTTTGAGTAAATCATTTTCAAAATATAAGGTGATGCGGCGTTGCTCTCGGCTACCATTGCCTGGGTGAAAACTATAAATATAATCCCAACGATCGGGGTGGAAGGTATCAATAAGAAGCGGTGTCCCCATAATATAGGTGACCTGACGTTTGGTCATATCAGGTTTAAGCTGATTGAGCATCTCTTGTGTTACATTGTTACCTTGTTGGATATCAATACGGTATACACCGGGGATTTTATCTTTATTACAAGCACTGATTAGTACGGCGAAGCTTGCAATAATGCAAATAAGAAAAGTTTTCATTTATATTTAATATCTATATTAATTTCCAAAGTGAAATGATACGCTATAGCGTATTGACTTGAAACCACCATTTTCAAGATATTTGTTTAAATTTGATAAGAGTTGTCATAATGGAAAGCCAGGATTTAAGAAAAGTCGGTCTAAAAGTAACGTTACCACGGTTAAAAGTATTAGAAATCCTTGAAACATCTAAATTACGGCATCTGAGTGCTGAAGATGTCTATAAAGCTATGCTGGAAATGGGTGAAGAAATTGGTCTAGCTACGGTGTATCGTGTTTTGACTCAGTTTGAGGGGGCAGGTTTAGTCTCTCGATTAAATATTGATGGTGGACATGCTGTCTTTGAGTTAGAAGATGGTGCACATCATGATCATTTATTATGTGTTCGTTGCAATAGAATTGAAGAGTTTGTGGATGATGTGATCGAACAGCGTCAACGTGAAATTGCCAAACAAAAAGGCTTTGAAATGACCGATCATGCTTTATATATTTATGGAATTTGCAAAAAGTGCCAAAAATAATAGTTGTTTAAAGAGGAATAGTTTGGTGCGAGCTAGTAAGCATTTCTTCAGCATGAAGGCGTGTTTTCTCAGTTATTGTTACACCACCTAACATTCTAGCAATTTCTTCAATTCGTTCTGAATCAGTGAGTTTTGTGATATCAATATGGGTGCTATCTTTTAAGTTAGTTTTGCTTACATGTAATTGCTGGTGTGCTTGAGCGGCAACTTGCGGTAAGTGAGTAATACAAATAACCTGGCGATTTTCAGCTAATTTACGTAAATGTTTACCCACAATTTCTGCAACCCCCCCTCCAATACCTACATCAACTTCATCAAATACCAAAGTAGGTACACTTTTACTACTTGCTGTCACAACCTGAATAGCTAAGCTAATACGTGCTAGTTCACCACCAGAAGGTACTTTAGCTAATTCACCGGCAGGTTGGCCAGGATTAGTTGTAACTAACAGTTGAATTAGATCAGAACCAGTTTCATTAAATTGATCACCAGTCATCGGGGTCACACTAATTTCAATTTTGCCAGAAGGCATTGCTAGCTGTTGAATAGATTGGCTTATTTTTTTTGCTAATGGTATCGCTGTTTGTTGCCGTTTTTTACTGATTTTTTTACAGAGTTCACGGCATGCGGCCTGTTGTTGGTCTAGTTGCTGTTCTAACTGCTCTGCATGTAACTCGATATTTGCTAGTGAGCTTAATTCTTGTTGGAGCTGTTGAAAGTGCTCAGGCAGCTGTTCTATTTCAATATGATGTTTTCGTGCTTGATCATGCAATGTTGCTAGCTCAGCCTCAATATCTTGTAAACGTTGCGGATCATTATCAATATGATCTAAATAATGGCGCAATTCATGAGAAACTTCATCAAGCTGGATTATTGCTGAGTTTAGTGCTTCTATCAAGTTGGCAAATTGTGGCTCGATATCTTGATGTATCGCTAGATCATTTAATGCTTGTCCCACTAGTGCGTAAGCTGAACCTTGTTCTTGTTCAAATAGTTGCTGTTGTGCCGAGTGGGCAGCATTAAGTAATTGTGAGATATTAGTCCGTTGCTGATGTTCTTGCAGAAGCTGTTTAATATGATCGTGGCGCAGGTTTAAGCTTTCTAGTTCACTTACTTGATAGGCGAGAAGCTCACTGCGAGCAGACTGATCTTGCGATTGTTGAATAAGCTCATCAAGTTGTTTTTGTGTCGTTTTGAGCTGCTGATATTGTATTTCTAATTGTTCTAATAAAGGCTGAGTATTAGCAACAGTATCTAGAAGATTGCGTTGGGTGTCGCTACGAATTAATGATTGATGCGCATGTTGACCGTGAATATCTATAGTACGGAGACTAATTTCACGTAATTGAGATAGAGGTACGGTGCGACCATTAATATAAGCACGTGAACGACCATCTTTACTGATTGTTCTTCGTAATTCGCATAAATCATCATCATCAAGTTCTTGTGTGCGTAACCATTGTTGCAGGGATGGATTATGTTTAATATCGAAGCTGGCCGCTACTTCGGCTCGTTCGGTATTTGCGCGTACCATTTTTGAATCGGCTCGATCACCCAATACTAAACTTAACGCATCTACTAACATCGATTTCCCTGCACCAGTTTCACCGGTAAGTGATGTCATACCGCTATTGAAGTGTACTTCTATATCTTCAACGACAGCTAGGTTACGGATACTTAATGCAATTAGCATGTGAGTTTTTTACCCCATTCAAGTTTTGCGCGAAGTATTGAATAATGGTCATGATCTTCTAAATGTAATAATTGAATAGTACTTGTGTGCCGTTGAATACGTATTGAATCTCCAGGTTGGATAATATGACCGGGTCTACCGTCGCATGTTGCCATAGCCGTGTTGGTATTATTTTCGCTTAATGTAATATCAATTACACTATTAGCAGCAATAACAAGAGGACGATTACTCAATGAATGAGGACAAACAGAAGCCAGCACCAATGCGTCTAAATCAACATCTAAAATAGGACCTCCAGCAGACATAGCATAGGCTGTTGAACCTGTTGGTGTTGCGATAACTAGACCGTCAGCACGTTGACTATTAAGAAAGCGACCATTGATATAGGTTTCAAATTCAATCATATGTAGACTTTGATAGGCATGAATAACGACATCATTCATAGCCTTACCTACAGGGTCGCTGGCATTATTGATGGTTGCATACATCAAAAAACGTGTGTCTTCACGATAGTCCCCATCAAGGATCTCACCGAGTTGTTGTTCTAGCTTAGCTAATGTTACATCGGCAAGAAAACCAAGCCTTCCTACGTTTACCCCGACAAGTGGGAGTAAGGTACCAGAAAGTGCACGAGAAGCTGAAAGCAGTGTACCATCCCCTCCGATGGCGATGGTCAAGTCACAGTGCTTAGGAAAATCATTTATAGAAATAACATCTATTTCAGGCAAAAATTCCATAGGCTCGTTGATAATAATTGAGAGCGATCGGTTTCGTAGAAAGTCAGTTACTTGGGTGACTGCATTTTCCATAAGTGGGTCATCTTTACGGATAAAAAGACCGATTCGTTTAAAAGTAGAATTCATGCTTTTGCTTATAGCCTGCTGATAGAGTGGATCAATATTCTAAGCATTCTAACTGTTGCATTGATTTATTAAAAGATTAATGTCCTTATAGTTATTATAAGGCAGCATATATGATAAAATGAAATGTTTTAGAACTAAAACTTATTAATCTTGAGGATAAACAATGGCGATCGAACGTACTATTTCAATTATTAAACCAGATGCAGTGGCTAAAAATGTTATTGGAGACATTTATTCACGCTTTGAAAAAGCGGGTCTGAAAATTATTGCCGCTCGTATGCTTCACTTAACACAAGAGCAAGCAGAAGGTTTTTATGCTGAGCATAAAGAGCGCCCATTTTTCGGTGCACTTGTTAGCTTTATGACATCAGGTCCTGTCATGGTTCAAGTTTTAGAAGGTGAAAATGCTGTATTGACTAATCGTGAGCTTATGGGAGCAACTAATCCTGCTGATGCTGAAGCAGGTACTATTCGTGCTGATTTTGCTGAAAGTATTGATGAAAATGCTGTACATGGTTCAGACTCAACTGACAGTGCGGCACGTGAAATTGCTTATTTCTTTACTGAAGATCAACTTTGTGCTCGCACACGTTAATCAAGGTTAAGTGAGAAACCTGGTGGCGCGTATTAATCTAGCTGGATTAGATCTTAATGGTCTGAAAGCATTTTTTGATGAAATAGATGAAAAAAGTTTTCGTGCGCGTCAGCTAGCACAATGGATCCACCAATACCGTGTGGTAGATTTTGCTGAAATGACCAATTTGAGCAAAGTCTTGCGGCAAAAACTAGCAGAAACAGCTGAAATAAAGTTGCCAGAAGTGTTAGAAGAGCACATCTCTAAAGATGGCACCCGGAAATGGATTATTCGGCTATCATGTGGCAATGCTATTGAAACAGTTTATATCCCTGAAAAAGGACGAGGTACACTCTGTGTATCATCGCAAGTGGGTTGTACATTATCATGCACCTTTTGTTCAACGGGGCAGCAAGGTTTTAATCGAAACCTTGATGCAAGCGAGATCATTGGGCAATTATGGCTGGCAAATGAACAGTTAGGTAAAGACCCTAAAGGTAATCGTGTCGTGACAAATGTTGTTATGATGGGAATGGGAGAGCCATTAGCAAATTATGATAATGTTGTCACAGCAATGAACTTGATGCGTGATGATTTAGCTTACGGAATTTCATGGCGACGAGTAACACTAAGTACATCTGGCATGGTGCCACTTATCGATAAGCTACGTGAAGATTGTCATGTTAGTTTAGCCATTTCATTGCATGCGGCGAATGATAAGTTGCGTAGTGAAATTATCCCATTAAATGATAAATATCCCATTGCGGAATTGCTTGCCGCCTGCAAACGTTATGTAGATGTGGATCAACGACGGCACATTACAGTTGAGTATGTGATGTTAGAGAATATTAATGATTCAGATCAGGATGCGAAAGATTTAATTCGAATATTGTCAGGCTTACCTACTAAAATAAATTTAATTCCATTTAATCCCTTTCCTGGGACACATTATAAGTGTTCATCAAGACATGTTATTTCACGTTTTCAACAACAATTATCTGATGCAGGATTAGTGGCAACAGTGCGTAAAACACGAGGAGATGATATTGTAGCTGCCTGTGGGCAACTGGCAGGTGAAGTGCAAGATCGCACGCGTCGTACACAAAAAATAGCGCAAGCGGAGGCTCTTGTAGCACAATGAAACGATTTATTTTATTCTTAGTTCTGACAATAATAACAGGATGTCAGCCTACTAAGCCTTCTGAACCCACACAAAATATTGCGGTTAATACGAAGGCAGCCGCAATCAATGCCTCAGCAGGAGCCGAGTACATTCGTTTAGGTAAGTATAAATCAGCATTAGGGAAATTAAAAAGAGCATTAGCTCAGGATCCTAGCTTGCCAGAAGCCCATAATATGATTGCAGTGTTATATAACCATTTGGGAGACAATAAAAAGGCTGAGTATCATTATAAGCAAGCAATAGTATATGCACCAAACTATTCAGAAGTACATAATAACTATGGTGTTTTTTTATGTGAGCAAGCGCGCTATTCTCAAGCCGAAGAGCATTTTTTGAAAGCTATTTCTGATCCTCTCTACCCTAATTCAGCACAAGCTTATGAAAACCTAGGGTTATGTGTGGATAAAATTCCTGATGCCACCTTAGCAGAAAAATATCTTCGTACAGCATTGCAGCTTGACCCTTATTTAAGAAAAGCCTTATTAAAAATGGCTGATTTAAGCTATCAGAATATTGATTATTTGACCGCTCGTGCTTATATTGAGCGATATCGTCAGGTTTCAAACTGGACACCTAAGGCATTGCTACTCGCTATAAAAATAGAAAATAAACTCGGTGCACAAGATAAAGTATCAAGCTATAGCGTATTACTAAAGGGTAAGTTTCCTGATTCTGAAGAAGCATTGGAGCTGAGGCGGGGGCAGTATTAATATGACTGAAAATTCTGATGAAAATAGTTCATCGAGCAATAGTCGTTCTCCTACGGTTGGAGAAAGACTCCAAGTTGCTCGTGAAGCAAAAAAAATCACAATTACAGAGGTTGTAGCACAATTAAGGCTGACGAAAGAAACGATAGTCTATCTTGAGTCTGATCAATGGGATAAGTTACATGGACGCCCTTATGCGCGTGGTTATTTCTCTAACTATGTTACGTTTCTAGGTTTGCCTCATGATGAAATGTTAGCACTTTTTAACCTGGAATATACCTCTACAGAACCTTCAATTGATGGCTTTAAGCGAACTGAGCCTATCAAGCATGGTGGCGTAGGATTAGGCTGGTTAAAAGCCGTGTTTGTTTTAGTGATAATCGGTATTGTGGCTTGGTATGCTTATCAGTACTGGTTAGAGATGCAAAGTCAAACACAAGCAATAGAAACGCCTATTAATTCATTTTTATCTGCGCCTGATAAAAAGCAGAATATAAATAATGATTCTAGTGGTCAATTTATAGAAGAGCTACCGCCTATCCAGCAAAGTGAGCCACTTGTTGAGGGGGTTATTGTACCCGAACAAGAAAATGACTTGACTAGCCTTGAGCTTAGTGAACAAGTAAATGACACAATAGAAGGGCAAGTGGAGGATAGTTCGAATAATGAGTCAACAACTATTGAGGATGTTGTAGCTGAAACTAACAGTTTAGAACGCCTTTTGTCAGAACAAAATAATGACATACTAACTTTGCAAGCGACTGATATAGAAACGGTTGAGCAAACAGACAATAAAGAAAATATACTGAGTATGCAATTTACAGGTGATTGTTGGGTCGAGATACGCGATCGAAACAATAAAAACTTACTTCATAAAATTGCATTAGCAGGTGAGACGGTTGAGATCTCAGGAGACTGGCCATTACACGTTATATTAGGGAATGCTTCAGCCGTGACTGTTAATTATAACAATACAGCTTTTGATATCGATTCTTTTACACGAAAAAATGTGGCTAGATTTTCGGTGGGAGAGGATATTGAATGAGTTCATCAATAATCAATAGAAGAAAATCACGTCAGATAATGATTGGCAATGTAGCTGTTGGTGGCGATGCCCCTATAGCCGTACAAAGTATGACTAATACAGAAACGTGTGATGTGGCAGCAACGGTCGCCCAAATAACAGCACTACAAGATGTCGGAGCAGATATTGTAAGGGTGTCTGTGCCTAGTATGGATGCGGCGGAAGCCTTTGGTAAAATTAAACAGCAAGTGAGCATACCTCTAGTTGCAGATATCCATTTTGATTATAAAATTGCATTGCGAGTCGCTGAGTTAGGTGTGGATTGTTTGCGAATTAATCCGGGTAATATCGGTCGTGAGGATCGGGTAAAAGCGGTAGTGGAAAGTGCCCGTGATCATGGTATCCCAATTCGTATTGGGGTAAATGCAGGATCACTAGAAAAAGATTTACAAAAGAAATATGGTGAACCGACTCCTGAAGCACTAGTTGAATCTGCAATGCGAAATATTGATCATTTAGATCGCTTAAATTTTCCCGATTTCAAAGTGAGTTTAAAAGCATCAGATGTATTTATGACAGTTTATGCTTATCGTCAATTAGCTTCGCAAATTGAACAGCCACTACATTTAGGGATTACTGAAGCGGGTGGTCTGCGTTCAGGTTCGGTAAAATCAGCGATTGGCTTGGGTATGTTATTGGCAGAAGGGATTGGCGATACAATTAGGGTGTCGTTAGCCGCTGATCCAGTTGAAGAAATTCGCGTAGGTTTTGATATTTTGAAAAGCCTAAAAATACGTAATAAGGGGATTAACCTTATTGCTTGTCCTTCATGTTCTCGCCAACAATTTGATGTTATTTCTACGGTAAATGCATTAGAAGCAAGGCTTGAAGATATATTGGAACCAATGGATGTCGCTGTTATAGGTTGTGTGGTTAATGGTCCTGGTGAGGCAAAAGAAGCAGGGATTGGTTTAACAGGTGGCGAACCTAATTTACTATATATTGATGGTAAACCAAGTCATAAAGTTGATAATGAAACAATAGTTGATGAATTAGAGCGTGAGATTCGAGCACGAATCAAACGTCAACAACAAGTCAATCATCCAGAAAAAATTATATCTATAAAGGACGTGAGTTAATCGTGGCAGAGATCATTCGATCGATCAGAGGAATGAACGACATTCTTCCAGATGTAACCCCATACTGGCAAGCAGTTGAACAAACATTAAAAGCTGTACTTTCAGGTTATGGCTACCAAGAAATTCGTTTCCCTATAGTTGAAAAAACTGAATTATTCAGTCGTTCAATAGGTGAAGTTACCGATATTGTTGAAAAAGAAATGTATGCTTTTACTGACCGTAATGGCGATAGCTTAGCACTACGCCCTGAAGGTACGGCGGGTTGCCTACGTGCAGCCATGCAAAATGGCATGCTTAACCAAACGCAACGACTATGGTATATGGGACCTATGTTTCGCCACGAACGGCCACAAAAAGGGCGCTATCGTCAGTTTCATCAACTAGGTGTTGAGGCCTATGGCTTCAGTGGACCGGATATTGACGCTGAAATGATTATGATGACGGCACGTTTGTGGAAACAATTAGGGCTGACAGGTTTAACATTGCAGATCAATTCATTAGGCTCTACCGAAGCACGTTCAGCTTATCGTGATATTTTAATCGCTTATTTTGAATCACATCAAAATGAACTAGATGAAGATAGTCAACGTCGATTGCATAGTAACCCACTACGTATATTAGATAGTAAAAATCCTGCTATGCAAGCTTTAAATGAGGCTGCACCGAAACTGTTAGATTATCTTGATGATGAATCGAAACAAGACTTTGAACTACTTTGTAAACAGTTAGATGATGTAGGCCTTGCCTATGAAATAAACCCTCGCTTAGTCCGTGGTTTAGATTATTATGGTAAAACAGTATTTGAGTGGGTAACGGATCATCTTGGTTCACAAGGTACAGTATGTGCCGGTGGGCGTTATGATGGTTTAGTTGCGCAATTAGGAGGGCGATCTGCTACGGCAATTGGTTTTGCAATTGGTCTAGAACGGTTGGTATCATTACTTGAAGCAATGAATGTATTACCTGAAATAAGTAGTGTAGATGCCTATTTTGTTGCTGTTGGCGATCGTGCTGCCAAGCAGTCACTCATATTGGCTGAACAGCTCCGAGATGCTATTCCTACTTTAAAGTTGATCACCCACTGCGGTGGTGGTAGTTTTAAGAATCAATTCAAACGTGCTGATAGAAGTGGGGCGCGTTGGACATTAATCTTGGGTGATGATGAGATAGACCAACACGTTGTTGGCGTAAAAACTATGGCAACCGGCGAGCAGGAAACAATCGCATGGGATGCGTTAGCTAATTATTTGAAACAATAAGAAGAACTTTATGACACCTATTAATATACCTGAATGGCAATCGTTAGTCCGACATTACTCTGACCTTAAATACACATCAATGCGTGAGGAATTTGCATTAGATTCTGGCCGGTTTAAGCATTTTACAGTTCAATGTGATGAGTTACTTTTAGATTATTCTAAAAATCGCATTACCAAAGAAACAATGGAAAAATTAGTTGATTTAGCCAAGTCTGTTGATATGTCCGGCTGGATTGAACGTATGTATAAAGGTGAAGCAATTAATAATACTGAAGATCGTGCAGTATTACATATTGCGTTAAGAAATCGAAGTAACACGCCAATTATGGTTGATGGCCAAGATGTTATGCCAGCTGTAAATGCGGTGTTAGCACAAATGAAAACATTTTGTGAACAAGTACATAGCGGTGAGTGGCTAGGTTTTAGTGGCAAGAAAATGACTGATATTGTAAATATCGGGATTGGAGGCTCTGATCTTGGGCCGGCAATGATTTGTGATGCATTAGAGCCTTATGCAGTAAAAGGAATGAATGTACATTTTGTATCTAATGTTGATGGTACAGATTTAAGTACAACACTTGAAAAACTCAATCCAGAAACAACACTGTTCGTTGTCGCATCAAAAACTTTTACAACACAAGAAACATTAACAAATGCAGGATCAGCTCGGACATGGTTTTTAAAATCAGGCTCATTAGCAGATGTAGCTAAACATTTTGTTGCTGTTTCAACCAATGCTAAAGCCGTATCTGAATTTGGTATTAATACCGATAATATGTTTGAGATTTGGGATTGGGTCGGCGGTCGCTACTCTTTATGGAGTGCTATAGGCTTACCTATTGCTCTTTATACCGGTATGGAAAATTTTGAACGATTACTTGATGGCGGCCATGCCATGGATAATCATTTTCGTGATACGCAACTAGATAAGAATATGCCAGTTATCATGGGGCTGTTAGGGATCTGGTATATTAATTTCTTTGGTTCACAAACTCATGCCATTGTACCGTATGATCATTCATTAGCACGCTTTCCAAACCATATGCAGCAATTAGATATGGAAAGTAATGGTAAAGTTATCAATCGTCAAGGTCAGCGTATTAGTTATAAAACAGGCCCAGTCATATGGGGAACACCAGGTACCAATGGTCAGCATGCATACTTCCAATTAATCCATCAGGGTACACAGTTAATCCCCGTAGATTTTGTATTGCCTGTAAATAGTCATTATCCAGAGAGTGACCATCAGTCGATTTTATTAGCAAATGGTCTAGCACAATCAGAAGCATTGATGAAAGGTAAGAATGCCGAAGAAGTACGGGCAGAATTAGTAAAAGAAGGCCTAGAAGGTGAGACTCTTGAAGCCTTGTTACCTCATAAAGTTTTCCCTGGGAATAGACCAAGCAATACTTTGATCTTTCCTAAATTAACACCAGAAATGTTGGGTAAGTTAGTGGCATTATATGAACACAAAGTATTTGTACAAGGTGTGATTTGGAATATTAACTCATTTGATCAATGGGGTGTGGAGCTTGGAAAGCAACTGGCAAAAGTGATTCTACCTGATTTATTAGAACCCAATGCTGAAATTGGTACACATGATAGCTCGACTACTAACTTAATTAAAATGATACGAGAGTTACGTCGCGATTAGATGATAATAAACCTATTTAACCTCAGCTTGGGATAAGGATAGTCAAAAAACAATTCTGTTTCGGAACCTTATCAAAAAAGCGGATGCAGTTATCAACGTGCATCCGCTTTTTTTTAAATGATTCTTTGGAGTATAAGTCCTGCAAGCGGAGGCAAGGTTACTTCAATTGAGTAAGGTTTATCAGACCACGGTACCTCTTGTGCAATAAGTTCAGCATCATTGCCGGTATTACTTCCACCATAAAATTCTGAGTCAGAATTAAGTAGTACTTTATAATGACCTAGCTCCGGTACGCCAATGCGGTAAAGCTCCCTAGGTACGGGTGTAAAATTAAAAACAGATATAACATAGTCTGCACCATCTCTACGAATATAACTTAAAACTGATTGTTCTCGGTCATTACAATCCAACCATTCAAATCCTTGCGGTTCAAATTCATGGCGATAGAGTGCTGAGCTATTTGTATAAAGTTTATTCAAATCACTGACTAATGTTTTTATACCGTTATGAAGTGGATAATCAAGTACGTACCAGTCCAATGCTTGTTCACAATTCCACTCCGTGCCTTGGGCAAACTCACAGCCCATAAACAGTAACTTTTTACCCGGATAAGTGTACATAAAGGTATAAAGTAGTCTTAAATTAGCAAAACGTTGCCATTCATCACCGGGCATTTTGTTGACCATTGCTTTTTTACCGTGCACAACTTCATCATGCGAAAAAGGCAAAACAAAGTTTTCGGTAAAGGCATATAGTAAGCCAAAAGTAAGTGAATCATGATGATATTGACGATGAATGGCATCTTGCTGCATATACTCAAGAATATCGTGCATCCACCCCATATTCCATTTCATGGAAAAGCCTAATCCTCCCATCGATACAGGGCGAGAAACCATAGGGTAAGACGTTGATTCCTCCGCTGTAATTAAGCAACCAGGGTGCTCCTGATGTAAAACAGTATTCATATGTTTTAAGAATTCAATTACTTCCAAATTTTCACGGCCACCATGTTGATTTGGGATCCATTGACCTTCTTCACGTGAATAATCTAGATACAACATAGAAGCAACGGCATCGACACGCAATCCATCGAGGTGGAATTCTTCTAACCAGTAAAATGCACTTGAAAGTAAGAAGTTTCGTACCTCATTGCGACCATAATTAAAGATATAGGTGCCCCAGTCTTGATGTTCACCTTGTCGTGGATCGGCATGTTCATACAATGCACTGCCATCGAATCGGGCTAAACCATGAGCATCTTTGGGGAAATGTCCTGGCACCCAGTCAAGAATAATACCAATATCATTTTGGTGACATTGATCAACAAAATAGCGAAAATCATCAGGGCTGCCGAAACGACTAGTCGGTGAAAAATAGCCGGTAGTTTGATAACCCCAGGAAATATCAAGTGGGTGTTCTGTAATGGGTAATAACTCGATATGCGTAAAGCCCAGTTCTTTTACATAAGGCACGAGTTGATCAGCCATTTCACGATAAGTTAGAAAATCACCAGAGGCATTACGACGCCATGATCCCATATGAACTTCATAAACTGAATGTGGTGTGTGCAACCAATCAGCTTGTTCACGATTAGTCATCCAGTCATTATCTTGCCAGACATGTGTACTTTTTGCGGCAACAACTGAAGCAGTACCCGGACGCAATTCTGCTTGTTGGGCATACGGATCCATTTTAGAATGTAACGAACCATCATTATTTTTAATTTCGAATTTATATAATTCTTGAGCAGTAATACCCGGGATAAATAATTCCCATACACCGCTACTGCCACGCACTCGCATAGGATGAACTCTGCCATCCCATTGGTTAAAGTCACCTATTACACTGACACGTTGTGCGCTGGGTGCCCAAGTAGCAAATAATACGCCCTCAACGCCATCTACTTCATGCTCATGGGCGCCTAGAACACGATAGGCATGCCAATGTTTTCCTTCTGAAAAAAGATGTAAATCAAACTCTGATAATTGCGGTAAAAAACAATAAGGATCATGTCGGCTCACGGGAACACCACTGCCTGTTAACCGGTGTACGATATAGGGTTTATTGAGTTGGTCAGCTTGGCCTGTCCATTGGAATATATCAGTGCCTTCAATACGATTTAAGATTAAATCATTATCTAACCATGCTTTATGCGTATCAGGTAAAAAGACGGTCACTGTTGTTCTATCACCATGTTGATGCGCACCCAGAATAGAAAAAGGGTCATGATGACGGGCTTCAATAATTTTTATAATATCTTCTGATAACAGTTGGTTAACACTCATTATACATTCCTAAGCTCTATGATTAAGCTGATTCTATCCGAAATTTACGGTATGATGAACCCAAGATTCTAAGCACTATTTACTCAGTTCGGAGAGGTCTCTATGTCAGATAATGATAGCACGCGTTTTGTAAGTCGTCTTACTAAAGATTCATTAGCCCTAATTTTGGCGGGCGGTCGTGGTTCACGGTTAAAGCAATTAACAGATTGGCGAGCGAAGCCAGCTGTAGCCTTTGGAGGTAAGTTTAGAATAATAGATTTCCCATTATCAAATTGTGTCAACTCCGGTATTCGACGAATTGGCATTTTGACGCAATATAAGGCGCATTCATTAATGCGTCATATTCAACAAGGTTGGGGGTATATGCGTGGTGAAATGGGCGAGTTTGTAGAGCTCTTGCCTGCTTCACAGCGAACAGAGCAAGGCTGGTATGCGGGTACAGCGGATGCGGTTTATCAGAATATAGATATTTTACGAAACCACGGCGCAAAATATATTGTGATTTTAGCGGGTGACCATATTTATAAAATGGATTACGGCACCATGCTTGCCGAACATGTAGCTAAAGATGCAGATATGACAATTGGTTGTTTAACTGTGCCAATAAAGGATGCGACGGAATTTGGAGTCATGTCTGTGGATAATGATTATCGCATCATAGAGTTTAATGAAAAACCTGCCGAGCCTAATCCTATGCCGGGCAGAGACGATATGGCATTGGCATCAATGGGAATTTATGTGTTTAATGCTGCATTCCTCTATGAACAGTTGATAAAAGATGCTGATACACCAGGTTCAACACATGACTTTGGCCATGATATTATTCCTTCACTGATCAAAAATTATAAAGTTATTGCGCATCCATACAAAGATGTACAAGGAGGAGATCCTGGGTATTGGCGTGATGTGGGAACGATTGATGCATTTTGGTCAGCTAATCTTGAATTAATTGGGGTCACACCAGAGTTAAATTTATATGATGACAGTTGGCCAATATGGAC
>Ga0256839_1003018_pt1 | contig 17880 bp, 13 predicted proteins | sample 354166metaG_FD_185968 | JGI IMG/M metagenome (GOLD analysis project Ga0256839, IMG submission 185968) | Hydrothermal vent microbial communities from Mid Atlantic Ridge, Atlantic Ocean - 354-166 | ecosystem: Environmental > Aquatic > Marine > Hydrothermal vents | place: Atlantic Ocean: Mid... | reverse complement strand
ATGACGTTGATAGGCTGCAGGTGTAAAGGTAGAAATACCAAAGCCGAGCAGTACTAATTACCCGTAAGCTTTTTTTACAGTCTATCTGTAGTTAATTTATTCTCTTGCTTTACATGTCAAAGATATTATAGTCATGTTGATACAAATAGTAAGTGCTATTTGTTAGTGACTAAAGAGTACATGGTGATTATAGCGAAGGTGTCCACCTCTTCCCATTCCGAACAGAGAAGTTAAGCCCTTCAGCGCTGATGGTACTGCCGTAACAGGTGGGAGAGTAAGTCGTTGCCAGCTTTTATTAAGGGATATAGCCTCTGGTTATATCCCTTTTTTTGTGGGCGATAGTTGTTGAGGTTAAGCTGGTTTCATGTTTGGTAATCTCATCCTAAGAGTAGTGCCCTTGTTCAATTCAGATTCTAAAAATACATCCCCTTTTAACTTTTGAACAGTTTCTTTTACTATATAAAGGCCTAAGCCTGATCCTGCATTTTTATCGGTGGCTCTAAAAAACATTTTAAAAACATCGGTTTGATATTTTTTATCTATCCCATTTCCATTATCTCCAATATTAATTTTGGCATGGCCATTTACTACTTCAATATCAATGTCTATTTTGGTTTTAGAAGGGTCGCTGTATTTAATTGAATTGCTGATAATGTTGTTAAATATAACTTTCATTCTACTTGGGTCAGAGTAAAAGACTTTGTCTTGATGAAGATTGACTTTTGGCTTTGATGGAATTGAATTCGTTGAATATTTTAAGTAGTCAAAAGTTTCTTGAATTAATTGCTCAAAATTAATTTTTTCCGGCTTTGGTTTAACACGGGCATTTTTTGTTAGTTCAATAATATCTTTAATAAAGTTGTCTTGGGTAATAGCACTCTTTTCTATTTGCTGAATGCAAGTAAGCGTGTTTTTTGTTAAACTATCGCTTTTAGCTATATTTACTAACCCTAAAATAGAAGAAATAGGAGCCCTTAAGTCGTGCGAAACCTTGTACACAAAATTGTCTAATTCTTCATTTGTTTTTCGAAGTTCATTGTTTGATACTCTTATTTTTTGCTCTGTTTTTTCTCGTGCCTTAATCTCATTATTTAAATCTTCAGTTCGTTTATCAACCGCCTCTTCTAAATTTTCGTTAAATAATTCGAGTTGCTTTTTTGCATCAAGCCTTTCATGCACTGCTGAAGATAAAATGACTACGGTAATGGCTATTACTAAAATAAATAGCTGTAATAATAAAAGAGAATCTTGGGCATTATCTAAAACAAATGGACTAGACCCTTGAATGGTTATGTATATGGAAAACAATGCAATGGTTGAAACAACGAGTGTAGTGGCTTGTATGCTAGAGCGAAAGGCAACCCATAGAAGAAAAGGGATGATGATAAACGGAAATGAGCGCTCAATCGAAACAGATAAATCATGACTATTCATTTTTAAAAGAATTACACCTATAATAGAGGTAAATACTAAAGCTTCGAGGGCACTCCACCATGTTAATTTCCAATGGGTTTTAGTATTACTCCATGAAAGAATTAAATTGGTAAACACCCAAAGGCCTGTTATTTCTGCTAAGTAATTAAGTATAAATTGATTTTTGCTGAATACTGTTATTTTACCTAATAAACTTTGAGTGCTTAAAGTAAATATAACTGATCCTATAAGTGCTGAGAAGAGAATTATTGCTAAAAAAATAAATGAATTAGATGTTTTTTCAAACGGGCTTCCATCTTTGGTGAGAAACATATTGTAAAGTCTATATCCTACCAGAGCTTCAAAAACATTTGCTATACTTATACCAGTTATTGCAATTACAGAATTGGGGGTTAGTGGAATGCCTAGTTTACTAAATGCAAAGGTGTAAGTGATAAGTGATCCAATTAATATGGCAGGCCATATTTGATGACCAAGTAGTATGATTAGCGCAAGTGCAACTCCAGCAGGAGGCCATAATGCGTAATTACCAATACTTGGAAATAAAAGCCATAACCCAAGTTGAGCCGCTAGTAGGTAACAGACGATTACTATTACAATTTTTAAATCATTACTGCCAACTAATGCTTTTGCTGCATTAATTTTTATCATAAGAAGGTATAAAAATAGCTTTATTCTTCGTTTTTGCCAAATTGCACTTAAAGAATTACTTTAACTAGGGTCTGTCCATAGAATCCACTATCTATGTTATACCTATATAGTCGGCAAGGAAGCCTTGTAAAAAAAAGTTCAATTACATATTGTAATTCTTATAGCTATTAGATTTATAGACGAACATACTGGCTTTTTTTCCACTACCTACAGTATTGCCTAATGTAGTTATTGGCTTTGCTCTCGCCCATTTGGAGTGCTTTGTTAAAGTCTCCACACCCATCGAATGGCTTATTCTCTTGCACTAGAGCCATTCCCCTTAGTAATAAAGTTTGCCTTAGTTTAATATTTAAAGGGCTGCCAGGTTTGAGTTTTGCTTTGTGTTCAACTATTTTTTTAAAGAGAAGGTTTATGGCAGAAGTATAACTGTTATAAGCTTGGTTGTATTTTTTTAAATTATAATATACGTTTCCACGCAGTTGATAATATTCTGAGAGGCTATCTTCTAGTTCAATGGCTTTGTTAATATCATTTAAAGCCGATCGGAAATCACTCATCGAAAAACGAATTATGCTTCGATGATGGTAATACTGATCTTCAGCTTCGGACATTTCAATGGCTTTATTAATATCAAGCAATGCCGATAGTTTTTGATCATTTCTTAGTTTATAATCACTCCTAAGCTTATAGTATTCGGGTTTATTGGGGTTGATAGCTATTGCTGAATTGATGGTAATTATAGCATTTTCAAAATCGGGTTTAAGGTCTTTTGGGCTTAGTGTACTAGCATAATAATAGGCTTTTAGCTGGTATAATTCATCGTTATTGGGCTGTAAACTTATTGCTTTATTAATGTCATTAAGCACGTAATTTCGGTGGTCTTTGAGTTTGTAATGCAATGCAGCTCTACTTAAATATGCGGCAACAAGTTTAGGGTTATGAAGAATAGCTAGACTATACTGACCAATGGCTTTTCGCAATTTATTTTTTTTCTCCCAAATTTGTGCTTTAAAAAAGTAGGCTTCTGAAAAATCTGGTGCCAATTTGGTTGCACTGTCAAGTTCTATCAGGGCTAAATTTAGGCTATCAGTCCGTAAAAATTCTTTGGCATTAACAAAGTAAGCATTGCTTTTTTCTTGGGCGAAAGCCACAGATGAAAAAAGTAAAGCGAAGCTAAAAAATATAAAAAGTGTAGAATAATTTTTCACGAAGGGGCAATGATAATAAAAGTAGATGGATAACGAATCTAGTGGGGTATTTTTTTATAACTTGGTGCAAAGTTAAAGAATGTGGAAGTAATAATATTTGTAATTGGTGCTTTAGCTGGTGGTGGCTTGGCTTATTTTATTGGCAAAAAGATATCAAATCAGCTAAAAAGTGGACTTGAAGCTCAACTGGCTAGTTTGGAGGTTGAAAAGTTAAAACTTGAGGAAAAATTTGGTGCTGAAAAGGATAGAAATACAAACCTAGAAGTAGCCTTGGCAAAGGAGGAGGTAGCCAATAAAAATTTGCAACGGAGATTTGAAGATGAAGCTAAGGTATTAGAAACAAGATTTGAAAATTTGGCCAATAAGATTTTAGACGAAAAAACACGGAAATTTACCGATCAAAATAAGACGAATATTAACGATTTACTTTCTCCTTTAAAAGAGCGCATCAAAACGTTTGAGGAAAAAGTAGAGAAGTCGAATAAAGACAGCTTGGAGTGGAATGCCACTTTAAGAGAACAAATTTCAGCCTTGAAAGAGTCGAATTTACAAATAACACGAGAGGCAGAAAATTTAACTAAGGCACTTAAAGGAGATTCGAAAATTCAAGGTGACTGGGGAGAATTTCAGTTGCAAATGATTTTGGAAAAAGCCGGGTTGGAGAAAGAGGTGCATTTTACAACACAAAGTTCTATTCGTGATGATGATGGTAATTTAAAAAGGCCTGATTTTATCATTAATTTACCCGAAGAAAAACATTTAATTATTGACTCTAAAGTATCGCTCACCGCTTACGAGCGATTTGCCGGAGAGGATGACGAAGAGAAGAGTAATCTTTACTTAAAACAACACTTGGTTTCTATTAAGGAAAAAATTAAAGACTTGAGTGAGAAAAATTATCAAGATTTATATGGCTTAAATGCACCAGATTATGTGATGATGTTTATTCCTGTAGAGCCTGCGTTTCATTTAGCCGTTCAGCAGGATGACGGACTCTATGCGTATGCGCTTGAAAAAAATATAATATTAGTTACAACCAGCACCTTGCTAGCTGTAATGCGAACAGTAGCTTACATTTGGCGGCAAGATAAACAAACCAAACACGTATTAGAAATTGCCAGAGTAGGAGGCACTCTTTATGACAAATTTGAGGGTTTTACCCAAGATTTAATAAAAGTGGGCAAATCAATAGAGGCCTCAAAATCTAGTTATCAAGATGCCATGGGTAAGCTAACGGAGGGTAAGGGTAATTTGGTGAGCCAAACAGAACGACTAAAGGAGTTAGGTGCCAAAGCTAAAAAATCCATCAATCAAAAACTGCTTGATAGAGCAGATGAAGGAATTGGAGAGTAAGGGATTGTCCTGAAATAAAGTTTATATTTAGACCCAGATTACTATCCTAACTTATTTGCTAACCATAAAAGACCTTGAAATATCTACCTCATTACTAACAACTCTGGCAAAGTACATACCATTTTTAAGGTTAATAGTTGAAATTTCTAAGGTTTGGTTTAAGGCAATATCAAGGCTAATATCGTAAATAAACATACCTTGTGCATTATAGATTAATAACCTAGCTGGTTGTGCTTTATTTAGGCTAAAACTTATATTAATCGTTCCGTTAGTGCTGGGGTTTGGGTATGCTGTGATTGTATTTTCCTCTAAATTGAGGGGCTCGATAATATTTGATGCATAAAGTTCTACATTAGTAATAAAAGCATTATTCCCTTTTGCACTTACCAATTCAATCACTATTTGCACGTTTTCATTTCCAGCAAAATCGGTAAGGTCAACATAAATATTTTTCCAGTCGGAGGCTGCATTGGGCAACCAAGGAGTAGTAGAAAACCCAGTAGCCAGTTCTTCTCCTCCTGCCAGATAAAGTGTTTCGTAGGTGTTTCCGCAATTATTGGATACTTTAACGCGCAATACTTCTTCGTTAAGCCCATCGTATGCGTAGGCGAAATCAAAATGCATTGATGCCGAATTTAGGCCGGTTAAGTCGAGTGGGGGCAATACTATTTGTTCCTTAAGCCCCTTTGCAATACTGTTTTCGGCAATAAACTCAAGCCTGTTATTATGTTGACTCCAACCTTTGTTGCCATTTTCTTTCGTGCCAAAGAGAGCCCAGTTTTCCGGAGTTTTCTCGTACTCAAATTTTTCTCGCAAAGGGATTTTGGTAGTTGTGTTGGGTAGGATTATTGTTTGTGTAAAACTATTATTGGCATTATTGTCATCCAGTTGTTGTAACGAAACTACTATATTTTCGGCAAATGTATTTTCTGGAACAGGCAATGATACATTTATTCGTTTACCTGGCAAAAGGTTTAATTGAGGATAACTGATGGTTGAAATAATATCTCCTATTTCTTCAATAATAATAAGTTCGACCAGAGGTTCAGTCCCTTTATTTTCAACAGTAAGGTCTATTTCGTTTCCATTACTACAAATAATAGCTGGTGAGTTTAATCCTATAAGTGCAATGTCATTATAGGTATTGTCAACCACTTTAATATTATCAAAAAGAATGCGATTACCTCCAGCTGATTTGCCCACAAATGAAAAAATCACTTCCTCGTTGGCATAATTTGATAAATCGATTTGCATATGTACCCAGTCACCAGCCTCCGAAGGGTAAAAAGCAACAGGGCTTTCTGAGGTGGCTAACGCTGAACCTGCCAACTTAAAGAGTTGACTCGGAAAAGTATTGCCACAGTCAGTTGATATATACACAGCTAGCTCATCGTTAAGTTCGTTTCTGCTGGCATAGGCATAATCAAATAGCAGAGTTTTGGGGGTTGTTCCTACATTTAATTTAGGAGAAATGTAGCCATCTGTTTTTCCATCTGCCTTGTAATAATTAAATACTGCGGCTTTGTTATCAATGGAGTGTGCAATGGCTTGTTCGTAATTAAGTGCACTCACTTCTTGATTAGTTCGAACGGTCCATTGGGGGTTTTGTGAGGAAAAATCTTCTTCTAACTCAAGTACTGATTCTGCTCTTAGGCTGTTAATTATTAAAGAATCATTATTTTCAAAGTCATCAGGTACTCCATTAACTGTTTCAATTTTGGCTTCAAAAATTAAATTTCCGAACTCAGCCAAGTTAATAGCATTAAATGTTAGCTCAACTGATTGGTTAATATTTAAAATAAAATTAAAATCTTGGTTTTGAACAAGTACATTATTTAGGTATAACGATATATTGGTTGTAGTAATTTGAGTCACTCCAAAATTTTTAACTTCAATGCTAGGTGTAAGAAGGTTGCCACAAATGCCTGCTGTAGGCGATATAAATGCAGTAATGGCAAGGTCTTCGCTGTTAGGAGGAAATAAGCCTAAAGAAGTTGTTAAACTAAGTCTTCGCGGACTGTTTTCCATTATAATTAGCATTCGGTCTTTTTGTCCGGTGCTAAATATGTTCATACAGTCATCATCAACATAGTCCATAAAGTTCATGTACATATCTTGCGTACTGCAAGTAACAGTTACACCCCCTAAGCTTGGGCAGGCTAAATGAGAGTCTTCTGCTATTGGAGTATCGGTAACATAATCATCTATGCCGCAACCTCCATCACCCCAAATATGGCGTAAACCAAAAAAATGGCCAATTTCATGGGTGGTAGTTCTTCCTAAATTAAACCGTGATTGAAGGTTGGCGGCAGGGTCTTTATCTATAGAGCCAAACGCATTATATGTTATAACTATGCCATCGGTGGTGGCATTATACGGAGGATCTAGCCCGTCCAATATATCGGATTGAGGAAACTGAGCCCAACCTAAGAAACTAGCACTTAATGGAGCAATCCAAAAATTTAAATAGTCTTCGGATGGCCAATAATTTTGAGATTTTAGCGCAACATCGTCTGCCATACCCCATAATGTTTTACTTCCTTGGGTTCTAGTAATTCCATTGGTAGTTTGGTTATTTGGATTCCGTTTGGCCATCACAAACTCAAAACCTATATCACTATAAAGAGATTTAAACGCAGCAGGAATATTTACACTATCGGCATTAAGTTTTCTAAAGTCTTCATTTAACACGGCTATTTGCGAAAGAATTTGACTTTCTGAAATATTAGTTCCAACGCCTTCGGCTTCACCATTATGCACCACATGCACCACTACAGGTATTTGGTAAATGGTTACACCATCAGTACTAAAAGATTGCTGCCCAGTTTTGGGAGATTCTAATTGCTTTTTAAAAATCCAGTTTTCGAGTACTTCTTTCGATTCCGTATTGCCAAGTTGGTTCATATACTCAACTGTGCCACACTTGCGCTGTGCAAATAATTGGTTTGAGGCCAACAATGCAGCTAAGAAAAATAATACAGAAATTTTGGACTTACTCATTCTTTACAAAGCTACCGTTTTATGTATTTAAACTATTCCGAAGGTATGTTAGATAATCTAAAAGGTATCTATTATACAGGTTAGATTAGTATTTTGTTTTAAAGTTTAATAGAAAGTTAGAATTAATTACTGATGTTACGCCAAACCCACTTTACGTCATTCCTGCGCAGGCAGGAATCTGTAAATATGGGGAAGTAATAATTATTAAAAAGGAGGCAATTTTATCATTTGTTATCTTTTAAAGCAACTTGCACGGCAGATTCCTGCCTGCGCAGGAATGACGATCCTTATTTTGTTTTGCGTAAAATCAATTAATTAAACCGCTTTAACTTATTTATAGAGAAATGGCGATTATTGTAACCAAAACAGCTTTACTCAAAATCAATCGCTTCTACTGCTTTAATTTCAGGAACAGCTTTTAAAACAGCTTGTTCAACTCCAGCTTTTAATGTCATAGCACTCATGGTACAAGACTTGCAGGTACCTAAGAGTTCAATCTGAAGCGTCATTTCATTTGTAAGTCCAATAACCCTCAAATCACCCCCATCTGCTTCCAGGTAGGGGCGTATGGCGTCTAGCGCATTGGCTAGCCTTTTCTGCAAAGCAGGTGATATGTTATTTACTTTACTGAACACCCGGCTCCATCTATCATTTCAACCACTTTAGTAGTGGGTTTTGTGGCATTTCGTTTGGCTACTTCTTGTGCTAACGACTCTGCTATCGATTGGAACGCATCCGAAGCAGGGCCATCTTTAAGCGATGTTGGATACCCACTATCGCCACTTTCGCGTATGCCTTGCACCAAAGGAATTTCTCCTAAAAAAGGAGTTTCAAATTGCTCTGCTAATTCTTTTCCGCCTCCGCTTCCAAAAATATAATACTTGTTATCAGGTAATTCTTCGGGAGTAAAATAAGCCATATTTTCGATTACACCTAAAATAGGCACATTAATACTACCTTGTTTAAACATACCAACACCTCTAACCGCATCATTTATTGCTACTTTTTGAGGAGTGGTTACAATAACTGCCCCAGTTACTGGTAGTGTTTGCACCAATGTTAAGTGAATATCGCTGGTGCCCGGAGGTAAATCGATTAATAAATAATCGAGTTCACCCCACTCCGCATCAGTAATAAATTGTTTTAGTGCTGAACTTGCCATTGGGCCACGCCACACCATGGCATCAGTCGCATTTGATAAAAACCCAATTGACATTAACTTAACCCCATGGTTTTCAATGGGCAAAATTAAATTTTTTCCATCTTTAGTTGTAACCGATGGTTTTTCAAACTCACAACCAAACATAATATGGATTGATGGACCAAAAATATCGGCATCTATAATGCCTACTTTAGCTCCTTTTTTTGCCAATGCCACCGCAAGGTTGGCTGTTACGGTAGATTTTCCTACGCCTCCTTTACCAGAAGCCACCGCTATAATGTTTTTTACACCTGGCAAAAGGTTGGCTCCTTTAAGGCGAGATGTAGTAACTATTGAGTCGAAATTGATGCTTATGTCAAGTTCTTCTCCAAATTTTGCTTCCAGTGCCTGTATGCAATCTTTGCGCATTACTTCTTTTAACGGGCAAGCAGGGGTGGTGAGTACTATCGAGAATTTTATTTTTTTACCTTCTACTTCAACTCCCTCAATCATATTTAACGTTACCAAATCTTGCTTTAAATCTGGGTCGTTTACGGTTGATAGTGCTTCAAGTACAAGCTCTTTTGTTATATTCATATTAAAAAAATAGTAAGAGGTTATATTTAGTAGTGCAAAATAACTTGTTTTGTAGGACTTTTGGTTTATTATACATTTAAAATTCGTTCCGATTGATTCCTTCGCATACCGTAGATGAAATTAAAAACCGTATTGACCTTGTTGAGGTAGTAGGTGATTTTGTGAGTTTAAAACGCAAAGGGCAAAATATGTGGGCTTGCTGCCCATTTCATAACGAAAAATCTCCCTCATTTTCTGTTTCACCAACCAAAGGTTTTTATAAATGTTTTGGGTGTGGTAAAGCGGGCGATGCCATCGATTTTGTAATGGAGATTGAAAAGCTGAATTATGTAGAAAGCTTAAAATTTTTAGCTAAAAAATATGGCATTGAAGTTCAGGAAAAAGAACTTACCGATGACCAAGCACAGCAGCAAAGTGAACGCGAAAGCCTCCATATACTATTAAATGCAGCTAAGGAGTATTTCGAAACCACACTTTGGGATACCCCTGAAGGCCGCTCCATTGGGCTAGGGTATTTTAAGGAGCGTAAAATGACGGATGCCATTTTGAAAAAATTTGAATTGGGGTTTGTTAAAGATGAGTGGGATGGTTTTTATAAACATGCGCTTAAAAATGGGCATACCGAAGAAATGCTGGAGAAAGCAGGGCTTTTGATTGTTAAAGAGAATAAAAAGTATGACCGTTTTCGGGGTCGCATCATATTTCCGATTCATAATGTAAGTGGCAGGGTTGTGGGCTTTGGTGCCAGGGCCTTAAAAAAAGATGATAAGCCTAAATATATAAACTCACCTGAAACCGCCATTTATGTTAAAAATCAAGTGCTTTATGGGTTGTTTCAGGCAAAACAGGCTATTCGAATGGCTGAAAATTGCTTTTTGGTGGAAGGCTATACCGATGTTACCTCGTTACACGAAGTAGGCATCGAAAATGTGGTGGCTTCTTCGGGTACTTCGTTAACTGAAGGGCAGATAAAGCTAATTCAGCGATTTAGCCCCACTATTACGGTTTTATATGATGGCGATATGGCGGGCATCAAGGCTTCGCTACGTGGCATAGATATGATTTTGGCGCAAGGGCTTAACGTTAAAATGGTTTTATTGCCCGAAGGAGAAGACCCGGATAGTTACTCGAAGGCACTAGGAGCGGAAGCCTTTACACAATACTTAGAAGATAAAAAAGAAGATTTCATCCATTTTAAAGCCAATCTGCTTGCGCAAGAAGCCGAAAAAGACCCTATAAAAAAAGCAGAGTCTATTAAAGAAATTGTATCGTCTATTGGGGTAATACCCGATGCTATTAAACGTAGCGTTTATATTAAAGAAGCAGGAGACCTCTTAGGTATTGAAGAGCAAGTATTAATTGGGGAGTTAAATAAAATTTTAAGAAAAAATGCCAAATCTTCTGCCTATAAAAAGCCAGAAGGAGTTGTAGTAACTGAGCCTAAGGCTGTTGAGCAAGAAGTATCGTGGGATTTAGTTGAAATTATTAAATACCAGGAACAGGAAAGCATACGGTTATTATTAGAGTATGCCCAAGTTGAGTTAGATAAAGAAACTTCGTTGCAAACCTACCTTTTAAACGAGTTGGAAGACGTTGAATTTTTATCGGAAACCCACGCTGTTATATTTAATAAATTTAGAGAAGAACTTGCTAAAGGAAATACAGCCACTATTGATTATTTTATAAAAAACGGAAGTGCAGAAGTTCGTAAAACTGTGATTGATATCATTAGCAAAAAAAGAGATGTAAGCTCGAAATGGAGCGATAAGTACAAAATATTTATTCCTAATGAGTCGGATAAATTACATTTAGAAAGAACTGCGCTTACCAATATTTTACGTTTAAAACAACGGGTGGTTCGCAGAATGTTAGAAGATAATATTGAGCGCCTAAAAACTGCCAAAAACGAAGACGAGCAAACCGAAGTGCAACAGATTCATGCCGAGCTTAAAAAAACAGAGACAGAAATAGCTGCATTGCTGGGTAATGTTATTTTAAAATAATTGAGTCCACTCCGAAAACAGACAATTTTCAAAAAAGAGTTATTTTGGAGTAGATTTTCATTTTTTGAGATTCGTTGATGCCTGGGTATCAACGGATTGAAAAAGGTGAAAAGATGCCCAAAAGAAACTTTTTTGGTTTTAGGTGTTTTCGGAGTGGACTCATAAGTAGTTTTAATGATGAACTAACTAATTTTGCGCTGCATTAAACCCTAAGAGGTATGAGTAAATTAGATACCATTGAAGAAGCCATTGAAGCGATAAAAAATGGGGAAGTAATTATTGTAGTAGATGATGAAGATAGAGAAAATGAAGGAGATTTTATTTGTGCTGCAGAAACCATTACTCCAGAAATCGTTAACTTTATGGCTACCCATGGCAGAGGGTTAATTTGTGCTCCGTTGGTAGAAAGCCGCTGCGATGAGCTTGAATTAGATTTAATGGTAGGAAAAAACACCGCCTTGCATGCCACTCCATTTACAGTTTCGGTTGATTTAAATGGTTATGGATGCACCACAGGTATTTCTACTAGCGACAGGGCTAAAACAATTCGTGCCTTGGTTGACCCTAACATTAAGCCATCAGACCTTGGAAGACCAGGCCATATATTTCCCTTAAAAGCAAAAAAAGGAGGGGTGCTTCGCAGGGCAGGTCATACAGAAGCTGCCATAGATTTGGCACGTATGGCAGGATTTTCTCCAGCGGGGGTACTTATCGAAATAATGAATGAAGATGGCACCATGGCGCGCCTGCCCGATTTATGGAAAGTAAGAGAAAAGTTTAATCTCAAATTGATTTCAATTGAAGATTTGATTAACTACCGTCTTCAAAAAGAATCGTTAATAGATAAAGGAATAACTGTTAAAATGCCTACCGAATATGGCGATTTTGATCTTACGTATTATACTCAAAAGAGTACTGGTGAAAATCATTTAGCACTAACCAAAGGAAGTTGGGATAAGGACGAGCCTATTCTTGTGCGTGTACATTCCTCTTGCGTAACAGGCGATATTTTTGGCTCGTGCCGTTGCGATTGCGGCCCACAACTACATGAGGCTTTGCGTATGGTAGATGCCAAAGGCAAGGGCGTTGTGCTGTATATGAACCAAGAAGGAAGAGGTATTGGGCTTGAAAATAAGCTAAAGGCCTATAAACTACAAGAAGAAGGGATGGATACTGTAGAGGCTAATGTAGAGCTTGGCTATAATGCCGATAATAGAGATTATGGTGTTGGTGCTCAAATATTGAGCGATTTAGGTATTTCAAAAATAAAATTAATCTCAAATAATCCTAAAAAAAGAGCAGGGCTAATGGGTTATGGCTTAGAAATTGTAGATACTGTACCCATTGAAATTACGCCTAATAAGCATAATGAGAAATATTTAAAAACAAAGCGAGATAAAATGGGGCATCAAATTCTTAAAGAAGACTAAAATGAAAGGGTTTCTTCTTTTACTGCTAGCAGTAAGTTCGATTGGAGCTAATGGCCAAGATTTTCCTTCGGAGCTTTGGCACAAAGGCATGGTGGTGCTTGTAAATGAAGACACCCTCGTTGGTAACGTAAAGTATAATCTTGATCAAGAACTGATTCAAGTGGAATCTGGCCAAAAGACTTACACCTTTAGTGGTAAAAAAGTATTTTATTTTCAAATTTTTGACGAAACGGTTGATGCCTACCGTGAATTTTATACACTTCCTTATGCCTTATTAAACCAATACGAAACGCCTGTATTTTTTGAGGTTTTGGTAGAAGGGAAACTAACACTGCTCTGCCGTGAATCAATTGTAACAAGAACTGTAAACGACACCAATCCTTATGGCGCAATGATGTCGTATAGTAGAAATGTATTAGTATATACTTATTATTTTTTAGATGATAAAGGCAGAATAACTAAGTACTCTTTAAAAAAACGTGATTTGTTAAAGGTGCTGGCTAAGCGAGCAGGTAAAATAGAGGAATATATGAGAGTAAATCGTCTTAAGCCGGATAAACGTTATGATTTAAGCCGTATTATCTCTTTTTATAACGGCATTATTTAACCTAACCTGAACTATTTAAAAAAAATTCAGGCTAAAACTTTCAGAAAAAGAAACCGATTTTTATGTCAAAACCTTTAATATTAGTTTCCAACGATGATGGAATAACCTCTAAAGGCATTCGTGTACTGGTAGAAGCCATGCAAATCATTGGCGAAGTGGTAGTAGTGGCGCCAGATAGTCCGCAATCGGGCATGGGGCATGCCATTACCATAGGCGATACCCTAAAACTTGAAAAATCTGTAATTTTTGAGGATGTAGAAGCCTTTGAATGCTCGGGTACACCTGCAGATTGTGTAAAAATTGCCAAGCACTATGTACTCAAAGATCGAACACCTGATTTAGTAGTGAGCGGTATTAACCACGGGAGCAATACATCTATAAGCGTATTGTATTCAGGCACTATGTCAGCCGCTATTGAAGCGGCCCTGGAGGGCTTGCCAGCCATTGGGTTTTCATTATGCGATTATGCTTCTGATGCAGATTTTAGTCATGCAGTGCCATATATTATTAAACTGGCCAAACAAACGCTTCAAAGAGGTTTGCCCAAAGGTATTGCGTTAAATGTTAATTTTCCTCCCATACAAAATGAAGAAATAAAAGGCATTAAAGTGTGTAAGCAGGCCAATGCCAAGTGGCAAGAAGAGTTTGATGAACGCCATGACCCCTATGGGCGCAGGTATTTTTGGATGGCAGGCAATTTTGTAAACTTTGATAAGGGAACAGATAATGACCAGTGGGCAGTAAATAATAATTATATATCAGTAGTGCCATGCCAATATGATTTAACGAGTAAATCGGCTATGGAAATTATTTCGAAAGAATGGGAGTGGTAACGCTCTAGAAAATGTTTACACTAAACTGTGCAAGACTTTAAAGTACGAGATTTTGATACCCACCAAACTTTAGAAGTCTGTAAACCTATGCTTTTAGGTACTGTTCGCCACTTTCCATTTTCGATTAACTATGAAAAGAAGCGTGGTTGCTGCAAGTCCAGTTGCCAATTCAAAATAAAATATAAAGTCTAAATAAGGTATTGTCATTTGGTTGAGAATACTGGCAGATATATCAATTATTGGTTTGTAAGTACTTATAGTCCAATATTCGTAGGTGTGTCTAAGCAATATAAAAAGTTGAAATATAAGTAGTATCCAAAAGCCAGTAGTTTTCTTTTTGTTGAACAGATTTAACCCAATTAATAAAATAATCAAGATATGAGATGAGAAGGCAATAATCAAAATTAAAATCAATAAATCTGAATTGTCCAGTATATCATAAAACCTGTTTAGGACGAAAAAACTTCCAAAAATTCCAAAAAGGAGAGTCAGTATTTTATGTATGCTCATGTAGTATTTGAAGTTAGTAATCGTAGTAACGTTTCTAAAATGTTTAAAATTGAGTTCCAAAGGTGCTTTTCTTCAATTCTTAATATTATCAAAAAATCCTCGTTGAGGCTTTTTAATGAAGGTATTTTGGCTATTCGGCTAAGTGTTGTAAAACGTACTATACTTCGATTGATATATTTACCTTTCCGCCAAGTCCTTTTTCAACGATATCAAACAAGGTTTTTAAAGTCAGATTACTGCCATTGTTTTCCACGCGCGATATGTAAGTCCGTTTTTTGTCAATCAGTTCGCCAAGTTGCCTTTGAGTCAGATTTTTTTCTTCTCGTGCAGTTCGTAAAAGCAAACCGATTTTAAATGATTCAAAATTTCTATCGAGTTCATCTCTTCGTTCCGTACCTTTTTTCCCGTAAACTGTGTCCTTTATGTTTTTCCAACTTTTAGTTTCCATTGTCTTTGTTTTTTTTCTTCGTAATATTCTTTCATTAATCGAACAGCTTTGTCGATTTCTTTCTTCGGTGTTTTCTGCGTCTTTTTGGTAAATCCGTTTAATAGTATGACTAACTTACCTTTATCGAAGAAGCAAAATACTCTCCAAATATTTGAACCTAACTTTATTCGAGCTTCAAGTAATCCTTTGTGAGTTTTCATTGGTGCCAAATATGTTTTCGGCACGTGTTGATAGGTTTCGATTATTTCAATGACCTTAAATATTTTGTCCTGAACTTTTTTCGGTTGAGCAAGAAGAAATTCCTCGAAATAATTTTTGTATTGTATTACTTGCCTAACCTTGTCCATTCAGACAAAGGTAACTTAAAAGTTACTATTTTCATAATTTCAGAAGTTTGCATTTGAAATCTGAGTGTTTTTTTGGATGTTTTACAACGCCCAACACTAAACTTAGTAAGGACTTGAAAATACGAAATTTTAATGACCCACGTAGGCAAACTTTTTAGCAACTAGCTAATTTAGATTCTCATTTCTTTAACTTTCTGTATTATTTCGGGTGCACGGTCAATTTTCTCAGCGACCTCTGGTAAATCTTTATTAATCCAACGTATAACGGTAATAATCCTTGTGTGAGTTTCTTCTAATCTATCTAAATTCCAAGAAAAAGGCTCAACTATGAAAACCCTATATTTGTTATGAATCAATTATTGTTTAACGCAGAAGTTGCATTTGTGACTTGAATTCAGCATGAGTTCTTCTTTTTTAAAACATATAATCCAATTTCTTCCGAGTTTCTTAAAACACCAGGAGGGTTGCTTAATTCAATAAAAACTAATGCTATATTATAGCTCTTTTCTGGGTAATATATTGAAATAGCTGGTCTGCAAGATGAGATTTTAGGGGTAGAAAACCTCCATGTACTAGCTTGAAAGGTGTACGATTTAAAGTTAAGTATCTCTGATTTATAGGTTAATTGAAAATAGCCTGTACCATGCCACCCTGTTCCTGAACCGTGACTATTGAAATCGCCTAATGAGCGCCTTGTATAAGATTCTTTACTGAATTTTTGTATAAAAATCATATTGTCTTGTTTCTCCCAGTTATGAAATGGGGCAATGCTGTTGCTAAGGGCAATTAACCTGTCTCCATTCTTTTTTGAGAAATTTTTGTGTTCTAATTCAAAATAATCTTTTTCATAGTCTTTTTCTAATTCCCTAAACATTTTTTTAGATTCTATTACTACCCACTTATCCTGTATTTTTAAATGGCATCTACCTTTATAATCTTCTTGGTTTTTATATTTTTGGGTAAAATCAACAATAGTTGCTTTGTTTAAATAGTCTTCAAATTCTTCTTTAGAAAGTGAGTCGTAATTTATAATGATATCGTATTTATGTTTCGATTTATTGCCCGTAATTGCCCAGTCTATGCAATAGTCTTCGTAAAAATAAATCCCTGATGGGTACAGGTATCCTTCTATTTCTAAAGAGTCTATTAGTTCTCCATTCTTATTAATTTTTCGAATAGTCGTCTTGTATAATTCATCTCCTGTAAGAATAAAATTTCCAGTAATTCTATCAAATAAAATATGCTCAGGTCTTTTATCTGCTATTCTTATAATTTTATAATTTTCAGATTCTGTTGTATTTTTAAATAAATACTCATATTTATCGTACTCTTTATTTAAACCCATTTTAAAGATGTTAGTTCTAATAATACCTATTTGATAAAAAAGTAGAATAACTGCAATTGCTACTATTAATTTCATTGTTTTCTCTTTTTTACTTTGTAGTCAAGTGTCTTTTAACCGAATTAGGTTAAGGCAACAAGTGATAATTGTATCAACACAAAGCTACTGTTTTAGAAAAAAAATAATTGTACTGAAAACCGTGAAAGTAGTATCCCTGAAAACTATGAATTATTTTAGCCTGATTACTACCTAAATTGAGCGATTACTTTCAATTTAGGTACTAATTCAATTGCCACACCACGCCAAAATATAAAACCCTAAATTGAAAGTAATCAAAACGACTTGACAGGTAATCGGGGTTATGCAATACCCTGCTTTCATTTTTTTGGTTCAATACATTATTAATAGAAGCAAACGTAATAAACGCATTATGTTTTAACCGAATGTATTTGCTAAGGCTCAAATCTAACCGGTTGTAATTATTGTATTGCCTGCTGTACAAATCATTGCTAAAAAAGGGTTCGTAAAAACCAGTTTGGGTATCAAAAGTTGAACCTGCAATGGGGGTATAATAAGTTCCCGGCCGGCCAATATAGGTTACTGCCAACGAAAATAGGTTTGGGTTATTATACTGCAATGTTGTTTTTATCAGGTAATTAAAATCGTTTTGCCCTTTATAATTTTCGTTATCAATGGTTATTAGTTGATTGATAAATGAATTGGCAAACGTAAATTTAAAGTACTTGTAAAATGTATGCTCCAAAAATATTTCCAACCCTAATGTGTTCACCTTGTTAGGCCTAAAAAACGAATTTATTGCTTGTTCGCCTGTTTCGTTTTTTAAATAAATGGCTGCTTGCACTAATGTGTTTTTTAGCTCATACGAATAATCCAATGCCAGTTGATAACTTGATAACAAATTAAAATTTTGGGAAAAGAAATTGGGTGTTGAATAATTGTGATAGTTGCCTCCACT
>Ga0256839_1003017_pt1 | contig 17883 bp, 16 predicted proteins | sample 354166metaG_FD_185968 | JGI IMG/M metagenome (GOLD analysis project Ga0256839, IMG submission 185968) | Hydrothermal vent microbial communities from Mid Atlantic Ridge, Atlantic Ocean - 354-166 | ecosystem: Environmental > Aquatic > Marine > Hydrothermal vents | place: Atlantic Ocean: Mid... | reverse complement strand
TGAAAACACAACCATGAAAGTAGAGCGCCAGCAAATTGAAGTGGATGATTACTATCGCACCGACCACCCAGGTATTTATGCCATTGGTGATGTGATTGGCGCACCCGCATTGGCACATGTGGCAAGTCATGAAGGCATTGTGTGTGTGGAGGCGATTGCAGGAGGTACACCACATCCTGTGGATTATGGCAATGTGCCGGGTTGTACTTACTGCCAACCGCAAGTGGGCTCATGTGGCAAAACCGAGAAACAATGTAAAGAAGAAGGCTTGAATATCAAGGTTGGGCGCATGGCATACAGCACCAATGGTAAAGCCATGGGCTTGGCAGAAACCGAAGGTATGGTCAAAACCATTTTTGATGCAGAAACAGGCGAGCTTTTAGGCGCGCATATTGTGGGCGCTGAAGCCACAGAATTGATTGTATCACTTCAACTTGCGCGCACCTTGGAAACCACTGAAGCGGAGTTGGCGCATCATATGTTCCCGCACCCAACATTATCGGAAATGATTCATGAATCTGTGCTCGATTCAGATGGTAAAGCCATTCATATTTAATGTGGTAAAGCATGGGAAATAGTGCTTGTCGCTGTTCAGATGCTTGGTGACCTGATGTAAAAAGGAGGAGTGTTATGCCCATTGTTCATATGAAAGATATGTTGCAGCATGCTTATGATCATAAATATGCTGTTGGTGCGTTTGATCTTGTTAGCTTGGACTTTCTACAAGGTATTCTTCAAGGTGCAGAGCAGGCTAAAGCACCTGTTATCCTTAGTTTGGCGGAGTCGCACTTTGAATATTTTGATTTTGAGCTGTTGATGCGTGCAACTGTTGCTGCTGCAAAGCGGGCAAGTGTTCCTGTTGCGATTCATTTGGATCATGGAAGTAGCTTGGATAGCGCGATACAAGGTATTCGCTATGGTTGTACAGGGGTCATGATTGATTCATCAGATAAACCGCTGGATGAGAATATCAGGCTCACCAAAGCGATTGTGGATATGTGCCAAGGGTGTGGTATTCCTGTAGAAGGAGAGTTGGGATATGTGCCAGGTGTTGAAGGTGAAGATGCTGAGCGTCATCCTGGTGAGGTGTGCTACACAACAGTTGAGGAAGCTGAAAAGTATATTCGTGAAACCCAGGTTGATTTTTTGGCGGTATCCATTGGCACTGTGCATGGTCGTATGCAAGGCAAGCCTAAGTTGGATATACAGCGCTTGCAGCAGATTAATGAGGCTTTGCGTATTCCCCTGGTTATTCATGGAGGAACGGGTCTTAGCGATGTGCAGTTTCAGCAGTTGATTCAACATGGTGTTACAAAAATCAACTACTATACGGCTTTATCGGATAAAGCAGCAGGGCAAATCTATGCGAATAGCCAAAGCCAGAAGCAGCTTGGATATACAGGCTTGGTTGAGAATATTCCTCAAGTGATTGCGCAGGAAGTTGAGCGCTGCATTAAGATATGGGGTAGCGATCACCAAGCTGACGCTGTGTTACAGACATGCCAGCCATGGCAAGAGGTTGAGCATTTGATTGTGTACAATGTATCAGGCATTTCCGATCAAGAGGCTTTAGCCATGATTGCCAAAGGTAAAGAAGAATTGGCAAAGATTCCTGGTGTATTGCGAGTGTTCACTGGCAAGGCTATGCGAGATCAGGATAGGTATCGCTATACTTGGCTGGTTCAGTTTTGCCACCCTAATGTTATAGAAAGTTATAAACATCATCCTCTTCATGTGGCTTTTGCAGATGAGTTGTTCCGCCCTGTGGCAGGCGACAGAATCAGTATTGATTATCAAGCCATATAACTAGACTAAACCCCAAAAGTCACAAGCTATTGATATATCAATATCACCTTATGTGTTGTATTGTATACAAGGTTTTAGGCACATTGACCGCAAAAGGCTTGCGTATGGTTTGGGGTTTGTAGTATTGATGCTATAGGAAGCGAGGCTAAAGCCTCGCTTCATGCAGTGACAAACATGGTATGAGGTCAATATTCAAATAAACGAAAAATCATCATTGTCTGTATTATTGTTACTATCAAGATTTGGGTAATCAGATGGAAGCTCTCCAATGCCCAGCATGTATTCTAGGTCATCATATTCTATATGTTGATTGCGCTGACTGAGCCATGCAAGCTTATCGATAGGGTCATCACATTGGTTAAATATCAAGGTGCGCCTCCTTTTTCTTTGGTAGGCATATAGTAGGTGATACGCGAGACATGCTTATGACACGCGTACATCACAAGAAACAGGGGGGGATAAATATGTTGTTCATAAGAATAGTTATGATGGTACTCATTTGTTTTGGTTTGATGGCTTGCCAGTTTGGTGCGCTAAAAAACATAGTCAAAGCACCTGAAGTGAAAAGCATTCAACTCAAATCCTTTTCCGTGCAAGATAAAATAGTGGTGTTTGATGTGGGCTTGTTTAACCCCAACGCATTTAGCCTTTCTATTGATAGCTTTGATGGCGGTATCAAGCTTAATGGTTTTGATGTGGGCAAATTTGCAGTTAAGACTGATACAAGCTTACCTGCCAAAGAAGTTCAAACCATTACACTTCCCATGACACTTGATGCAGAGATGCTTGGCAGAGCAACGCGTAGCGTGTTGGCTGATGGACAAGCGTTGTATCATTTCAAAGGTGGTGTGGATACTTCTGTGGGCAATGTCACATTTTCAAAAGATGGTGAGTTATCCATGCAAGGTGTGATCAAGACATTGATACCATCTTTGGGGTTTTAAGCTGCTAAGAACACAGCGTATTTTTGGCAGTTAGTGAAAAAGTCTTTTTATATAGGGTTTTCTTTTTTTACTTTCAATCGTTGAAACTTCTTGGTCGATGCTTACAAAAGTAAGGCGTGAATACCACGACATTGATAAAGGAGAAACGATTATGAAATTAACATCATATATCATTCCAGCAATTGTTGCAGCAATGCTTGCAACACCTGCATGGGCAAACAATAAGCAAGAATCTTCTAGCAGTATTATCCAGCAGCAAGCAAAAATGGATAAAGTGGAGGTGCTTGAGGATGCTGTTCAGGCATTGGAAAAAACCAACCTTGCTTTGCATCAGTTGGAACAAGGTCAAAAAAAAGATGCGCTTGATACACTTGCCTTGGTGACAGGAAAATTAGAGCTGTTGATTGCGCAATATCCAGACCTAGCATTGGCGCCTGTAGATGTACAAATGATTGTGCAAGACTATGCGGGTGATGAAAAGTCTGTCAAAGCGATACGAAAAGAGGCGAGAAAACTGTTAGCTGATGGTCAGCTACAGCAAGCAAGACACTTGATTAAAGGTGTGGCGAGTGAGATTGTGGTACGCACTGTGAATCTGCCTTTGGCAACTTATCCAGATGCTATTAAAGCCATTGTTCCGCTTATTCAGGCAGATAAAATCATAGAAGCCAAAGCTGCTTTGCAACACTCGTTGTCTACAGTTGTTGTGCTTGACGATATTATTCCTTTACCTGTACTCAGGGCACAAACAGCATTGGCAGTTGCAGAAGGTTTGGCAAAAAAAGAGCACAGTGATAAAGATAACAAGGCGCTTCAAGAGCTATTCCAAGAAGCAAGGGCGCAATTGAAATGGGCGCAAACACTAGGCTATGGTGATAAAGATAGCTTTGAACCTTTTTATGATGCCATGGATGCTATTGAAAAAGCGATACATCAAGGCAAGGATCAGCAAGGCTTGTTTGATAACCTTAAAAATAGAATAGAACGCTTGCTCAAGGGTAGTGAAGCGTAACAAGTACCAAGCTTATCAAAACCCACCAAGGCAGCCTTGGTGGGTTGATGCTATTGTGTTGTATGTGGTGGTTTGCGTTTCTAAATCATGTGCTGATTCAGAGCTGTATTTTATGTTAAGGAGGCTTTGAGCTTCTTCATGGCGCGGGCTTCAAGTTGACGAACTCGCTCAATGCTAATTCCAAGCTCTTCCGCTAAGTCTTTCAGCGTATCCGGCTCTTCACTTAAATGCCGGCGTGTGATAATCAGCCTGTCTCTATCTGATAAGTTTGCCATAGCATGATGTAGCAAGTCACTTTGGTGGTTGCTCCAATCCTCAGCAATAACCTTTTCTTCGGGGGGCTCATCGGGAGAGGGTAGAGCCATCACCATGCTTCCACTACCCTCTTCGGCTTCGGTGTCTAGCGAAATATCACGCTGCAAAAATGAATGGGCAATATGCTGGAACTCTTGTTCGGAAATGCCATATTCATTGGCAACTTCTTCATCTAGCCGCCCTTCAATAGCTGCAATAGCGTGTTTGGCTTTTTTTAAGCCTGCAAACACGCGTCGCTGCATTTTGTTGGTGCCTATTTTGACGATACTCCACGACTTCAAAATATAGTCATGAATGGCAGCGCGCACCCACCATGAAGCATAGGTCATCAATCTAAACCCGCGCTCAGGGTCAAAGCGGTGGATCGCTTTCATCAGCCCAATTGTACCTTCTTGAATCAAATCCATTTCAGGTAAACCGAAGTGACGATATTCTCTGGCAATAGCTGCTACAGCGTGAAGGTTTCCCATCAATAAACGCTGGGCTGCTTGCAAATCTTTTTCTTCCACCCATTTGCGAGTGAGTTCAGCTTCTTCTTCCCTATCAAGTTTAGGAATTTGACGCAATTCTCGATACCACATATCTAGGGGGGAAAGCTCACCAGCGTAGTAGCTTTTTAATGCGTTAGGTTTCTGGGGTAGTGGCGTTGGCAGGTTTTCAAGGTTATGTTTAGACATAATTACGAATCTAGGGCTTTAGGTTTCGCAGTTCAAGCTCTCTTTTTGTTGCAACTACTTTGAACCATTTGGGCAATAAGATGTGGCAACTGCCCAGCCTTAAACCATCCACTTTGTTCACCAGATAAGCTATGCAGTGCGACGCCTGCAGGGATAGCTATATCCGGTTCAATGTGTTGCGCTAATAACCCACCAATGACGCCAGCCAATACATCACCTGTGCCAGCTGTGGCAAGATTTGCTGAACCATAAGGGTTCATCCACAAGTGGTTGTTGGGTGATATGATGATGCAGCGTGCCCCTTTAAGAACCACCCAAGCATGAAACTTATTCATCAGTTCCAATGCGGCTTGAATTCTGTCATACTGAATGCTGTGCGTGGTTCTTTTCAGTAGCCGAGCTGCTTCACCCGGGTGTGGAGTAAGCACGGTTAAGCCTTGTCGTTGTTTAACTTTTGCTTGCAGTTCTTCATCACGAGAAATGAGGTTGAGTGCGTTGGCGTCCAGAACCACGGGTGATGAGGTATTCAAAATCTTGTGGAGTAATGATGTTTGTTCATCACTCCAGCCAGGGCCTGCGACGATAGCATGATGTTTTTCCCAAGGGGCAATGCTTTCGGGATGCACCATGGTTTCTAAGGATTGTGCAGCAACTATAGGATAAACATCATCAGGCACAGCCAAGCTAATTACACCAGTGCGAACAGCTTGCGCACCTAGGGCAACCAAGCTTGGTGCGCCAGTATAGCCTTTTGAGCCGCCAAATATCCATAAATGACCGCATGATTGTTTGTAGGCATCTACAGGGCGAGGTGGGAAGGCTTCACCGATAATACCTTTGTCGTTTAATAAACTTTGTTTAACGATAAATGGATATTGCTCCATCATTTGCATCATGGTGGTTTTTCGAATGCCTATGGGTGCGGGTGTAAGCATCAGGCTACCTTGTTGCTTGCCATCTTTAAGCCAGTGGCCCCATTTATAAGCAGCAATAGGCAGCGTAATATTCGCGTGTATAGCAGTTCCCATGACTTCGCCTGTATCAGCATGAATGCCACTGGCAATATCAACAGCGAGCCTTGGGCAGTGAGCCTGATTGATCATGTGGATAGCTTGGGCAAACCATCCTGTAATGGGTTTGTTCAGACCTGTGCCAAAAATAGCATCAATAATTAACACCCCGCGCTTGAGCCAAGATTGTAATTTCTCAGCATCATGAGCGGATGTTGCAGGGCGAATTTTGACATTGGCTTGTTGGGCAAGCTTGAGTTGATATTGAATATCTCCTTTCATATTTTCAATAGGTGCTAAAGGGATTGCTGTAACGGGGATCTGCTTTTGATGCAGCAAGCGAGCAGCGACAAGACCATCTCCACCATTGCTTCCCAAGCCGACTACAACAATGATACGACCGCTGTCCAATTGATGCGTATATGCTGCGCGCGCAATGGCTTGCCCTGCTTTTTCCATCAGCTTCAGGCTGGTTATGGTGCTGTTTTTTATGGTCTCTTGCTCCGCCATACGCATTTGTTCTGCGGTTAGAATGGGTTTATAGAAACGCTTAATTTTTATCATACCACCCCCCAGTTGCAAAAGTATCAATCAAGATTGTGAAAATTAAAAGAAGTTGCTACAAAAATATATATTCTTGATACATCATGTTAGCAACAAATAGACCTGTCCTGTTTTAGAGTACAAGGGTTGCCCGCTTTGAATTGGTTTGAAGTCATGGCATTTTCATGACCATGGGTTGTTCAGCCACTTTGATTTCCTCCTTTGTGATGGCTGGAAATGCAGCCAGTTTTCTTGGTTTGTGAAACAATGTGAGTGAGCCATCGATATGCCGTTTGATGTTGACCTTGGCTTTGACATAGTGATGCCGATATTTATCACTGGGTATTTGCAGCTTTCGTCCCTCAAAGCTTACGGTGTTGTCTTTGTTGACGGTGCGCTCAAATGATTCACACAAGATGTCATCCAGCAACCCTGCCTCACCTTCTTCACGGTAGCGGGCAATGTATCGCCGAAAGCTGCGACCACCCATACCCAAGAGCTGCCCGGCTTCTTCTTGGATCAACCGACCACTTTGCCAGTCATCATATACTTCTCAAAACCTCATCTTTCTTGTCGCCTGTAACACTTCGGTGTGTCGCATCGTTGGTTGCCTCCAAAGGTAACCTGCAAGGCAGACAACTATCGTGCTACTGATGAGGACAGGTTATGTGTTCCTAACAGCGGATAATTTGGAAGTTGATTTTATGATAGGCTTTCGTGATCCTGACGAAGTTCAGCACAATGACAAACCAGTCACTAATATTGAGTTGGAAGGAAGTCCACATAAAGCCCAAGACTAATCAAAAGTAGGGGTTAGGCTGCGCTTTCTGCCACAACAAATGCCATGGCCATACCATGATCATCAGTTAAGGACAGGTGAATATGAGATATGTCCAACTTGTTGGCAAAGGTTTGCGCTTGGTTGTGCAGGGTGATGGTGGGCTTGCCGCTTTTCAAATAGCATACTTCAATATCTTTCATGCCAAAGCCAACAAAGCCCGTGCCCAATGCTTTGGCCGTTGCTTCTTTGGCTGCGAAAAACATGGCAAGGCGGCGGTAGGTGCCGCGTTGCTGTGCCAGTTCATATTCTGCCTCGGTAAAGAGGCGCCGAATAAAGCGCGTATCAAAGCGTTTCACAGACTTCTTGATTCGCTCGATTTGAACCATATCTGTACCTATACCCACAATGCTCATATCCCAAGCTTAACAGTATGTTGCTTAAAGGAAATACCCTAGTAAAAGTATGGACGAAAATATAAGCAAGGCATACAGTTGTTGCTTCATTGGAGGTGAGATCATGGCAGATCAGTATGACATCGCCATTGTGGGAGCAGGCGCGATTGGCAGCACTTTGGCGCTGGCTTTGGCAAAGCAAGGTTATCGTATGGTGTTGCTTGATGCGTGTGTCCCATCTTTTGAATCATCTGATCCTGAGCGAGTCATTGCGCTTTCTGAGGGTTCTAAGCGTTATCTTGAAAGTCTTGAAGTTTGGGATGCGATGCTAGCCCATGGTGCGGGTTGGATTCAACATATTGCCGTACGAGAGCCCAACAATATCGGTGCGGTGGATATGTCGCATCAAGAGTTAGGCAGTGATGCCTTGGGCTATGTTTTGGAGATTCGCCATGTTGTGCGACCGCTTCACCAAGCTTTAGCGCAGTATTCTGAGCAAGTGGATATGATTTACCCTGCGCAATGTTTAGCCATTCACCAAGATGAGGCAGGTGTATCGCTTTGTCTTCAAACTGAATCAGGTGAGCAAACCATTCAAGCATCATTGCTGGCGGGTGCAGATGGAACGCATAGCTTTGTGCGCAAACAAGCAGGCATTCTCACATCAGGCTGGGATCATAATCGTATGGGGCTTGTGGCATCGGTAAGCGCAGGCAACGGGCATGGCGATACAGCGTATGAATGCTTTAGGGAAGAAGGGCCGCTGGCTTTGTTGCCCTTGGCGGATGGTCGTTTTTCCATTGTATGGTCGGTTGCACCCAAAACAGCCATGGAGCTACTCAAGCTTGATGATGTAGGTTTCTTAAACATGTTAAAAACTGAAGCAGGTGATGCCATTACGCAGCAGGTGGGTGGTTTTAAGGCTGTGGGCAACCGTGCCAGCTTTCCTTTAGAGCTTAGAATCGCCAAGCAGTTTGCCAAAGATAAAGTGGTTTTGCTGGGTAATGCTGCACACACCATTCATCCCATTGCAGGGCAGGGTATGAACCTGGGTTTAAGGGATGTTGCCGTGCTTGCTGATGTGTTGGCGCAAGCTTGGGCAAAAGGTCATGTATCGAACCCCTTGATTGGGCAAACCTATGCCGAGCGGCGCAGGTTGGACACTTTGGCTGTGGCAGGGTTTACAGAATCGGTGTTGGAAGCTTTTGCTGCGCCAGTATCATCATTATCACCCAAACGATGGTTGCGTGGCATGGGGCTTTATGCTGTAGAGAAGGTGCCTGCGCTTAAACACTTGCTGTTGGAGCAAGCCGCAGGGTTGGGGCAAATCAAAGGGCTATCGTTATGAAGAAAGCAGGGGTATTTCAAACTGAATATGTGGACTTGGTGATTGTGGGTGGCGGTATGGTGGGCTTGATGCTTGCAGCAGCACTGCGCAACTCAGGTTTACACATTGTCGTGATTGAACGGCTAGCCTATCAGCCTGTGTTATCCATGGGCTTGGATTGTCGGGTGTCGGCGATTGTGCAAGGTAATGTGAATATCCTGAAAAGTATTGGTGTTTGGCAGTATTTAGAAGATAAAGTGGGTGTGATGTCATCCATGCGCATTTGGGATGGGCAAGAGCAGGGCGGTATTCGCTTTGATGCTGAAGAAATTGGGCAGGATAAATTAGGCATACTCTTAGAAAATCAGCATTTGATTGATGCACTGCAACATACCATAGATGAAAGCCATGATGTTGAAGTGTTGTGTCCTGAGTCGGTGGTATCAGTGGTATGGAAAAAGCAAGGTGTGCAAGTATCGCTTGAAAGTGGGCGCATGTTGAATGCACCGCTGATTGTAGGTGCAGATGGGGCTAGGTCTTGGCTACGAACGCAGGCTGATATTGATGTGTTTAGCCGTGATTATGAGCAAAAAGGTATTGTTGCCACCGTGAAACCTCGGTTTTCACATCAAAACACAGCGTGCCAACGCTTTTTGCATACAGGGCCGCTCGCCTTATTGCCGATGAAAGACGATATGTGTTCGATTGTATGGAGTGCCTCCAACGACAGGGCGGATGAGTTGCTAGGCTTATCGGATGAAGCGTTTTTAGATGTGTTGAACTTGGAAGTGGGCGGCATATTTGGCGGTATCGTTGAGGCTGGCAAACGCGCGGCGTTTCCACTTCAAGCGCAACTGGCACGACATATGGTGCGACCACGATTAGCATTGATTGGCGATGCAGCACATAGCATTCACCCATTGGCAGGGTTGGGGGTCAACCTTGGCTTACGAGATGCTATGGTGTTGGCGCAAGAAATCGTTGATGCGCGAAAGTTTGATGAAGATTGGGGTGATATGGGCGTGCTTACTCGATATATGCGGCAACGCATGCCTGATGTGCTGATGACCATGGCAAGCATGGAAGCTTTGCACCGCACATTTCAAGTACGATGGCCTGCATGGATAAAGCTGCGAGGCTTGGGTATGAAAGCGTTGGGTAATGCGGGCGTGGTTAAGTCATTGTTGATGCAAAACGCAACAGGGCTGAATCTTCCCGTGCCATATGCGATTGAATAAAAGCGGCGAAAAAATGGTGCGCGGTACAGGAGTCGAACCTGTGACCTTCGGCTTCGGAGGCCGACGCTCTATCCAACTGAGCTAACCACGCTTGTTTCAAGGCTAGCGCAATATAAACAAGGTGTTTAAGAAAGCAAACAACAAATATAAATTTAAGTTGCGCCTTGTATGGATAAACGACTATATTCTGCGCATGTCAAAATCAGCAGTCATGATTGAAACCAAAGCATTATGTAAGCAATATGATGATGTTGTAGCCTTAAATCGCACAGACCTCAAAATAAGTAGCGGTGAAGTCACTGTGATTTTGGGTGGTTCGGGTTCGGGGAAAACGACTTTGTTGCGTTTGCTGGCAGGCTTGGAGACGCCAACATCGGGATCCATTATATTTGCGGGCCAAGATTTGGGAAAAGTTAGCCGTAAGCGTTTGTACGAGTTGAGGCTTAAAGTGGGTATGCTGTTTCAATATTCAGCACTGCTAAACTCGCTGACGGTTTATGAAAATGTTGCTTTTCCATTGGTTGAGCATTCAGGATTGGATGAAGAGATTATTCGTACCATTGTTACGATGAAGTTGGAGCAAGTAGGGCTTAGAGGCTTTGAAGATATGATGCCGTCGCAGTTGTCGGGGGGGATGTCCAAGCGCGTTGCCTTTGCCAGAGCTTTAGCCATGGATCCACAAGTTGTCTTTTTTGATGAGCCAACTTCAGGTCTGGATCCGATATCGGCTGGTGTTATCAGTTCGCTAATTCATGAAACAACCATGAAAACACGCATGACTTCGGTGGTGGTGACCCATGATGTGCAAGCTGGTTTGGATATTGCAAACCATGTTGTTTTGTTATGGCAGGGCAAAGTGATTGCTGAAGGTAAGCCGGATATGATTAGAAACAGTGATGATCCAAGGGTGCAGCAATTTATTGAAGGTCGTCCAAATGGACCCATTCCATTTTCCAGAAGCACGACGGCTTATGTCGATGATTTGACCCATAAGCCTGGTTGTGTGAGGTTGGAGGAATGATAGCATTTGTAGGACATTTGGGTCGCGTAACCATTCAAGCTGTTGCTAAGCTGGGTGATGCAACATTGTTTGCATTGGCAACCTTGCGTTTGCTGTTTGCCAAGCCTTGGCAAGGCAAGCATTTTGTCATGCAGCTATATGCTGTAGGTGTGGGCTCACTAATTATTATTGTGATTACAGGTGCATTTACAGGCATGGTGCTTGCGCTTCAAGGCTATCATATGCTGGTTAAGGTAGGGACAGAGGCCTTGTTGGGACCTTGGGTGGCATTGTCTTTAATCCGTGAGTTGGGTCCAGTGCTGGCGGCATTGATGTTTGTGGGGCGTGCTGGTTCAAGTATCACGGCTGAGATAGGTATTATGCGCGTGACTGAGCAAATGGATGCTTTGGAGATGATGGCAGTCAACCCACAGGCACGGGTGATGTTGACACGGATTATTGCTTGCGCCATTTCCTTGCCCCTTCTGGTTGCTATTTTTGATGTGGTCGGTTTGTTTGCAGGCTATTTGATTGGGGTTGAAATGTTGGGTGTCAATGCGGGTGTTTATATTGGCGAAACCATAGATAAAGTGAACATGATTGATGTTCAGGCTGGGGTCACCAAATCTATCTATTTTGGTTTGTTGATTGGAATTATTTGCACATATATGGGGCAGCGGGCAACAGCAACCACTGAAGGTGTTGCTAAAGCAACCACACAGGCAGTGATGTTGTGTTCAGTTATGGTTCTAATCTTGGATTATATTATTACATCCTTTTATTTGTAGGAGTTTGGGATAAATGCGGAATTATAAGAAAATAGAAGTGATTGTAGGTATATTTGTTCTTGTGGGCATGCTTAGTATTGCTGGGTTGGCGGTAAAACTTGGTGGTGTTGGGGGAATAGGAGCCAAAGGTTATGAATTGACAGCAGTCTTTGATGATGCTGGTGGCGTGCGCAAAGGCAGCGATGTGCTTTTGGCTGGGGTTGTTATTGGTAAAGTGGTCTCGGTTACTTTGCAAGATAATGAAGAAGCCTTGATGCTCTTGAATATTAATCCAGATGTTAAGATTACGAGTGACGCATCATTATCTATTCGGACGAAAGGGCTGATTGGTGAAAAATATGTTCGGGTCAATCAAGGGGCTGAAGAAGAATATTTAGAGGCAGGTGACGAGTTTGAGGATACCGAGTCTCCGATTAACCTCGAAGACATGATAGGTAAATATATTTTTAGTGGGGATGCAGAATGAAAACAATATTGAAGCATATACTTACATTGGCACTGTTATCCGGTTTATGGCATACACAAGCCTTTGCTAATGAAGCAACACCTAAACAAGTGGTTGCATCAACCATTGAAGCCATTATCGCAGTACTTGAAGCCAGAGAAGATAAAACAACAGTCAATGATGTTGATCGTGAAAATATTCGCAAAGTTGTGCAAGGCAAGTTTGACTACCGCGAAATGTCTCGTCGAAGTGTCGGTAAGCCGTGGAAAACCATGACCGAAGAAAAGAGGCAAGTGTTTACAGAACTTTTTCGTCAAATGCTTGAGTATTCCTATGGCAATCAACTGGCAGGCTATAAAGGTCAAAAGGTGGTGCTTGGTGATGCGGAGTTTAAGAAAGGCAAGGCGCGTGTAAAAGGCGCGGTTGTGGATAGCAGTAAATCCATCCCTATGGAGTATCGCTTGCATCAAACTGATACAGGTTGGCAGGTTTATGATATTAAAATAGAAGGTGTAAGCCTTGTGACAACTTTTCGTAAAGATTTTAAGTCGATTGTTAAAAAACAAGGTGTTGATGGATTGATGGCGGTGTTGCAGAGGAAGGTTGAGAAGCTTAAAGCCAAGGGGTAGCTGATTTGCGGCTAGTTTAGCTCAGATATTGGTATGATTAAAGTTTGTTTGATACGCGGTTGCCGCATCTTACTGATGCTGGGTGTGCTTCTGTTTCTTTTCATTTTATCCATATTTACTTATTCCCCTGATATAGGTTTTGTTGAAGCACATGTTGAGCAGGAAATGGCTAAGATCCTGGGTGTGGATAGTGTTGATATTCAATATATAGCAATGCACTGGGATACTGGACCAGCAGTGGACTTTGGCGCAGTTCATATCAGTGCTGAGCAGTGGTATATGGATGATACTAAAGTTGCGGTAGCTTACCCTATTTTTCAAGCTTTTCGTATGGATTTTGCGCCGCAGGTGCTTATGCAAGGTGGAAAGATTGGGTTTAGCCTAGACTCAAGCACCAAGCAGAAAGCATTGTTGCCGAATATCAAGTTTGAGCTTCAAGATGTTGCGATTACATGGATGTTGGCGCAAGAGCAGCAAACGCTAAGCCATGTGTACGCTTATGTTTCAGCATTTGCATCTTATGTGGATATTCAGGCAGATGGATTGCAGGCAACCCTTTTGCGCTCACCCGATGGCTGGATTGATGCTGCCCAGTTCAGTATTCAGGGTGCTTCAGTGCTTCCGCCATCATGGCAAACTTATGTGCAAGGTTTGGATACATTGAACATAACAGTAAGGCACAAACAAGATACCACATGGGCATGGCAGTTGGAAGCTGCTGCCACACACGGGATACTCTCCTTTGATCAGGTACATATCCGTATTCCTTTTTATACCTTGGCTGCAAAAGGCACGCTAGGTTTGAATATAGGTGCTGAAGTATCACTTCATTTTTTTGAAGCAGAAGAGGTGAAGTGGCGCCATGGGCGTAATTTTGCCGATCTGTCTGCGCAATGGTCGAATGGTGTACTGCATATTGAAGCAACCAATGGCTCTACTTCGGCAAAAATGTTGTGGTCTTGGTTGTGGGCCATTGATGATGGTTTGTTTCACGACTGGCTTTCCAGTATGCAATATGGGCAGGTTAGCCATGCTAGAGCTAGCATTGATCTGGATTGGTATCATCCACTGCAAGCAGCACCAACGCGGCAAAACCTTGTGGATATGAAGTATCATGTTGTGGCACAAGTACAGCATGTTGATATTGCACTGGGGTTGGGGGGCGATTATCTTTATCAAGTTACAGGTAAGGTCATGATTCATGAGCGTGGGCTTAAGGCTGAGGTTGACCATGCCATACTGAATGATGATCTGGCTGTTGTCTCGGGTACTTATGAAATTGATTGGTCTGACTTATTCATGACTGTGAATGCGCAAGGTACAGGTGATGTTGGGCGTTTGCATCGCTGGTTGGAACCTGATTCTGGGCAAATGCTGGCTTGGGGTGAGGCTACTGCAATGGCAAAAGTATACTTAAAGTGGGATATTGATGAGTCTGAGCCACAAGAAGTTTTGGTGTACCTACAGCCAACAGTAAACCATGCTTGGCAACTAAGGCCTTATGATATACCTATTCAAGTGAGCCAAGGTGTTGCGGTTTGGGATTATCATAAGGGTCTGAGTCTAAAAGATTTGCAGGTCACATTACCATGGTTTCAAGGTAAGCTTACAGCCTTTTTAGATAAGCAACAGGATTGGAAGTTAAGCAGCGCACAACTTGATGCTTACGCACCGCTTGCCGATCTTGCAGATGCGTTTGTTTTACCCGTAACCAATCCACAAGGAATAACCAAGTTGCATGTGCAATACAAGCAACAAGCTTGGTCCGGCTACTTGGATTTAACAGCGAATGACTGGGATAACTTTGCAGGTTATGATAAGGAAAGCGCGTCTGAAGATTTGGTCATTCCTTTTTCCGGGAAATCAACACAAGCGATACTTCCTGTTCACATTGAAGAGTTTTCTGTTCACCACCATGATTTTTCCTTTGATGCTAGTATCCATATTGATGCAACAACACTTAACTTTGTGTTCAAGGATGTTGTTACGCCTGCATTTAATGGAGCATTTGGCTTGATTATGCCATTGAATGAAAGCCTGCCTTGGCATTTAACCATTGATGCGGCTTTTATGGATAAGCCTGTGTTAACCAAGTATTTGGCTGATGCAGGTGGCAGCGAAGCTTTTTCACGACCCTGGACAGTACAAGCAAGGTTTGACGAAGTGGTGTGGGAGGTCAGTTCTGCGGAGCAGGTGTATTTAAGCTTTTCTTCAGATCGAGAAAGTAAGGGTGAGGTTAGCGCGCGCAAGCTTGTTTCAGGAGGCACGGAACTGGAGCGGATTGCGGCAACATTTACCTTGTATGAGCAAGGCAAATATGAGCTTCACTTACTGGAAGCTTATGGCTCAGGTCAACGCCTGCAAGCCTCTGGTACAGTGTATGTGCAAAAGGATGGGGTTTTGCGCTGGCAAGGGCTTGCCTTGATGAATGGTGAGTTTGGCACATTGATGAAGCAAGCAGAGTTGGATCAATTGTTTCGCGAGGGCAAGATGAATGCAGTATTGATTGGACATGGTGAGTTCAAGGATGGCGAGCCTTGGTGGCGTAATATGAAAGGGGGGTTTAAATTGCGTGTTGATGATGGGCGTATTCTTGAAGGTGGCACGCTTACGCATTTGTTGGCTGCGATTAGCCTTGTGGATTTACCGAAATACCTTATTTTCGATCGGGGCGATGTGGTGGGTGAAGGTTTGTTTTATGACAAACTTCAAGTTGAAGGTGTTTTTGAAGCCAATAAGCTGTATATTGATCAGCTTGCTTTTTTATCATCAGCGTTGGATGCTGGGGGAACGGGTGAGGTTGATTTGGCATCGGGGGCGTTGGATATTGTTTTGGTGGCAAGGCCATGGCAAAATATTGAATCTCTGATTAGCCGCATTCCATTGCTAGGTTCAATTCTTACAGGTGAAGATAAAAGCTTGCTCCGTAAAGTTTATCATATTCATGGACCTGCTTCAGATGCGCTGGTGGATGAAGTAGATCCTGAAGATGTAGGTTTGCCCAAGGGTGGCTACCTTGAAGATTTGTTTACACCAAGTCGATGGTTTGAAGCCAAACCACAAGTTGAGGAAAAGCGATAGATGCGATTAGTGATGTTGGATACAGAAACAACGGGTTTATCACCTGCTACTGGTGATAAAATGGTAGAGATTGGAGCTGTTGCGATTGAAAACCGTGATATGAGCAGGCGTACAACATTTCATAGGCTTATCAATCCTGGTCGCAAAATACCTGCGGAGGTGGTGCGCATTCATGGTATTGATGATGCGCGAGTCAAAGATGAGCCTGAGTTTTCTGAGATAGCACAAGCATTTCTGGATTTTATTCAAGATAGTACACTGGTGATCCATAATGCACCATTTGACTTAGGCTTTATCATGGCGGAGTTGGAGGCTTGTGGCTTGCCTAATATTCATGATATGCCAGTGATTGATACGCTTGAAATGGCAAAGAAGCAGTTTCCCCGACAGCGAAACAACTTGGATGCTTTGTGTGATCGATTTGGTGTGGATCGTGGGCACAGGAACCTTCATGGCGCGCTTTTAGATTCGGAGCTATTGGGGCAGGTGTATTTAGCGATGACAGGAGGCAAACAATTTTCATTGGGCATGGATTTGGGTATAAAACCAGCATCTGAGTTTGTGCGCCTTCCTTCTGCTGTGCGTAGTCAAAATGAAAAGCGAGAAACAGCAGCTTTGTTGCGGCGCCCTGCGGTTCAGATTCGGCAAGAAGATTTGGGGCGGCACCAAGCATTGATGCAACGGATTGCGAAAGAGAGCGGTGGTGCTGTATTGTGGAAGGAAGGCTAAATCATGTTTGTACCAAGTCCAATGATGATGGTTTGTGCGGGTAATATTTGTCGTAGCCCTTTTGCTGAGTTTTACATGCGCAAGGTTTTGGAAGAGAAAGGCATTGAAGGTGAGGTGTTTAGTCGTGGGCTTTTGATGATGCAGGGGCAGAAAGTCCCTGAGTTGGGGCTAAAAGTTGGTTTGGAGTTTGGTGTGGATATGCGTACACATGTTTCGAATACTTTGCTTGCACCAGATATAGACAGGGCAGCACTGGTGCTTGTGATGGAGCCAGAGCAGCGGGCACACTTGATGCAAAAACGCCCCGAACATGTCGGTAAAGTGATGATGTTGTCGCAACCTTGTGGTGGGCATGCCATTGATGACCCGATGGGAAGGTCGGAAGAAACATTCAGGCGTGTTTACCATGACATTGCGACATGCGTGGATAAATGGGCATCCCGATTTTAGAAAAGATCTGAATCAGTCTGGATAGATAGTATATCAAAAAGACCGCATGATGGCGGTCTTTTTGCTTTAACCTAGGGTTTGCTTATCGGGGCAAGCCTGTTTTGCCCATCAGGTATTCATCTACTGATGCGGCACACTGCCGACCTTCTCGGATAGCCCAAACGACTAGCGATTGACCACGGCGCATATCACCAGCGGAAAATACTTTGTCTAAGCTTGTTTGGTAGTCATCCGTGCTAGCAGCAACATTGCCGCGACTATCTTTTGCGACAGCAAGCTCTTCTAGCATACCTTCATGCACAGGGTGTAAGAATCCCATAGCAAGGAAAACAACATCAGCTTTGAGGGTGAACTCAGAGCCTTCAATTTCCGTCATTTTCCACTGTCCGTTCTCATCTTGTGACCAATCCACACGAGCGCATACAATACCTGTGACTTTGCCATTTTCGCCAAGAAAACGCTTGGTGGTAACAGCGAAGTCGCGCTCACAACCTTCTTCTTGTGAAGTGGATGTACGCATTTTGAGTGGCCAATCTGGCCAAGTGATGAGTTTATTGGGCTCTTCGGGAGGGGCAGGCATGATTTCAAGCTGTACGATAGACTTAGCACCATGGCGATTGGATGTGCCAATGCAGTCTGAGCCTGTATCACCGCCACCAATCACCACTACATGTTTATCTTTGGCAGAAATGAACTCATCTTCTGGAATATCATCA
>Ga0256839_1003016_pt1 | contig 17889 bp, 18 predicted proteins | sample 354166metaG_FD_185968 | JGI IMG/M metagenome (GOLD analysis project Ga0256839, IMG submission 185968) | Hydrothermal vent microbial communities from Mid Atlantic Ridge, Atlantic Ocean - 354-166 | ecosystem: Environmental > Aquatic > Marine > Hydrothermal vents | place: Atlantic Ocean: Mid... | reverse complement strand
GAATGTCAGGATATATAGATAAAAACACCACTGCATGAGCCAGTGAGCCCATGCGGTGATATATTTATTTGTCTTTACTTCTGATTACTTCCCTTAAGGTACTGCCGTGTTTGAGAACATATCCTAACGATGTTAGTATGATGTAGTATATGTTGCATAGGTCCAGTATGATAGCGTCTATGTCTATAGCCTCTACTAACTCAAGAGGGATGCCCTTGTTAGAAGCGTATTCTAAAGGTATATAGAATATCTCAGGATAGTCTGCAGCCATATAATCTCTGACGTACATTATCATAGCTTCACGTATCTTCTCATCTTCTATGGATGACAGATAGGCTATCCATGCTGTCTTATTTCTGAACTTAAGTTTAAACTTAACAGCAGTGTATGGTATAGTGACATCATACCCATACTTCTTAGAGAACACATCTTGCCAGAAGTGATAGTGTTTACTGTTATTTCTAGCTGGGTCAGGGTTAGCGTAGCTAGTAGCCTCTTTGATCTGCATCAGTTTAAGAACAGACGTATCTGCATTGAGTATCATATTCTCTATATAATCTTCTACACCACAGATGGTATCTATGATATACGTTAACGATAAGGACTTATCTCCACCGGTTACTCCATCTAGTATGTACTTCTTGAGATCTTCAGCTCCATCCACTATGAACTGTGGCAGTGATGACGATTTAAGATGCACACCTTTAGTTTCTATCTCCATCTCCTCTAACACATTAGCCTCAATAACTGTGGTACTTGCGTAGTAATGTTTAGTTATGTTAACAAAACAGAGAGCTGTCCATGTGTACTCTGACTTCATCTCTAGTATATCTGCATCTTTACCACTAAGACCCATATTATAACTAAGGAGTCTTAAGCTATGGTCTACTGATAACACAGACATATAACTCATCACCCCCAATACGCTATAAGAATCATTGGTAATGGTATCTGACCCAGTATACCACTTCATAAACCTACCTAACCACATAGCTACAGAGTCAGTGTCAGACATAGGTACAGACTTACGTAGCATAGTCTTAACGTCACTGACATTAGGGGGTAAGTGTTCTGTAGATAGGAACGTTCTGAATAAAGCCATATGGTACTCTAACTTACCAGATACATACTCTATCTTCTTAGTTATCTTATGCAGAAGATTTCTATCCATGGTGTGGTAATTGTTACCCTTAGAATTAAGGTCTTCAGATAAGAAATGAGCAGCTAATGATTTCTGGTATTCGTCGTATGTATTGGCTATATCTTCTGCTTGGTGTTCTTTTACGTCTATTTCTTTATCTATGAGATCCTTAAAGAACTCTCTCATGACAGCATCGTTGTGTTTCACTAGGAACCATATATCTCCAGTATAACAATACGCTATTCTTTCCAAGTCTGTAAGCGTATTCACAAACTTCACTATCTCTTTGACCTTCGCTCTATCTATCCAGTAGTCCTTAGCTGAATCCATGATAACATCTACCATATCGTTAGCTGTAGGTATGTATAGAGAATACCTCTCAACTACAGCCCAGATATCGTCAGCTCTATCATTGGCATCGCAGCATACAGATATAACATCCTGTATAGTATACTCGAAAGAGTGGTAGTTTCTATTACTTCCCAATAACCTCTCTATGACGGTATTGGCTATAGAGGTCGTTAAACGCGTTGTAGAGGTCAAAGTGGGGTGTAGGCTAGGACAGTATAGGAAAGACGATAAAATCCCTACAATGCCAGATAAGGAGTTATTAGAGAGCTTCTTGTTGATCTGCTCTCTATTGAATATAGCAAACCCAGTCATATCCTTCTCAGACTTAGCTTGGAACGCTTTAGCCTTAGCTATAGATCTCTGTATCTTATTCACATTCATCATCTTAGAAGGCACTGACTCTTCTACTTCTTTAGGGACATAAGTAGTACCGCTACCACTCATTGTGTTGTTTTCCCTTATGGTCCTCTTATGATATTCAGATAAACTTATTGTGTCGCTGTGTGTGTCGTATGTTTCTCTATCTTTATTGAAATATAGAACCACTGGGTCTATAGCGTTCTGTTTGTTGATAGCCTTAACTCTTCCCAATACGTCTGAGGGGTTATTGGACATCTTCTTTATAAAGTACTCCATATATCTATCGTATGTAGGTACTGTGTCGTAGTTTGTTCTTTTATAATCTTGCGGTTGTCTTCTTAACTTACCTTTAATGTGACTTATCTCGACCTTGGGTGGGTTTATTTCCATGTTTAACTCCTTATGACTCAGTATTATTTCTCGACATTAAGCAAAAAAAATACATACTCTTACCCGTTAAGGTAAGAGTATGTATAAAATGCAGATTTCTCTGCCGACACATCACATAAGTCATAAGGAGACAAGTGATTAGTTAAAGGGTGGCATACCTCTTGGATCTGGGTCTCTATCAACACGCGGAGTTGCTGGCGTGGTCTCTGTTGTCTGTTTGTTCTTAGACGCATCTAAGGATCCATTCATATCTCCGCCCACAGTTACGTTTATAGAGCTGTTAGTGTTACCAGCGTTTGTTTCCATAGACTTAGTAGAGGTAGATCCTCCGCTAAGACTAGCTCCGTCACTAAATAGGGCTATACCTAACACACCGGCTGCTAAAAGAACGCACACGATCACAAATATTAGAAACTTCTCTTTTACTTCTGGGAATTCCATTGGTTTACTCCTTTCTGTTCAGTTTAATTAATAGTCAACTATTTTATAGTATACGATAACCCGGCTACCCGTAGGTAATCTTTGAGTCCGTCTATAGAAGACGGTGTCTCTACTTGTACTTCCAGGGTTATGGTGCTAGGAGATATCTTCTCTATAGATCCATCCACTATCAAGAAATCTGGGATTATCAAAGACCCTGACCCAGATACTCCCTTGACTTGGTAGTACAATCTGTCTTTTAGGTCCACATCTATTAAAGTAGCTATATTTGTATTGTTCTTCCACTCGTCCAACAGACCGTCTATATTGGCAAAGGTCATAGCTGTAGTGTAAGACATTATGCCTTCCACAATAGCTTCATCGAACTCGGTTATGGAACCCACGGTGGCCGTGGTGGTGAATTTATAGGATTCCCCTATTTTCATTTCTGTGCTCATTCTTTACTCCTTATTTAATAATCACTAATCTCGTATAACAATACACCTTTAGTGTATACTCTAGGGTACACTACGACGTCTCCATGAAATCCGTGCAGTAACTCTATAAGCCTGCCCATAAATGTCATCACTCTATCTTTATCTGCGTAATGACTGTCATAGTTATCATAATACGATAACTCTTCAGATACTCTGTCATGGATGTGTTGGTCCGTGACTGTGTTTCCTGACTTATCGAAGGCTAGTTGTATAAAAGAGAATAATGTGGCGTCACTGTACCTATCAGATACACAACCAACCTGATCAGGTCCGAACATGTCTAGTTCGGCCTGTCTTAGCGTGGTTATGAATAATGAGCTACTCAGTTTCACGACATACTCCTCTTCACTACAAAAGACCCACTATCATACCCTACCAGGTAGATATTGGTGGTTGTGTATCGGCTGGTTATCTGAGACACTACTTCGTCTAGGTGTTCCTCCACAGCGAGAGATAGCATAGATATCTCCTCCATAACGTCTCCTAACCCTTTGTGACTAGTGTCATCCAGTTTTCTATCTACCCAGTCCTCCACCGCAAGATACGCCGGGTACTCGTCTGGTGTGTCAAAAGCACCTCCATACACTAAGTACCCATGGCGTATCAAGGCCTTAACGAGTTCTTCGTGCGTCACCTTCTTCAGTAGGGCTCTATAAATCTTAGAGCGTTCTCTATGCTTCTTCATGAGCCCCGTGAGGAACTCACCTCTAACCAGTACTAGGTCGTCCATAAACACTCCTCATGTCGTTTAGTATTAATTTCAAAGGATACTCTTGCATGTTCATCAACTTGACCTTATCCAATGCATCCTCTCCCATCTGTTCTGTAATACAATCAATAACAATTGTAGCTACTGATCTATATTCACCCACTAGCGCTTCATCAACGCTAGCTAACCAGAAGCTGTTACGATTGTTCTTAATATCCAGTAATGCATATAAATCATATTTTCCTACCTCTATCGTGCTTATCAAGACTGCACTCATTCTTAATCTATCACCTAAACCTATAATGTGCACAGGCATACAGCTAACTCCTTTGGTGAGGATATGTTGTTATTATTAAAGTGTGGTTAGGTTCACCTGAATAAGACACCACATAAAAATTACCCATAGATAGTCCCCCTGGTATGTGGTTCATCAAAACATCTCTTAAATCTAAACCAGCTCCCACCAACAAACCTCCGTTCATGGTTTTATCACTTCTCTCTAATTCTTCAAGTAGCTCACTATTGTTAATGAGGTTGTTGATCAACACCTGTACTGTGTTAGCACTCCAATCTGTAGCTATGTCTCTAAGAGACATAGCTATTAATAAGTTATCGTACATAATTCGTTCCTTTTCGATGTGTTACCAATTTTCCTCTGACCTCATCATGTCGGTGACCCCCTCTTCTTTTGCCTTTGCGATCATTTCTTCGTACCTGAATATACGGTAATCATTCAAAACCCTGACTCTCACACTAAGACCTGCAGGAGAAATCCTTAGAACGTGTGTGGAGTAATCTGACAGAATATCTTCTAGATCTAACTCTAGTTCGCTCAGTGTGGAGGATAATGTATCTACCATCTCTTCTCTATATTCTGCCTTCACAGCTTGATAAGTGACCGGTGAGTCGCACAATACTCTATGACTGTGGTTCGTGGTGATGTACCACGATATGTGGTCCGTTATCACTTTAAGACTGTTGAGGTGTTTCGGGTTCACCTCCACCATCCCAGACCTAAACAATGCTCCAGAGACTAATACATCTCCAGTGGTACCGTCTACCACGTTTATATCTTCATTCATGGCTTCTTTCATAACTGAAGTGTACCCGGTTATCTTCTGCGTTGTTCCGTCCTTATACATGATGTAGGGCTTGTTCTTCCTGGTAGTGCACAAAGGCACAATTGTTCCCTTAACGTAAAAGCCGGTGACTGGCTTTTTTAACATATGCTTTACATCCCCTATAGGTTGTACATAGTCCATACAGTTTAAGGTTATTACCTTTAATGTCTCATTCTGAAGGTCTGCTATTTTATCCATGCGTGCGTGTCTCCTTGTTATAATATGCCATTGGTGCTATCATTTAGAGTATATGAGACGATAAAAAAATAACATAAGGGTAACGCCGCTCAGATACTATAAAAGCTCTTAGAGCTCAATTTTGGAGCTTCTAGATAAAAAATAAGATAAACATGAGCCTAAGCCCATGTTTATCTTATCTGTGAACTAGTACCTGTTAGTGATAGGGCTATCCAGAGGATGGTTAATATGTGTGATTGTAATATCTCTTATATTCTTAAATTCTTAAGTCATTAAGGTCTTAAAGTTTTATTGAATATATCTTCATTGTAGTATATCTTAGCCCTTGCTTTTGAGGGGATGCTAGGAAACCCCATTATGGATCTCTGCGGGAATCGAACCCGCATCTTCAGATTAACGTTCTGATGCTCTACCGATGAGCTAAGAGTGCAGCCGTATACTGTCGGCGAATGTTCGCTTTAATAGCGATGTATTATGAGCCAACGATAACACGTGTTACCTAGGATTTTTAGAGAGCTTCCTGGCTGCTCTTTCTCTGACGCCTAACCCTATCACTAACAGGTACTAGACACTCTATTATAGACCGATGATTTTTTCTCTTAACATCATTGTCTTTTCCAACGTCTCCTTTATAGATGCATCTATAAAGGAGACTCTGTTATCTTCAGAGTCGATTGTGTTCTCCAATGTCTCGTAAATAGCGGTCAGTATCATTGACTCATTAGTGAAGATCAGTGTTTTAACTGCCGTAACAGCCATGTCCACAGGATCTGCTGCGCCTTCCTCGGTTTCTTTCATACCGGTAACCGCAACCCACCGTGGGATAGACACAACCTGTCCTGATTCCACGGGTCGATCTTCTGACCCTGTGTCCCATGGTCTATTACCAGCCGTGTCAGCCCGTCGTGGGTGATGAGGATGTTGGGAATCAGCATAGCGGTTATATACCGGCTGTTGTTGGAAATTAGGCTGTGCTTGCATATATGCTCGTTGTTGGAAATTAGGCTGTGCTTGCATATATGCTTGTTGTTGGAAATTAGGCTGTGCTTGCATATATGCTTGTTGCGGTTGAGTCTGAGGACATGGCTGGAACGGACTACGAGGTCTTAACTGAGCTTCATACGGCAGAGATATCCGCATAGTTATGTCATTGATCGTTCTTTTGATAGACTCTATGTCGCCTCTCATTACCTCTATGGAATTAACCACTTGTTCTAACCATTCCGTGTTCTCTTGTTTCTTATCTCTTACTTGTTCTTCCATGTCTTGTTCCCTTTTGTTTATAATGAATGTATACTCTTACTGCGTAATACAGTAAGAGTTATAATAGCGTGGAAATCTAGAATAATTCTCAGATTACTATACGAACTTCTGTCGTAGTATCCCAGTTCGCCTTCTGTAATACGTTGTTCAGTATTCTGTAAGACGTCATGATCAATAACCAGCTTGCTGTCTCTACGCTCAATGTAGAAGTTTCTAACTTCTCGACTACTGAGTCAATAGAGTCACTCTTACCGATACGCTCCGTGGCCGTAGTTAGGATGCCGTCCTCGGATATATATCTCTTACGGTTTAATTCTTCTAGCACAGACTTACGCTTGGAAAGAACATCCGCTATAAGAATTTCCGTCATTTCCCCTTGGTCACCATTGTAACCATTACCTACTATGCTAACCGCATCTACATCAGAGGCCATTATCCATGCAGGTACGCTTACCTTCGTAGTGAAGTTAGCTTCCTGAAGGGAAGAATTTAGTATACGGCTTTGCTCAGCTAGTTTGTTATATCTGCTCTCATAGTCCTTGAAAGGCACTAGAGGACCACGGATCTCTACCTCATCTAGGTCATCGCTAACAGACCGTCGGTCTATTCTTCTTTTGAATGCACCATCTCCCTCTTCAACAATACTCTTAAGAGGCTTCATCTCTGTACCTACCGCGAGGTTCAGGTTGATTATTTCTGCAAGTGTTAAGCTTGTTGTTTCCATCTTTTGCTCCTTATGTGGTTAGTTCATCATAGGTTATCCTACACTGTAAGTATGTGTGGTTATTAAAATATAGAAAATAAACTGTCTATAATATGTATAAGGGTGGAAGATGAACGCGCAGATGGTGGTCGACAGGATAATAGAGAACGGGCAGGGGTTGCTTAGCATGTACTCTGTGAGAGATAGGTGTAACGAGGTACATAGTGAGTCCAACGAACACCTTTACGACTCCGACGAGGGAGGGATTGCTAAGGAGTACCTACATAACATACACGCGTTTTACGCTAAAGATAAGTACGTTGTAGCGGCAGTTGGGAATAAAGAGTTAGTACTACCTCATTCTAAGGCTGCGTCCGTTAGCGTTCTTATGAAAGACGAACACATACAGGAGGATTTTATAGAGGTGAAGAAGGGAACCATAGTTAGGATATCTGCTATAACCGAAGTAGACTCAACCGTGGCTCCTTGTGTGGTGTATTGCGTCGATAGTAACGGAGATACGGCGGAATTCAACGTATCTAGACGGAATGTGGCCAACATTAAAAAAGTGCTTGAACAGGAAGAAATCTGACAAATAATACAAGATACTACTAGGACTCCACCATGGAGTCCTAGTAGTATAGTCTTCTATTTAAAGCTTCCTGTATTAGTTATTCCTCCCACTATAGTGTAGCTATCTATATTAGGGTTCTTAACAACAGTGACTAGATCAGATCCACCGTGTGCTGCTATTTCCTCTTCTTCTGCTCTGGACATTTCTGATGCCAGCAACGACGAGTAAGGATAAAGCATATTCTCTGTCACTGGTAGGTTTACTCCACCGTCATCTGTAGCTTCTATGTGTATAGCAGAGTAACTCTCCCTGTACGCTATTACTGTGTATAAGATGTTCCCGATAGGGTCTAACTTACGCACCGTCTTAGTGGTAGGGGTCTGGGAATAAGTCTTGACCTTAACGACTGTTCCATCTGGATTATACTCAGTGTAGGTTCTATCTTCGGATACCTTCAGATGAGTAAGGTCCGACACCTTGTTGCCGTCAGTGTCGTATACAGTCTTAGTAGTAGATATGAGGTCCCCACTACCGTTAACGTATTCCTCTGTGGAATAATCTTCAGAGTTGAGTTTAGTGATGGTTCTGACATTACCCGCAGGGTAAGAGATCGCCGTAACTGTTTTATCTGGGTAAGTAGACTTAACAGTGCCTCCTGTACCTACTCTCTCCACTAGAACGGCATCCGTGCTATCTTTAACGATCTCTGTCCAATCGCCAGTTACTGGATCCACTGTTTTAGTTGATGTACTGAAGTGAACCCCTTCTTTAGTAACTGTTGTGACCGTGGTGTCTCCGGTCACGATCACCGACGTTTCAGTCTGATCTTCAGCGTCTGTGGTTATAGTCTCCACACTTATCAGGTCGTCGTCAGTAGCTCCGTACTTAGTTAGGGTCCTAGTGTCGCCCTCTACTCCTAGAAGGATAGTCTTAGTCAACCTAACACCATCAGGATCTTGTGTTGTGATAGTGGTGGTGCCGTTGGTAGACAAAGTGATGGTCTTAATACCTAAAGCGTCGGTACCGATAGAAGACTTAGTTATGATATTATCATCTTTATCGTAAGTGATGGTAGTTGTGGTTCCAGAAGCGCTCACGCTAGTAACTGTTCTAGTGAGTACTTCACCATTAGCATCCTTTATGATTTCTGTTAAGTCACCATTGGCGTCTGTGAGTATAGTATCGCCATTTTGCTTTAATACCGTCTTAGATATAAGAGCTCCGTCTGGGTCAAGAATCGTTATAGTTATGTCACCTGAGGCCACGTCTGTTAAAGTGGACTTACTATTGACTCCATCCTCAGCTATTATCTCAGTAGAAGACACAACACCGTTCTCATCAGTAACGGTTGTAGTTGTTTCACTTGGTGTTGCAACGACAGTGACTGTAGCTGCCGAGCTAAGATCGTTGGTTACAGTGGTTGTTTTGGTAATAACTCCTTCTGGGTCTATCTCCGTGGTGACAGTTTGTGCTCCTGCTGAGATTACCTTCAACACAGAGCCGTCAGCTGCTACTACAGCGCTCTCAGTAGAGACTTGACCGTCTGCGCCAGTTATTACTTCGTTGTAACTACCGTTAGCCTGAGTTATTCTCACCACAGAAGACCCATCTGCGGCTATATCGCTGACGGTCACTGCTCCGTTCTCACTCGTTACTACGTGTTTAGCCACTCCTGTAGCTTTTAGATCGTCACCTTCATTGACTACTGAAGCTTCAAATCTAGCTGTTACCACGTGCTCGCTATTGATGGTCTCTGACACAGTGGACTGCAAGATGCCGTTGAGTAGTCTCTCTATAGTGGTTGTTAGACTGCCGTCTGCTTCTAGAACCTTGACTACTCCTTCAGTGACTGTGTTTGTTTCATCGTAGGTATCTATGTATGTGGCATTACCGTTTGTGGAAGTAACTGTCTTACCTGTGATTATTCCGTCTTTGTCCCTAGTAGTGACTGTCGTGGTGTCTCCGTCTACATGAGTTGTCTCTGTAGATACTAGATTACTGTCTTTATCTAGGTAGGTCTTAACTACATCACCGCTAGGTAGTGTCTCAGTGGTGTCGTGTGCTATACCTAGTCTAGTAAGATCTATTCCATCGCCTGAGTGATAATCGTGGTCTGAGCTGAATATGAAGATAGAATCACCTACTCTATTAAGACTCTCAATATCGTCAGTGACTGTACCGTCTGGTCTTACCCATCGAGATAAGTAGTTATATACTTCACTCTCTTTGAAACTATCGCCTGTAGGTCCTGATACTCTGTCACCGTTGTAGTAGATGTCTATCATCACGGTAGTAGGTGGGTTAGGGTTAGTCCAAGGTATAGTTGTGGGGTCAGGAGTGTCAGGTGTGGTTATGACTGGAACTGTTGGTAATTGCGGTGTGTCTGCATCCTGATCTGAACCTACAACCACATGGCCTTCTGTGTCTATGCCTAATTGCTCATGCATATGTCTCCAACTAGGTGATTTATTATCTGTCCCTAATTTAGCTATATAGTCTAACGGAGCATATCTTAGACTAGCTCCTACTTTGTTTCCTGTGTAAGACTGCCTGTTCTCCACACCTATGACATAATCAACCACGTCAGTACTCAAATACCCTCTCTCCTTGAGCACCGTCCATAAGGACGTTACCTTGACAGATCTATCATCCACAGTATAGCGCATGACATCTAAAGCCATAGGTACTTTAGCGGCTTGCAATATGTTCAGCGCGAACTCCACCACGTAGTCGTCATAAATCCTAACCCCGTCTGCAGTAGGAACTAAGAACGTCTTGGTATCTATATCTAAGAAGTCTCTAACGTAATCCTTGAGCACTATGTTCATAATAGAAGACAGCTTAGCTCTTGAGTGACCTTGCTCTAAGGTCACTATAGGTATATTACCACTATCCAACAGAGTTTCATCGAATACATACTTAAGCTTTATCTTATTCTGAAGGTCATTAGCCTTCTCTGTATCCTCTTCTAGTATGGATACTAGGTTATAAGTGATAGCGTAATGCTGTCTCTTGTTGTAAGACGGAGTCTCCACTTCCACCACGCTGAGGAGGCCAGTTCCTCCTCCCAACATTGGAGCCGTTAATAGATCACCTATAGCTGGCTTTAAGAACCCGTATACATTAGCACTACCCGATACAGTAGAAACACCAGAGTCAGAGTCTGTGTTGGCTTCTAACGGGCTAGTGACAAACAAGCGCATGCCTATGATCATGCTGTACGATTGATTAACAGGACTCATAGATGTATCTAGGTGTTTAGCGTCTTCGTTCTCTGCCAGTATCTGGTGGAAGTAATCTACGGTCCAAGGTGTGCCTGCAAGGTTTAAGGATATATTGGACAGATTATCCAGTCTGCTGCTATACTCAGTAACATACTCCATTCTAGGAGATATGTTAGGAGTAGCTGGTTTGCTGTTCTCGAATGTTACTATGGACATTATGTATCTCCTTAAGTAGTGGTTAGGTTCATGTCGTACTCTCTAGTTATGAAAGACCCATCTCCCATAACACCAGCTACGGCTTCATCAGCCTTGAGAGTGTATTTAGCCATAACCTGCGTTGTGGACGGTATAGTTATGTTATCTGCTGCTTCTAACCCTATCAGGTCAAACTCAGGAGAAGAAAGAGGGTATGGGGTAGACTTAGACCCATCTGAATAATTAACTACCAGTCTTAGGTTCAAAGCGCTTATAGGCGTGGCCAGTAGTTTGTTTATGGCGTTAGGTGTATTCTTGTCAAGGAACGGAGTAACTACCTCTATAGACTCTATAAACTTAAGAGACCCATATACTTCGTTCACGTACGATGTGTTCTCAACTATGAGGTTGGTCTTATGAACAACATGACCTGCATCGTTAAAATACACGATAGTAACTATCTCTCCATCCTCGAGGTCTTGAGATATCTTAAACGGCATAGCTGCCCTAATAGCTACAGATGCTTGGTTCATTTCGTTCTCTATGAGCTCTAACGGTATTCTGTTAGTCTCGAAGTCTCCGTTATTATCGTACACCTCCGAGATAGAGACTCCGTTCTGACCTGTGCTCATACCCTTATACAAGATGGCGTGGCTGGTTTGAGACCCACCTACTGTTAACCTCTTGTTCACCACCGCAGTGTGCGGCTGTGTGTTGGTGTTGATGTACAATCTAAACGTATCAGCAGAACTATAACCATGTCTTCTCTGTATGTCGTCCAATGGTTCTGTAGCTGTCAAGGACGCTAATGTGGATCTATAGGTGGTCTCATTTACATCCACTACTAAACTAAGACCGCCAGTATTTCTGTTTATGGTCATATCTCCCACCTTGGGTACGAACTTGTCCTCTCCCACAGAGCCGTTATAAATCTCAGACTCCTCGTATATATGCATCAAGCCTTCAAACAAACCCTCCACTGGGGCTACTGAGTCTACGCTCCCTGTTACTGGGGCAAGTGTCCCAGTAGTTCCTGTTATGTCAAACATCTAAAACCTCTTATTGTATTATGTTAAAATCAGCATCTACCCAGTACACTTTGTCGTTAAGACCGTATTCGGATAGTACTCTATGCATAAACTCAACCGTAGCTAACATCACATAGTGTCCTTGTTTAGATACGGGGTTTATGTCCACGTATCTATCAAACATAGGGTCTAGTTGGTATAAAGGATCTCTAGCCATCAGTTCTTCAGATACATCACAGAAAGATCTTATCTCGCTAGCTGTGTCTATTCCTGCCAATGTTCCTGCTGCTGTTCTTTCTACTGCATCTGCTCTCACTACAACGTCCTGTAGGAAAGGTGAGTACAAACTGTATCTAGTTATTTGTCCGTCGTATACCGTTGGGTTAGCTTCACCCTGAGCTCTACGGTATTGCTCTACAGCGTAGTACTTGTTCACATCTTTATGATACGCTATCTTAGTCTCACCGTCACCTAGTAGCTCATCTAAGTCTAATATAGGTCTCTTTACAGAGTAAGGCTTATTAACTATGTTAGCTATAGCATTCGAAGACTTATCTTTCACGGGGTCGTTTACATCCAAGCTTATCTCTCCGCCTAGTACTCGATAATGACCAGGAGCCATATTGGTTATTCCGCTACTACTCACCAGACCTTGCGTGGTGACCATACCGTACTCATAATGCTTAACATGCTCACCTGTATCAGTGACCACATCTAAGACTAACACTAGAGTATTGGGGGTCCCAGAACTCACGTATATGGTAGATGTTATTGTTATGAGTCCTGCCTCTATGAAGTAATCTATATCCTCAACCAGCACGTGATCGTTGAATACGACCTCTACGGAATATTTATCACTCGCAGAAGGAGGAATGGTCCATGTCAAATCCGGTAGAGTAGAAGAAGGAACAGCTCTAGTATCTGAATATATAATTCCGTCACTGCCAGGCATGACTCTGGTTAAAGATCCGCCAGTAGAACTTTCAGCACCACCAGGGTTAAGGGGGGGTGATAAATTACCTCCCTTCACATCCACTATTCTTCTATGCATCTCCCTGTAGAGCCTGGGAGATTGTATAGGACTATTAACGTCATTGGACGTGGGGTATATAGTGTTGTAGATAGCCAATAATCCATCGTATCCTAACACAGATAGGATAACAGCGTTAGACACTTCCTCTAGGTCTACGTAGTTCATAAGTTTAAAGTAATCTGAATCCTCCAGTACTTCTGGCTTCCATTGCTCTAACCCGTCCTTACCAGCTAATACAGAAAGGATTTTAGATAGAGGCAGGCTAGCTAGGGAGTACATGGCAGAGCTATTAGGTAGAAGCTTCATGACTCTATTCTGTTTCTTATAGACTACAGTCACGTATAAGTCATCCAAGGTTACAGTTACACCTTTATTCCCCATAACGTTGATTAGTTCGTTACCCACTGTGTTGAAGTGGTCTACACTTAAACCTATAACGTTATTGGTGATCATAGATACACTCTTCTTATCGTGTGTGCCTAGATATAACCCTGTGTACGAAAGACCTCGCTCAACAGTGACATATATGTCCATGTCGCTGAAGTGCTTTATATCGTAATCGCCATCTATCGCGCTACGCACCGGTATTATGTACTTGTTATTACTATCCATAGTCGATAGGAAGTTAGCTCTATTCTTTATAGCTATGTTGATCACGGAGTCTACTGAGTTATCTATATGAGCGTCTGTTAAAGATCCTGCAGGTACTACTGTACCTGCTGGTGCCCTTAGGTACATCCCGTTCACATGTGTCTTAGCTATATACCTGACTTCTGTATCCGTCAGGTAGCCCGGTATAACCGTGTAGCTAGTTGACGACTCCCACGGTATGAGTATCTTGGTGCCATTCTTTATTGTTCTTCCTCTAGAATTAAGAGTAGTTATACCTCTGGACAGACTCACGTCGTCCAGGTTAACGATCTCGGACTGTCTGTCTACACCGTCTGTTGATATTGTCAATAACCGACCCACACGCTTTATAGTCGCTATGTCGGTGTAAGAGTGGCTTGAGGATACCCCGCCTTGATTGACAAAGGTTACTGTGTCGACCGTTTGTGTTATTGTTCCTATCACAGTCTGGTCAGTCTTTAGTACCCATATATCAACGACAGAGCTTCCTTCGCTGCCAACGATTAGTTCAAAATCACCCTGTAGGTCCATAGGTGACCTAAGGTACGTTGTGAGGTTGTTTACTTTACGAACATCATAACTACCCACCATATCAAAATGCTGGGTACCTATAAGACTGTAGGTAGACTGGAGGTCGTTAGATACATTCCTCACTCCCTTCACGCCTGAGCTTTGTAGCCATCTGTTTCTATAATGTCTGTAGAATAAGGTATCTATATCCATATTCTTAATAATGTCGTGCTTCTTTATAGCCAGGTATACAGTTCCATTCTTGCTTCTGGTGAAGTAACATAGGTGGTTAGGTAGTATGTAACCCTTATTGGTGTATACGAATACATCCTTAGCAGAATTGGCGTTGACTAGGTTATCGCCCGTTACCCATAGACTGTTAGGGTTTAGTTCTTCTAAGCCTATCATAGCTGGATCTAGGTTACCGAACACATAAAGCCAGTACTCTCCCGAATCAGGAGCCGTTAAGCCTTTACATTCAACACTGAACTTACCATTCACAGACGGGACCTTCACCTTCATCAGCTTTACTATCTTTAATTTATCCTCTATAGAGCTGGCACTTATTCTTTTAGATACATCTTTACGCAGTTCGCTTAACATGTGTTACTCCTTGATTTATGGTCATTTGATACGAGCAATAAAGTATTAACTCCTGAAATTTATTGTTAATTTAAACCACATAAGGATAACAGTATGTCCATACCTACAGAACAACCTATCATACACCCTGTTTTTAAGACAGATTCATACGTGTTCACAACAGACTTCTATTCCAACGGAACTAATCAATCATTATTAGAGGAACTCACTACTAAGTATCTCAGGGACGAAGCTATATCGGAAGAAGAGCTTACTAAGGTATACGACGACGTTAAGACTTGGAACGACTTAGAGAGATTCTATTACATACCTGTCTTGAGCTTCCTTACTATCGTGACTTTATGTAATCCTAGAGCTACTTGGCTTAACCCTTTATTATAGGAGAATAATCATGGCTGAATATGTATACGACCCTAGCATAGTGATATTTGAGGTATTGTACCAGTTAAGAGTCCCTAATGTATACGCTGTGAACAGAAGCGCCGGATACATAAACACAGTAGGTGACGAAGATACTGATAAACAACACCTCCTAAAGCACGTAGTGGTCATGTGGAATATAGCCGATATAGCTGAGCACCAATTCAACGGAAGACCTTACAACTTGATCAAGAGACACGATATCCAGAGGATGTATAACAACATAAGAGACTACCTAGAAGCCTGGTATGTGGAGATGAATAGAACAGGAATCCACAAAACGATAGGTCCTTATGAAGATCTTATAAAACTAGACTCTCTAGCCAAGCATCTATTCGATAGCTATAAGATACATCTAGATCAAGGATACACATCTTCAGATGAGGAGATGGAAACCAAGACAGTGCAACAGACCCTTAACGCCATATTCTATAGAAAGAACATAGCAGAAAGACAGAACTTAGAGTATGACGATAAATACACCAAAGCATTCACTAGAAGAATGTTCAATAAAGATAATGGGAGCGTAGACAGTGAGCATATCAAGAAGTCCTTTAAGAAAGAATATAGCGAACATAACGAGTAAACCCCCTAAGAGGGCATACAAGCTCACTACTACTGTGCATACCACTTACGGTAAGCTACTAGTAGAACACATAAACTCCATGGATATCATAAGAGACTACGTTAATAGCGTGTCTGATAAATACGTTATCAAGTTCGGTATGTTCCTAGGCGATTATCTTAAACACATATTACCCAGTAAAGATCTGATGGAAGCTGACCTAACTTGGAAGTACGGCAAGGAAGAGGTATACACCAGGAGGTACAGAGTTGTACTGCAACTAGACGCTAATAACAAAGTGAACTCAGAGCAGTTCGGCATTATACACTTTGAAGAGCTTAATAAGAAGAGTATGATAGAAGTTACTATGGAGCTTACTGATGTATCCGTAGAGCCACTACTGGTAGTCAAAGCAGACTCAGGTATCTATAACGGTGCCCCTAAGTCTATACTAAGGGCTCTCATATCATCGGCCATAGATAAGATAACGATCAAAGACGGTGATGTAGTAGACTTTGTATCTGTGATAGACCCTAACGTAACATCTGCTCATAAGGAAGTGCTCATAAAGAGCAACACACTATTACAGGCCATGCCTACTTATATCAACAACAAGTACGGAGTGTATACTAGCGCTATAGGTACTTACATACAGAGAACCATTATAGACAATAAGGATAAACTAGGATTCTACTGCTACCCTATGTATAACACCTACAGGCTAAGAGAGAAGACTCTTAAGCTAGCCATAGTCGTGAGTAACACCATGGAAACAGACATGGTCAAGACCACATACTTTAAAGACGACGACACAGTGCGTATATTGGCTTCTAACGTGACTTCTGACTTAGATCATAGGTCTAGTACCGACACAAGAGAATACGCCACTAGAGCCAATAATGAAGACTACTTCAATGTAGACAGGACTAGCAGTGCTAATGTAGTTATAACTAAGAAAGATTACTCCAGTGCTGTTAACCATCAAGAGAGGAAGGATAAGGTATCTCCTGTGAGATATAAGCAGAAGGATAAGAATGTTAACATGACTGAGCTCATAAGCAACATGTCTTCTGGCTTTGGTGATAACGTTGTAGTCAAATGGACTAACAGTAATCCATGGTTATTATACCCAGGTATGCCTGTAGCTATACTCACTGCTACTATGGAGGGAACTGTTAAGTCTAGGACTGGCGTGTTGTTAGGTAACCACACTGTAGCTACACCAGTTATGAGAGAAGGTAAGACTTTCTATGTTAACACCACTGTACTCATGCTTAAACTAAATAACGTACCTGAATAACCAATAATACATCTGGGGTAATACCTGGATGTATTATTGTTGGTTTATATATAGAGTGTAGGAATGTATAAAGTTCTTACAGCAGACTCAAAGAGAATGAACGTAACAACATTCGACGACTATAATAGATCTTTTAGGATTATATTATCTTCATGCAGGACCAGAGACCTTTTCTCTGGGCAGGGAAACAAACAGAACTCAAGAGAATAAACAAGCTAGGTCATATACGGTATTGGGAGGGGGGAGCCCGACCAATACCGTATATGACCTATACATTAACATGGTGTGTTATGGAGACAAGATATAACATCTGATAATATACAAGCAGATACTAGACTAGCCAGTAGCCTTAGATATCAGCCATCTGAGAATATAAGATCAATATACTCTAGACTTGAGATAGCCAAGAGAATAAACAAGCCAAGGATAGAGTAGACCAGTCCCGTAGGAAAGACTGGACTATAAGCTACGATAAGAGACGAGATACTAGGCTTATGGTCTAGTATTTTTTGTTTTTTTTTTCTTAAAAGGATAAAAGCTAAGAAATTGAGATCTGATGGCTTTTAGTGTATATGGTATATGATTGGGTGGTAAGAGTAAGAGAATCTCTTAGAATGGAAGAATGGAGCTCTGAGGGGTATTCTATATGAAGGT
>Ga0256839_1003015_pt1 | contig 17889 bp, 16 predicted proteins | sample 354166metaG_FD_185968 | JGI IMG/M metagenome (GOLD analysis project Ga0256839, IMG submission 185968) | Hydrothermal vent microbial communities from Mid Atlantic Ridge, Atlantic Ocean - 354-166 | ecosystem: Environmental > Aquatic > Marine > Hydrothermal vents | place: Atlantic Ocean: Mid... | reverse complement strand
GGTGTCTTCGGGTCAACCATGATGAGGCCGTACATGCCATGGGATACATGCATGCCTACCGGTGAAGTAGCGCAGTAGTACATGTAAAGGCCCGAATGCAAAGCGGTAAATTTGAAGACCGACTCGTGGCCCGGAGCGGTAACGGAAGAAGTAGCTCCACCGCCCGGCCCCGTTACGGCATGCAAGTCAATATTGTGCGGCATCTTATTGGCCGGGTTGTTTTTCAGGTGAAATTCTACCAGGTCGCCTTCGCGAACACGGATAAACTGACCGGGAACCGTTCCGCCAAAGGTCCAGAACTGAAATTGAACATCCCCATTCAGCGACATTTCGGTTTCCTGTGTTTCCATTTGCACGATCACTTTGCTGGCATGTTTCCGTGTGATGGCGGGGGGTACAGCCGGGGGCTGGGTCAATACGGCCTCTTCTTCTCCTTCCACCATCGGTATATTCTTTTTGCTGAGCGGCCGGGCATCATTTCGCTCGTTTCCTTTTTGTGTTTTCGTGCAGGACGCCAAGCCCAGCGCAAAAACCAGGATTAACAGGGTTAAATTTTTAAGTCTCATTCTTTTGTGATTTAAATAGAGAAAAATAATTCGAAAATTAATCGAATGCGAAATAAGAAATCATTGAGCATCCGATTAATGATAAAAATCAATGTCACAAAATTAGGGCTTTATTAAGAATAAAGCTATTTGGGGGTTCTATCGCTCAAGCAGGGGTGCTTTTCGTCTGAAGTAGTTGTAAATCACCGGTTTTACCTCCAGTGCTGCATCCATCACCATTTGAAAATCGCTGGGGAAGGGAAGCGGACGATTGACCAGTTTTTTTCTGCTTTCGTCACTAAGGGCTTCTATGTTGCCCTCAGCGCGGTAAGATAAATGTTCGAAAACGAAGTTGACATTCAGCGGCTGGCTGTCGAGCAGTTGATTGCTGCGCAGGTCGCGCAGCTCGATTTTTCCTTTGAATGTGGCGGCTTTGAATTGATACGCTTCAATTACCTTGCATTGTATCTCCTTGTATATCGGTACTTTGATTTTATTGCCGAGGCTGTCACTAAGGTAATTTCCGCGCTCATCTTTGGCATAGGTAAAACCGTCTTCTGTTTCTTTCTTTTCTATCCACTCTTTCTCTTTAACCTGCTCGGGGCCAACGTCTACTATATCTATAATGACAGCTACTTCATGATCCGGCTCCACATTGTGTTTCTCTATCTCCGGTAGTATGGTGAACCACGCTCTGTTGATGCGGGCATAATCGAGTGTGTAGAGCTCCTCGACAAACTCTGCCGGAACCAGATTGGCCGAGCGGTTGGTGACCAGATACAGGACATAGTTCATCCCCTTATTGCGGGCTTCATTCATGTATTTCTCCACATCGCGGTAGCCGGGAAAAATCCGTTTGACTTCCGCAAACTTCTCAAAGGCTGTGCGGGCCTCATATTTATCTCCGTTTTTCAGCTGACGGAGAGCCGACTCATATAAAAATCCGGCCGCTTCCTTTTTCCAGCGGATGAGTTCGTCATCTACGTTGATCAGCCTGAAGGGAACTTCTTTGCCATCAATATAAAGGGGCAAAAGAGGTTTTATCTTTTCTTGACGATCTTTAATATACTCGTAGATATGAAAGACTTCAACGGAGTTCCCGGCAAGTCCTTCCTTCTTTAAGAATTCAATCCTGTCCAGGTCTCTTTCCTGCACTTTGTCAAATGCTTCTTTCAGGTACTTGATTTGTTTCTCATTGGCCCTGTTCTTTTGCAGCTTGTTAATACTTCGGGCAATGGCCTGATCGTAGTTTCCGCTCAGGATCAGCCTCGAAGTGCTGCTGCAGCCCCAGGTAAGGAACAGGAAAGAAAAGACGATATAGGGTATCATTTTGTATTTCATAACATTTCGGATTGATCCATCAATCGATGATTGCATCAATTGTGCCAATAAAGATTCCTCCTTCCGGGAAGGGGCAAAGATGTCAAAACAAAAGTGGTATTAAAAGTAAAATAAAATTGTAATTTGCAGCGAAATGCCCCAGTCACCTATAATAAAGGCTTTATTATCGGAAATTGTTAGCGGTATTGTTACCGAAATATATTTTCCATGCTAAATTTGCCGCGGTTTATTAATTGAAAACCTTTCAACTGATGCACAGGAAATTCAACAAGTGGCCTTTCTTCCTCCTTACTTTGATTTCACTTTTATTAACGATTGGCGCAAGTGCTCAGCCGGATGGCCGGCAGGTGTTTAAAAGCAACTGTGCAACCTGTCATATGATGGACAGGCCCTTGACCGGCCCTGCCCTTGACGGTGCCTTCGAAAGGGTCAAATCTTTTCACGGATTTGACGATGAGCAAACCGTGCAATGGCTTGAAAAGTGGATTCGAAACTCCCAAGCTATGATTCAGGATGGCGATGAATATGCCGTGCAAATCTTCAACGAGTGGAACAAAGTGCCGATGAACAGCTTCGTATCACTGCCCGAGGAAGATATCCTGGCCGTGATCGACTATATACAAAACTGGAACAACCCGGAAAAGTATCCTGTCAAGACCGCACAGGCGGCCGCTGCCCCTGCCGCAGAGGCCGGAGGCACAAGCGCTGGCGCATCCGGAGGCGTATCAACCAATTTGTTGCTTATCATTCTGCTCGTGTCACTTCTGGTAATCAGCTTGATCCTGGCAAGGGTTACGAAGGTCCTGGGCAAGGTTTCAAGAGAGATGGAGGGAGAAGAGTTGCCTGCCGAACGCCCGTTTTATACTAGCAAAAAGTTTGTCATTCTCGTCTCGGTGGTGCTTGTCTCTTTCATTGGCTTTCAGGCCGTGAAAGGAGCGGTAAGCCTGGGAAAACAGCAGAATTATGCCCCGGATCAACCGATCAAATATTCGCATAAGCTGCACGCGGGGGTGCTCAAAATTGATTGTAAATATTGCCATTACAACAGTTTCAGAGGGAAAACCGCATCGATTCCTTCCGTCAATGTGTGCATGAACTGCCATAAATATGTTAACAAAGGGCCCGATGCAGCCTTCAAAGCCCAATATCAACTGGACGGCCCTGCAAATGATACCGTAGAGATTGCCAAGATTTATGCGGCAGCCGGATGGGACCCCAAAAAGCAGGAATATCACAAAGACAAACAAAAACCGGTCGAATGGGTGCGCATCCACAACTTGCCTGACCATGTGTATTTCAATCACGCACAGCACGTGACAGCCGGGAAAATAGAATGTCAGACCTGCCATGGTCCGGTAGAAGAGTATGAAGTGATGAAGCAGTTCGCTCCCCTCACCATGGGATGGTGCATCACCTGTCACCGCGAGACAAAGGTCGACTTCAACAACAACGGTTATTACGACAAATACTTTGAAAAATACCACGAGGCCCTCGACAAAGGGGAAATTAATGGTGTGACCGTTGAAATGATCGGTGGCACGGAATGTCAGAAATGCCATTATTGATCAGCCGTAGATTTAAAACGAATTAAACAGCCTAACTGAATGGATACAAATAAGTATTGGCAGAGTCTGGAGGAGCTTAAAAGCGATCCGGAATTTGAGAGAAAAAAGTATGATGAATTTCCCGAGAAGCTTCCATTGGCTTCGCTGATGGACGATCAGAACGGCAAGTCGCCTACCAGTCGCAGGGATTTTCTGAAATATGTGGGTTTTAGCATTACAGCGGCCACGCTGGCGGCAAGCTGCGAGATGCCCGTGCGAAAGGCCATACCTTATGTTTTCGCTCCCGAACAAATCAAGCCGGGAACTGCGGTATATTATGCCTCGACCTTCTATGACGGCAGCGATTATGCCAGCATCCTGATAAAGACACGGGACGGAAGACCTATTAAGATTGAAGGCAACGAACGCTCATCGATCAACAAGGGCGGAACCATTGCGCGGGTGCAGGGCTCGGTTTTAGACCTTTACAACAACAACCGGAAGCAGGGCCCGGCCATCAAGGTCGATCCTGCCGGACCCGGGAAGCCGGTCAGCTGGCTTGATATGGACAAAAAGCTTTTGCCCCAATTTGGATTTCTGAGCGGCAAGGGCAAAGAAATAACCATACTCACAAGTACCATAATCAGCCCGTCCACAAAAAAATTAATCGAAGATTTCAAGGCCAAATATCCGACCGTGAAGCATGTGCAGTATGATCCGGTTTCGTACTCGGCCCTGCTCGATGCCAATAAGGCTTCCTTCGGAAAGCGAAGTATTCCTGAGTATCATTTCGACAAGGCAACGCACATCGTGAGTTTTGCCGCTGATTTCCTGGGTACATGGCTTGCACCGGGTGAGTTTGCTCCGGATTATGCCGTGAACAGAAAACCGGAAAACGGCAAAATGTCAAGGCATATTCAGTTTGAATCAACCCTTTCGCTTACGGGAAGCAATGCCGATCTGCGGGTGGCCCTTAAGCCTTCCGACCTGAAACTTGCCCTGCTTCGTCTTTACAACGAACTGGCTTCAAAAAGCGGGGCTCCGCTTATCAGTGCCGTGCCCAAAACCCCGGCTGACGACAAGATCAAAAAGACGGCCGATGAACTTTGGAAAAACCGGGGCAACTCAATAGTCATTTGTGGCATTAACAACAGGAACGAACAAGAGATTGTCAACGGGATCAACGAGATGCTGGGCAACTACGGGAAAACGATCAGTTTTGCCTCGGCCTGCAACTATAAGCAAGGCAGCGACAAGGAACTTGCCGCACTCATCACCAGGATGAAAAACAAAAAAGTGGGCGGTATTCTTATTCACAACTGCAACCCGCTCTTTGACAACAGCATGGCAGCCGAATTTGGCAAGGCCGTCAAAAACGTGAATATGCGCATTTCCTTTGCAAATGCCCACAACGAGACGGATGCCATTGCGCAGTATTTCTGCCCCACACACCACTACCTGGAGGCATGGAGCGATGCCGAGCCGAAAAAAGGATATTTCTCGCTGGGGCAACCGGGCATTCGCAACATATTCGACACGCGCCAGTTTGAAGACAGCCTCCTCACCTGGATGCAGGACGGGCTGAATCCGGCCGACTACGACACGCAGGACGAAACAGAGAATGCCGCTTTGCCGGCATCAGCCAAAAGCGAGAAAAAGCCCAAAGCATATCGCAGCAAGTTTTACGAGTACATACAGGCTTACTGGAAAGAAAATATCTTCCCGCTACAGAGCAAATTCGGCAGCTTCCAGGCATTCTGGGACAAAGCCCTGCATGACGGGGTGTTCGAAATGCCGGCCACGGAGGAGGACCCGGTCTACTCGGGAGATGTGATTTCAGCGGCCACCGGCATTAAGTCGACCGTGGGTATGCGGGGTGATATGGAATTGACACTTTATGAGAAAGTAGGCATAGGCAACGGCCAGTATGCCGACAACCCGTGGCTGCAGGAACTGCCCGATCCCATTACAAAAGCCACTTGGGATAATTACGTATTGATGTCGGTTTCGGATGCCGAAAAGTTCGGTCTTTCGGCCAATGATCAGGGCCGGGTCTTTGAGGTTGAAGCCAACGGATACAAAGTGAAGCTGCCTGTGGTGGTGCAGCCGGGGCAGGCCGCGGGCACCTTATCCATAGCGCTCGGCTACGGCAGAACCGTGAGCGGGAAAGCAGGCATGCACGTGGGCAAAAATGCCTATCCCTTCCAGAGCTTTAAAAACGGAAGCTTTCAAAATATTATGCATAAAGCCGTGCTCAGTGATACGGGAACACATTATAAAGTGGCCCGCACACAAATGCACCATGTAATCAACTCCGAAGGAAAGCTCAACCAAAGAACCATCATTTTTGAGGGAATCCTTCCGGAACTGGAGCACTTGACCGGGCACATCAAAGAAAAGAGAGAAGAATTTAAAAAGATCAATGAAGCCACCCTGTATCCCGGCTTTGATGAAGTCTACAGCCGGGGGCATCATTGGGAAATGTCTATTGACCTCAATGCCTGTATCGGCTGCGGAGCCTGTGCCATCGCCTGCCATGCCGAGAACAACGTGCCGGTAGTGGGCAAGACGGAAGTCTCGAGGGCCCATGAGATGCACTGGATGCGTATAGATCGATATTATACGGGCGAGGACATGGAAAATCCGGACATCGTATTCCAACCCATGCTTTGCCAACATTGTGACAATGCGCCCTGCGAAAACGTATGCCCCGTCAATGCGACCAACCACAGCTCGGAAGGATTGAATCAGATGGCTTACAACCGCTGTGTGGGCACGCGATATTGTGCAAACAACTGCCCGTACAAGGTGAGAAGATTTAACTGGTACGATCTCTTGGGAGCCGACAGCATTGCCGGAAATGAGAAGCCCATCATGGATGGTGGCGTTTATGGCGTAGATAATTTCGGTAGCGGAGATATCATGGTCAACGAGCTGACCCGCATGGTGCTGAATCCGGATGTAACGGTGAGATCAAGGGGTGTGATGGAGAAATGCAGTTTCTGCATACAGCGGATACAGGAAGGCAAACTGGCAGCCAAGAAAGAAGGGAGGGAGCTTAGAGACGGAGATGTGAAGAGCGCCTGCATGCAGGCTTGCCCCACCCATGCCATTACATTTGGCGATGGCAATGACCCTGATAGTAAGGTAGCCCGCTCGTTAAAGGAAAGCGATCGGACCTACTATGTAATCGAAGAAATAAATACCAGGCCCTCTGTAGGATACAAGGCTAAAGTGCGCAATCGAAGTGCGGAGGAGGATATGGAACGCAAGAAACATGTGCGCAGCGAAGCAGATAATCACGAAGAGGAAGCACATTCATAATTTTAATTAAACAAAGAGCAATATGTTCGTATCGCCATTAAGAGAACCTCTTATAAACGGGAGCAAGGATTACCATCAAATAACGGATGATATAGCAAGAGCTACCGAAGGACGGCCTACGCTGCCCTGGTTGCTGGGTTTGGGGCTTTCGTCTACCATCATGCTGCTGGGATTCCTGATGATCGGTCTTACGATTTGGTATGGAATAGGAACCTGGAACCTCAACCGGACCATCGGATGGGGCTGGGATATTACCAACTTTGTGTGGTGGATCGGGATTGGACATGCCGGCACTTTGATTTCAGCTATTTTGCTGCTGTTTCGACAGAAATGGAGAACAGGTGTCAACCGTGCGGCAGAGGCCATGACCATCTTTGCCGTGGCATGTGCCGGGCTCTATCCGCTCATACATATGGGTCGCATCTGGTTGATGTTCTACATCATGCCCTATCCCAATACACGCGGGGTATGGCCCAACTTCGATTCACCGCTCCTCTGGGATGTATTTGCCATCTCTACTTACCTGACGGTTTCGCTTTTGTTTTGGTATATCGGTCTCGTGCCTGATTTTGCTACCCTTCGCGACCGTTCGAAAGCAAAAATCCGGAAAGCCATCTACGGCACCCTGAGTTTTGGCTGGAAAGGTTCTTCCAAACAATGGCAACGATTTGAAGCCATTTCTCTGGTTTTGGCCGGTTTGGCTACTCCGCTGGTACTTTCGGTGCACAGTATTGTATCCTTCGACTTTGCCACTTCCGTTATTCCGGGATGGCACACCACCATTTTCCCGCCCTATTTCGTTTCCGGAGCCATCTTTTCAGGTTTTGCGATGGTGTTGACACTTATGATCATTACCCGAAAGGTGCTTCATCTGGAAGATTATATTACAAAGGCCCACATTGAATCGATGAACAAGATAATTATCCTTACGGGGTCAATCGTTGGAGTGGCCTATATTACCGAGCTTTTTATGGCCTGGTATTCGGGCAATATTTACGAACAATATGCCTTTATGAACCGCGCCATGGGCCCCTATGCCTGGGCTTACTGGATCATGATGACGGCCAACGTGGTATCTCCCCAGTTGCTTTGGTTTAAGAAGCTTCGCAGAAGTTTTTACTTCACTTTCTTCCTGTCCATCGTCATCAATATCGGCATGTGGTTTGAGCGATTTGTGATTATCGTAACTTCCCTGCACCGCGATTTCCTGCCTTCAAGCTGGAGCTATTACGTGCCTACCCTGGCAGAGGTGGGCATCTATGTGGGCACACTCGGCTTGTTCTTCACCCTCTTCCTGCTCTTTGCCCGTACCTTCCCGGTTATTGCAATTGCCGAGGTAAAAAGCATTCTGAAGACAGCCGGAAATCAGGTAATTGAAAAGATGCACAAACAGGAAATGGAATCGGAAAACCCGGCAACCGTAGAATAAAAAAAGACAACAATGGCTAAAAAGAAAGTTCTGTACGGAGTATTTAATGATGACCACGTATTGCTGGATGCGGTAAGAAACATCCGCGCCCAGGGTGTGCGCATTCAGGAAGTGTTTACGCCTTTTCCCATTCATGGCATTGATGAAGCAATGGAGCACCGTCCCACCGGGCTGCATACGGCCGGTTTTGTCTTTGGCCTGGTAGGTGTTTCGCTGATGTTTCTCTACATGACCTGGATCAATACCGTCAACTATCCCCTTATCTTCGGTGGCAAACCCTTCTTTTCATTTCCGGCTTTCATCCCGATTCTTTTTGAAGTGACGGTATTGTCGGCAGCCGTAGGAATGGTGGTGGTGTACTTTGTTCTTAACGGGCTCTCTCCCATACGTCAGAAGCCTGTGATTGACCCGAGATCATCGGATGATAAGTTCATTATTGCCTTCAGTGCCGATGAATTGAGCGAAGAGGAAAAGCATGAAATCAGCAATATGCTGCATGAAAACGGAGCCACAGAAATCAACGAAAAAGTATTGTAAATCAGAAAAGCTTGTCAGCATGCTAAAATTGATAAAAACAGGGTTACTTCTCTTGATGATCGGGTGGCTGGCCTCCTGTGCCCAGGATCCGAAGCATCCCGGATATATTTATACCCCGGACATGACCTATTCACAGGCGTATGAGACCTATGCGCCCAATCCTTATGGCGAATATGGGAGCAATGCCATGCAACCACCGGCCAATACGATCCCGCGCGGCTTTAGCCCCTTTCATTACGAAAACAATATTTCAGACTATGCACGGGCCGGAGAAGAGCTGGTGAATCCGCTGGAAGCTACCAGGGAGAATGTCGAGGAGGGAAAGAATTTCTATGAAATTTTTTGTGCCATTTGCCATGGAAGCGATTTGGACGGAAACGGCCCAATCGTTAGTCTCGAGAAATTCCCTCCTCCTCCGTCCTTTTTTAATGATTACATGATGAATTTGCCGGATGGTAAGAAATTCTTCTCGATGCACTACGGCAAAGGGCTGATGGGGTCTTATGCCTCGCAGTTGACGCAGGAAGAAAGGTGGAAGGTGATACTTTACATCAACAGCATGCAGGCAGAAAAGAAATAATAACCGGTGTGTAAGCACCACATGAATAACAAACAGAAAGAAAATCTTTCAGGATGAATCAAACAAACGAAGACCGCTTTATCATCACATCCGGAGAACGCAAGTTTTCATATGCTATGATCGGAGTGGGGGTCCTTTCCCTGCTTATCGGTGTCATACTTGCTTTCACCGGAGGACATATTTGGGCCGGGAAAGTATGGATTGCGCTTCTGGCCAACAGCTTGTTTTTTCTGGGACTTGCGCTCACAGGGATGTTTTTTATTACTTCCCACCAATTGGCACTTGGTGGCTGGTATGTCGTTTTCAGAAGGGTGCCCGAAGCCATGAGTCAGTATCTGCCTGTGGCCGGCCTCCTGATGCTGCCGATTATTATCGGTATGTGGACGCACAGCCACCATCTTTATCATTGGGCCGACCCCGAAGCAGTGGCTCATGATGCATTGATCAGGGGGAAAACGGGCTTTCTCAATCCGTCTTTCTTTACATTGCGCTATGTCATATACTTCGGACTCTGGATACTCTTGGCCTTATTGTGGCGCAAAGCATCGCTTAAAGAAGACATGGAAGGCGGGGTGAAGTACTATAAAAAAAGAATGAAATACAGCGCCATCTTTACGGTTGTTTTTGCAGTGACCAGCTCCACGATGGCCTGGGATTATTTGATGTCTATCGATACGCACTGGTACAGCACACTTTACGGATGGTATGTCTTCATGAGTTTTCTGGTGGCCGGCATTGCTGCCATGATTTTGATTATTACTTACCTGAAGTCCAGATCGTACCTCCCCGCAGTGAACTCAGAACACCTTCATGACCTTGGCAAATATCTTTTCGGATTCAGTGTGTTCTGGACTTACCTCTGGTTCTCGCAATACATGCTTATCTGGTATGGAAACATCGGGGAAGAAACGATCTATTTCAAGAGTCGCATGGAGCACTATCCGTTTCTCTTTTATTTCATGATCGTGATTAACTTTGTTGTACCCTTCTTCGCACTGATGACAAGAGATGCCAAACGGAAGATTCCTTCGCTTGTAATCATATCGGTATTGCTCCTCTTCGGCCACTGGCTTGATTTCTATCTGATGATTGCTCCGGGGGCTTCGGCCAATGAGGTACATTTCGGATTCTTTGAACTGGGACTGACAGCGGGTTATTTCGGACTCTTTCTGCTCGTAGTATTCCGCGCCCTTGCACAGGCAAGGCTCTCGCCCGTCAAAGACCCCTTTTATAAAGAAAGTTTGGAACATCATACTTAAAAAATAAGTCACAATCATATAATCAATGACAGCATTACTAATTATCCTGGTTATTGTCCTTGTTCTGGTGGTCCTCTTGCAGATCGCACTGACGAGTGATTTTATCAATTTCATCAAAGGCGATGATGATGAGGAAGGCCGAAGCAAATTTCAGGGAAGCATGCTTATGGTTTTTCTGGTCATCGGATTTATAACCCTGATCTGGTCGATATTTTACTTTAAAGGTCGATTTCTCCCCGAGCCGGCATCCGAGCACGGGCACCTCATAGATATGAATTTCAACCTGGCATTGTTCTTTACCGGGATTGTTTTTGTGGTTACTCAGATATTGCTTTTTTACTTTGCCTACAAATACCGGTACCGGAAGGGCCGGAAAGCATTTTATTTTCCGGAAAACAATAAACTCGAAGTGGCATGGACCATTGTGCCGGCCATCGTACTCACCTTCCTGATTGTAAAAGGATTGACCAGCTGGTATGCCATCACCTCGGATGCACCTGAGGATAAGATCGTTTTCGAGGCAACCGGAAAGCAGTTTGCCTGGGTATTGCGCTATCCGGGCGCAGATGGGGAATTGGGAGCCCTTGCCGGCCGCGATAAGGTATCACCCACCAATGAAGTGGGCATTGACTGGAATGATCCTTCTTCGAAAGACGATTTTCTGGCCAATGACATCGTATTGCCCGTGGGCAAGCCCGTGGAGGTAAAGATCGAAGCCATGGATGTCATTCACAGTTTCTTTTTGCCACATTTCAGAGTTAAAATGGATGCCGTACCGGGCATTACCACACGCTTTTGGTTCGTGCCTACCATTACCACTGCGGAGATGCGCGAGAAGCTGGGCGATCCGGGCTTCAACTTTGAACTGGCATGTGCTGAGCTCTGCGGCCGGGGCCACTCTTCGATGCGCAAAGTGGTGACCATTGTGACACCCGAAGAGTATCAGAAGTGGGTAGAGGCACAAACGCCCTATTCGCAGCTTGTCGGAGCCTATGAACAGAAAACTTCCCGGCAAACAGCCGAAAATGCAAATGTCGGTACTGCGCTCAACGCTGAAATTAATTAATACAAATTAATACAAATATTCCCGATATATGAGTGATGTAAATACAACTATGGAGCACACACATGCAGAGGCTCATGATCATGCCCACGAGGCGCATCATGAAAACTTTTTTACAAAGTACCTCTTCACCATGGACCATAAAATGATTGCCAAGCAGTTCCTGATCACGGGAATCTTCTGGGCCATCATCGGGGCATTCTTTTCTGTCGTTTTTCGTCTGCAACTGGGCTTTCCGGATGCCGACCTAAGCTGGCTGGCACCGGTGATGGGCCGCTGGCTAACGCCCGATGGCGCCCTCGACCCGAACTTCTACAATGCATTGATCACCATGCACGGCACCCTGCTGGTTTTCTTCGTGCTCACTGCCGGTCTCAGCGGTACATTTGCTAATTTCCTAATACCGCTTCAGATCGGTGCAAGGGATATGGCTTCCCCTATGATGAATATGCTCTCCTACTGGTTCTTTTTTCTGGCTTCCGTGATCATGTTTGTATCTCTTTTTATCCCGGACGGCCCGGCACAGGGCGGATGGACGGCCTATCCCCCATTGAGTTACTTGCTCGGTCATGGTATGACCCTCTGGCTCCTGAGCCTTACCTTCTTTGTAGCCAGTACCGTGCTGGGAGGCTTGAACTATATTACGACCATTCTGAATATGCGAACCAAAGGGATGAGCATGTTTAAAATGCCGCTCACTATCTGGGCCTTGTTCTTTACCGCTGTCATCGGTCTGCTCTCTTTCCCGGTGCTGGTGGCAGGCTTTATTCTCCTGATCTTTGACCGTTCGCTCGGAACGAGTTTTTACTTGTCGGATTTGGTAGTAAACGGACAGTTCCTTGACAAAGGAACGGGCTCTCCCATCCTCTACGAGCACCTTTTCTGGTTTCTTGGCCACCCGGAGGTATACATCGTAATCCTCCCTGCCATGGGCATCGTTTCCGAAGTGTTAAGTGTGAATTCAAAAAAGCCTGTCTTCGGTTACCGGGCCATGGTATTCTCCATTTTGGCCATTACTATTTTGTCTTTCTTGGTTTGGGCGCATCACATGTTCGTATCCGGCATGAATCCCTTCGTGGGCTCCATCTTTGTGCTCTTCACCCTTCTGATTGCAGTGCCGTCAGCCATTAAGGTCTTCAACTGGATCGCCACCATTTGGAGAGGAAATATCCGGCTGAATCCCCAAACGATGTATGCCATCGGATTTGTCTCCATGTTTATCTCCGGAGGATTGACCGGTATTTTCCTGGGAAATTCCACCATTGATATTCAACTGCATGATACCTACTTTATCGTTGCTCACTTTCATATTGTCATGGGAGTCGCTGCTTTCTTCGGTATGTTTGCAGGCATACACCATTGGTTTCCTAAAATGTTTGGCCGCTATATGAACCGCTCCATGGCCTATATGCACTTTTGGGTTACTCTGATCGGAGCGTATTTAATATTCTGGCCCATGCACTATATGGGTATGGCAGGTGTTCCCAGGCGCTATTACACTTTTGATGCTTTTGATGCCTTTAGCCAATTTGCAGGTATGAATGTCTTTATTACTGTTGTGGTTATGATTGTCTTTGCATTTCAAATTCTATGGGTAGCCAACTTCTTTTACAGCATTTTCAAAGGGCGAAAAGTAAAAGAAAGCAATCCCTGGGGAGCCACTACCCTCGAATGGACCACACCGGTCAACCCGGGTCATGGCAACTGGCCGGGCGAGATCCCGGAAGTGTATCGCTGGCCCTATGATTACAATAAAAACGGCCATGAGTTTATTCCGCAGACGGTGCCCATGGAAGAAGGCGAGCTGGAACATGAGGAAACTCCCGCACCTGAAAAAGTAAGCTAAGAAATATGCCATTAAGCAGAACTGAAAATCATAGCTCCACCCGTTCCCTGCTTCGTGCGAAGATCCGGGATTACAGCCTGCTCTTCAAGCTGAGACTGTCGCTGACGGTGGTCTTTTCTGCGGCTATATCCTATATTCTTGCGGCAGACCTTCATTTTTCCGTCCCGGGATTGATTCTGATTATCCTTGGAGGCTTTTTGATTACGGCTGCTGCCAATGCTTTCAATGAGATTATCGAGAAAGATTATGATAAGCTTATGTTACGTACGCAGGAGAGGCCGCTCCCGGCCAATCGCATGAGTACGGTCGAAGCCGTCCTGGCGGCCGGGCTGCTTGGTGTAGCCGGGATACTGATATTGGCGCTTTATTTCAATTACCTGGCAGCCGTTTTGGGGGCTGTGTCGCTCTTTTCGTATGCATTTATATATACCCCCTTGAAACGATATACCAATCTCTCGGTATTGGTAGGGGCCATCCCGGGCGCGCTGCCCATTGTCATCGGTTGGGTGGCTTTTACGGGAAAAGTGACTCCCGAGCTTTATACCCTTTTTGCCATTCAGGTGATGTGGCAGTTTCCCCATTTTTGGTCTATCGCCTGGTTATCGCATGAGGATTACAGCAATGCAGGATTTTATATGTTGCCTTCATACGAGGGCAAGGGGCGCAGCAGTGCGGCACAAATTTTCTTGTTTTCGGCATTGCTTCTTCCGGTGAGTCTGGCACCTGTCAGCATCGGATACTTTAGCTGGGTCTATGGGAGTGTGGCCGTTTTGCTGGGAGCGATGATGATTCATCAGGCTTTTAAACTATACCGCTCCTGTGAGACAAAGGATGCACGCAAACTCATGTTTGCCTCTCTTTTGTATCTGCCGGTTTTATTGCTGAGTATGGTCGCAGATAAATTAATATGATATGAGTGAACTCAGTCTTAATATGCAAAGTCACGAAGAAAAGCAATTGTTTGCCAGGAGCTTTGCTCTTTGGATAGCTCTGGGGGCCATACTGATGATGTTTGCCGGATTGACAAGTGCGTACATCGTGAAAAAGGCGGACTCCGGCACCTGGACCAATTTTACCATTCCCGGTATTTTTTATATCAGTACCCTGGTCATCATTTTGAGCAGTGTGACCATGTTTGGAGCCCAACGGGCTTTCCGAAAGGGATGGATGGCCGGATACCGAAATCTCCTCCTCGCCACATTGGCGCTCGGGGCTCTGTTCCTGGCTTTGCAGATCGAAGGCTGGATGCAGCTGAAGGCACAGGGAATTGATATGGTGGAGGAAATATCCGGAGCGTTTTTTTACGTGATCTCAGGTGCGCATGCGGCTCACATCCTCGGGGGCATAGTGATTTTATTGATCATGATTTTAAAAATTAGCCGAAGGATAAAGAAACAGAATACCGAAGCATACCTGACATCCGCCCGGAAGTTGAACGTTACGCTGATGGCATCTTACTGGCATTTTATCGGATTCCTTTGGGTTTACATATTTTTATTTTTGCTTTACAATCACAATTAATCGTAGCCAATGACAACAGCAACAAATACGGTACAGGCAAACAGCGAATCGAATGTATGGGAAGGAGGGCAGGCTCCTTTTGGGGTGAAGTACGGAAAGCTGATGATGTGGTACTTCCTCTTGTCGGATGCATTTACATTTGCCGCCTTTCTGATAAGTTACGGAGCCATCCGTTATACGGTGGGCCAGGATATTTGGCCCGAGCCAAATAAGGTGTTTGAGGCATTCCCTTTGCTCGGGCACGGATATCCCCTCCTTTTTGTGAGTTTGATGACTTTTATCCTCATTCTCAGTTCCGTATTTATGGTGCGGGCCGTACAGGAAGGACATCAGATGAACAAAAAGGGCGTCATCTTATGGCTGGGATTTACCATCATCGGAGGAATTGCCTTCTTAAGTTGCCAGGCTTGGGAGTGGGCCCACCTTATTCACAACGGCATGACCATGACCAGCCCCATTACCTATGAGATCGGTGGGCACGGAAGCGGTGCCGTCTTTGTCGGCCCGCTGGCTTTTGGCCAACTCTTTTTTACCATCACCGGGTTTCACGGATTTCACGTGACCACAGGCGTGGTCATCAATATCATTGTATTTCTGAATGTGGTCTTCGGTACCTATGAAAAGAAGAAGAACTACGATATGGTGGAGAAAGTCGGGCTGTACTGGCACTTTGTGGATCTCGTATGGGTCTTTGTTTTCCTTGGATTCTATTTACTCTAATTCTGAAAAACTGCTGAAATGATTTTATCGGATCAGGAATATCAAATGCATAAAGCGGCCGTGTGGCGCGCTACCATCATTCTTTCTGTGGTGACTACGGTCGAGGTGGGCATTGCCCTTCTTTACGATACCTTTTTTCATGATTCCGGCTTTCGCATGGCCCTGGCAATATTCATGATTCTGGCTACCCTGGTCAAAGCTTACTATATCGTGGCCGTGTTTATGCACCTCAAATATGAACGAAAGGCCATGGCCATCACCATATTGATGCCGCTCATGTTTTTAGTCTGGCTGCTCATCGCCCTTCTCATGGAGGGGGTGTCGTGGCACCAGATGCTTGGTTATTTTCACGGTTAATTATGAAATCCGGAAACTACCGGGTAGTCATTGCCATCATTCTATTGATTGTATTGCTGCCCACCGCCTCCTACTTCTTTCTTCGCTCCGGAGTCAAAGCCCGGGATTTCAGAAGGGTGAAGCCTTTTACCTACGAAAGCAAAGACGGAGATACCGTACATGCGGTCTTTACAGATCAGCGGGGCGACAGTCTGAGAGACGAAGATTTCGCGAATCAGGTCATTCTTGCCTCTTTCCTTTATTATCATTGCGATCGCTTTACCTATTGCGATTCGATTCCCTTTTATTTCAGCCGCATTCAGGACTCTATGAAAGGTGCCGCGGATTTTCAAATGCTTACGTACACCATTGACCCGGACCGGGACAGCCTGCCCATACTGAAAGATTGGGCAAACACCTGGAATGCAAACCCGGATATTTGGCACTTTGTCCGGGGCGATCGATATACCACGCATCAGATCATTCTGGGCGAATATTTCGGAAAGATAAAGTATGCCGAAGGCGATCTGAAATACATGAAACCGGATGAAAAAGTAGTGTTGATCGGCAGCGATGGCCTTATTTTGGGTTATTATGCCCTGTACAATGAAAAGGATATGACGGATTTGCTGAAGGCAATGCGCCAGTCATTGGGTTCAGGTGAGAACCATTAAGAAAAAACAACCATGAAAGACCGGAAGGAAGTCAATGAAAAGCTAAAAGGACTGACCATTGCCATTGTGGCTTTGTCTGTGCTGATACCCCTTGTGGTGGCCTTACTTTTGTTTACGCCCGGACTGAATGCCGACCCGGGTTTTGATATCCGGATTCTGCCGAAGTTTCACGCCATCCTCAACAGCATCACCGCGGTCTTGCTTCTCATGGGGCTCTATTTTATTCGAAACGGCAAAAGGGCGGCCCATAAGACCGTAATGCTCTTTGCACTGCTCTGCTCCGTGATCTTCCTGGTCTCTTATGTGACCTATCACAGCCTGGCCGACCCGACAACTTTCGGTGGGGAAGGCATATGGAAATCTGTTTACTATTTCATCCTGCTGACACATATCCTGCTGGCCGCCATCATCGTTCCTTTTGTGCTTTTTACATTTATGTATGCATTGAGCAACCGCTTTGCACGTCATCGAAAGCTTGCACGCATTACCTGGCCCCTGTGGTTCTATGTGGCCGTCACGGGAGTTTTGGTCTATCTGATGATTTCTCCTTATTATAGCTGAAGAATCAAACTAAAACGGAATAAAAAAAGTTATTGAAGCCGCTATGAAGACGTTCCGATCTTTCTTTTTAACGCTCCTGATGCTCTCTTTGCCCCTCTTGAGTCAGGCGCAGTGCGTGATGTGCAAGGCCGCTGCCGAGAGCTCTCTGGTGGACGGAAAATCGGGAATAGCCATCGGCATCAATGACGGCATCTTCTACCTCGCTGCCTTTCCGTATATCATCATCTTCACCCTTATCTATCTCTATATGAAACGACAGGAAAAGCTGAAGGCTGGTGAACCGGCTTAGGCATCGAAGTACTTGAACTTCTTTCTGAGTACTTCCTTGTCCTTGTTAAAGTATTTGCTTTCTTCCCTTATCCTTTGTATTTCTTTTGCTCTCCGTTCTTTTTCCGCTTCGCTCATGTGAAGAAAGGACCGGCATTCTTCGCCACAGCAACCTTCATATTTTTCGGCACATTCTTCACACTGGATAAAAAGGATATGGCAGGCTTCGTTGCGGCAGTTGCTGTGCTTGTCGGCTGCTTTGCCGCATTGATAACAGTGACCGATTACTTCATTGGAAATGTGCTCTCCCAGTCGATTGTCAAATACAAAATTGCTGCCGAG
>Ga0256839_1003014_pt1 | contig 17891 bp, 11 predicted proteins | sample 354166metaG_FD_185968 | JGI IMG/M metagenome (GOLD analysis project Ga0256839, IMG submission 185968) | Hydrothermal vent microbial communities from Mid Atlantic Ridge, Atlantic Ocean - 354-166 | ecosystem: Environmental > Aquatic > Marine > Hydrothermal vents | place: Atlantic Ocean: Mid... | reverse complement strand
TCGCGCTCACCGTAAAGCCCGTGCGCGATGCGCGCCTGTGGTCTGCGCCGTGGCTGTTTCAGGGTCTGCATGCCTCGATGGCCGGACTGGCCACGTCGGGCACGCTCACCCACTGGTTCCGCGACCAGTTTGCCCGCGAGCTGCCCCGCGACAAGGCCTTCGCCACGCTGGCCGGGGAAGCGGGCGCGGTTCCGCCAGGTGCCGAAGGGCTGCTGGTGCTGCCCTATTTTTCGGGCGAACGCACCCCGATCCACGACCCACGGGCGCGTGGCGCGATCTTCGGGCTGAATCTCACCCACACCCGCGGCCATATCTACCGTGCGCTGCTCGAAGGCATCGCCTTCGGCACCAACCACGCCATCGAAACCTTCGCCCGGGCCGGCCAGCGCCCGACGCGCATCATGGCCGTCGGCGGCGGCACCCGAAACGCGCTCTGGCTACAGACCACCAGCGACATCACCGGGCTGGACCAGATCATCTGCGAAAAAACCATCGGCGCAAGCTATGGCGACGCCTTCCTTGCCGCCGTGGCCATCGGCGCGGCCAAACCCGCAGACATCGCGCATTGGAACCCCGAAGCCCGCCGCATCAGCGCCACCCGCCAGCCGGTGCTCGACAAACACTACACATTGTTCCGCCGCCTTTACGAGCAAACAAAGGACATTGCCCACGATCTTGGCTGAAGCCCCTCATTCTTTTTCGCCCAAATATCCCCGCCGGAGGCTCCACCCCATGCGCCGCGCGCCACCATCTGCGGCTATTTTACCGCCCCGGCTGCCATCCCCTTGATGATGAAGCGCTCCAGCGCGATGCCGATGATCACCAGCGGCAGGATGGCCGCGGTCGAAAGCGCCGCCATCGACCACCAGTTGATTCCCTGGCTCCCGGTCTGGCTGGCCACCATCACCGGCAGCGTCTTGGCATCGGTCGAGGTCAGCAGCGCGGCAAAGAAATACTCATTCCAGGTCAGCACCAGCGACAGGATGAACGCCGCCACCATCCCTGGCAGGGCGATCGGCAGCACAATGGTGAAAAACGCTCCCCAGACCGACATCCCGTCGACCAGCGCGGCCTCTTCCAGCTCGACCGGGATCGAGGCAAACTGATCCCGCATGATCCAGATCACGATCGGCATCACCGTCAGGGTATACAGCAGGATCAGCCCGATACGGGTATCCAGCAGGTCCAGCTCGCGGTAAAGCACCAGAAACGGCAGCGCCAGCACGACCGGCGGCAGAATCAGCTGGCTGAGAAAAAAGAATGAAATGTCGGGGTTGCGCATGAAGCCGAACCTGTAGCTGAACCGAGACAACCCGTAGGCCGCCATCGAGCCAAGGATCACCGCAAGGCCCGACGCTCCCAATGCGGTGATGGTCGAGTTTGTGAAGCGCTTCAGAAATTCTTTGCGCACGGTGCTTTCGGCAAAGATCGTGTCGGGCGACAGGCCCAATGATCTCCAGCCGCGCCAGGAGGGTTCGTAGTCGACAAAGGGCACCATGTTGCCCTGCATCACGTCGGGTGCGGTCTTGAACGACGTGGTGATCGTCCAATAGATCGGGAACAGGCAGATCAGCGTCCAGAACAGCAACAGGCCGTAGACCACCAGCCTGCCGCTCCAGCGTTTCGCCTTGTAGGCAAGATCGACTTCGTGGTCGTGAAATATCCGGGTCTCGCTCATGTCAGTATCTCGGGTTCATCCAGCGGTCGGCCAGTTTCATGAAAACCGTGATGGCGATGACGATCAGCACCAGGTAGACCATCGCCAGCAATGTGCCATATCCGACATTCGAACGATCACGGTACTCGCGGAAGATGAAGCTGGTCACGCTGTCGGTGGCCCCGCCGGGCCCGCCAGAGGTCACATTGATGATGATGTCGGCAATCTTCAATTTGAAGATGATGCGGATCAGGATTGCAGAAATCGAGATCGGCAGCATCAGGGGGAAGGTAACTTCCCAGAACCCGCGCCAGGCCCCGGCGCCGTCGACCCGGGCCGCTTCCTGCAGCTCGCGCGGGATCGCCTGCAGCCCGGCCAGGATCATGATCATCATGAACGGGATGTAGGTCCAGGCGTCCATCGCCATGATCATGGTGCGGGCAATCTCGGGAGAGCCGAAAAACGACGGGCTGTCCCACCCCAGCCAGCGCGCCAGTCGGGCCAGAGGGCCGAAACGCACCTCGAGCATCGATTTGCCGACCATCCAGCTGACCGCCACCGGCGACAGCATCAGCGGCAGCAGAAACGACACGCGAAAGAACTTGCGCGCCCGGATGTTCGACGCAAGGATCAGCGCCATCCCGAAGGCAATCGCGTATTCCACCAGAATCGCGGCAACGTAATACACCATGTTTTTCAGCGCGTTCCAGTAGAACGGATCGGCCCACATCTGGCGGATGTTGTCCAGCCCGTTGAACTTGCGCCCATCAGGGCTGGCCAGGTTCCAGTCGGAAAAGGCGATGGTCAGTCCGAACAGCAGGGGAAACACCACCATCGCGACGGTAAACAGCACGGCCGGCAGCAGGAACAACGACCGCTTGCCGCGCTCACCGTGGATGAGCACCTGCGCAAAACCCAGGCAGGTGCCCCAGAACAGGTAAGCCCAGATCGCCGGGCGCCAGTTGTCGGAAAACTGCGCGATGGTGCCCCTCTGGCCCAACCAGAGCGCAACGAAAGTCGCCACCATCAGCACGAAACTGCCCCAGACCAGCCAGCGCCCCAGGGCGGCACGCCGCGGCGTGATTTCGTCACGCGTGACGACATGCAGATAGCTCGCGTTGCCTGACATCAGCCCATTGCCCCGTTGCCTGCCCACACCGGCGACCCGAACGGGCCGCCGGTGCGGTTGGCGCTACATCCCCAACGACGCCTTGTAGAGCGCGATCTGGCTTTCGCGCCCGATCTGGTCGGTGATCTTTTCCCAGGCTGCGGCGATGGCATCCGCCGTTTCCTGGGCCGATCCGTATTGCCCGGCATAGCCCTTGGCCAGTTCGTCCTCGGCGACCGAGTAATACTGGAATATCCCCGGTATGCGCGGCTCGATCGCAGCGTTCGGGTGGTTGTAGCTGTCCAGGTTCGAGCCAAGATAGTCGGCCACGAACTCGCGGTCATAGCCGGCAGCTTCCCACTCATCGTAGTTGAAGTGCGAATTGCGGTAGGGCTGGAAGCCCGACGGATAGGCCGAAGCCCAGAGCGACAGGTCCTTGCCACCCAGATGGGCCGCCGCCGACCAGGCGGCCTTGTGCTTCTTGTCATCGCCGTCAACCGTGGCCATCACATAGACGCCCCAGCCGATATACGCCATGTTGGGCGCTTCGTTCATTTCGTCTTCCCAGGCGCCCGTGGCCGCGTTGTAGCGCCGCTCCGACGCCGGGTTGATCCCGAACCCGACAACATCGCCCACCACCGAAGTGTCCGAGGTGCGCGCGTTCGAGCCAACATCGCCCCACCACATCAACATGGAACCGGTGCCGGCCAGAAACTGCTGGAAGGCCGTGGTGCCGGGATCGGCGTTGATCTGGTCGGCCGGATAGGCATCGGCGGCGATCAGGTCGAAGACGTCCTGTATCGCCTGCACCCAGCCGGGGTTGTTGACCCGCGGTTTCATGGTGTCCGGGTCGAACAGCCAGGCCGGGTCGTCCGGGTGTTTCACATAGGCCGCGGCCCGGTTTTCCAGGAAGTAGAAGCCGAAACCACCCCAGCCCTTGAGCGGATCGAGATAGCCATAGGCATCCAGCCCGGTCAGCGGATCCTTCTTGCCCTTGAGCGATTTGGTGATCTCGTTGATTTCCTGCCAGGTCTTCGGCACATCGCGCCCGGTGACCGACCCGTCGCCGAAATAGTCCTTGCGATAGGCGAACGTATGGCAGTCGCCGTCAATCGACACACGGTAGGTCTTGCCATCCCAGGTGCCCACGGGTTCTTTCAGGTAATCCACATAGTCGTCCATGTCGATCAGGGTTTTTACCCAGTCGGGCATCTCGCTGGCCATGCCGCGGCCCAACACGTCACCTTCGAACGGCGCGCCCATCTCGATGATGTCGAAATCGACGGTGCCGGTGGCAATCGACTGTTGCAGGCGGGCGTTGTAGTCGGCCTGCGCGAGGTCGATCCAGTTGATCCTGGCGCCGGTGTATTTTTCCCAGGGCTTCAGGAAGCCGCGGAACAGGAAGTTGTGAAGGTTCTGGTTGTTCAGCCCCATGAAGGTCAGCTCGACGCCTTCAAACTCACCCTCCTGCACGGTCTCCCGCGTTGGCCCAAGCGTCAGTTCGCCGACCTTCTGCCAATCGGCATCCGTGGGTGAGCCCTGGCCCACGCCCGGAATTTTCAGGATCTCGGCGCGGACATCGCCATGCGCCGCCGCAAGGGCCGGACGCAGGCCAACCCCGGTGGCAGCGCTGCCGGCCGCCAGTGCCCCGGTGGCCGCCGCGCCCTGCAGCATCTGCCGCCGGCTCATCCGGGCCCGCATCAAGTGTCTGTAGATATGTTCTTTCATTTTCAGTCCTCCCTTGTCGCGCCCGAATTTCGGGGACAGGCAGAATACGGGCCGGGAACCCCCGGCCGTCGAACCCTTGCCACCCCCTCACCGCAACGCAACCTGGCACCGCGATGTTCGGACTTCGATGCGAGTTTCCCCGCAATGCCCACATGAGTCAAGATGCTAACATGTTAGCATGACTAGTTTCTGGACAGGGCTTTGCGGCTCGGCTAAGTCTAGGCTGACACGTTCAGGGAACAGGGGCACATGGCAGAAGTCACGATACGCGGTTTGCGCAAGAATTACGGGGCGGTAGAGGTTATCCATGGCCTCGACATCGACATTGCCGACGGGCAGTTCGTGGTTCTCGTCGGCCCGTCCGGCTGCGGCAAGTCAACCCTGCTGAGAATGATCGCCGGCCTCGAAGAAGTCACGGCCGGCGCCATCCGCATTGGCGACAGGCTTGTCAACAACCTTCCGCCGTCGGAACGCGATATCGCGATGGTGTTTCAGAACTATGCGCTCTACCCGCACAAGACGGTGGCGGCGAACATGGCCTTCAGCCTGCGCATGCGCAAGATGGACAGGGCCGAGATCGAAGAACGCGTCGCCCGGGCCGCCGAAATTCTTGGCCTGACCCCCTACCTTGGCCGCTTCCCTCGGTCCTTGTCGGGCGGTCAGCGCCAGCGCGTCGCCATGGGACGCGCCATCGTGCGCGACCCGCAGGTCTTCCTGTTCGATGAGCCGCTGTCGAACCTTGACGCCAAGCTGCGGGTTCAGATGCGCGCCGAAATCCGCGAATTGCATCAACGGCTCGGCACCACCACCGTCTATGTGACCCACGACCAGATCGAAGCCATGACCATGGCCGACAAGATCGTCGTCATGCAGGACGGGCATATCGAACAGGTCGGCACCCCGCTCGAGTTGTATGATACGCCCGTCAATACCTTCGTTGCCAGCTTCATCGGCTCGCCCTCGATGAACTTTTTCAAAGGCAGGATCCGCCACGGCGACACGGCGGGTGTCGAGATCGGCGAGGCTTTCCTGCCCCTGCCCCGCGCCGTCGATCTTGCCGAAGGCCAGCCCGTGACCCTTGGCATCCGACCGGAAAACCTCGTGCTCGGTGACACGGGTCTGCCGCTGCGCGTGGCAGTGGTCGAGCCGACGGGTTCGGAAACCCATGTGGTTGCGCGCTTGGGCGATCAGGAGGTCACGTCGGTGTTCCGTGAGCGCCACAATTTCGAAGCCGGTCAGAACATCATGCTGGCCCCGGCGCCCGGTTCGGTGCATCTGTTTGATGCAGACAGCGGCCAACGGCTGGCCAGGCCGGATGAAGTGCCCGAACAAACAGGAGACAATCATGCTGAAGGGAATTGACCCCAGACTCAATGCAGACGTTCTTTATGCCCTGCGGGCGATGGGGCACGGCGATGTGCTGGTCATATCGGACACCAATTTTCCGGCGCATTCCGTGGCGCAGGAAACCGTGCTGGGCGATCTTTTGCGCATGGACAACCTTACGGCTGCCGAAGCGGTCGAGGCGATCCTGTCGGTCATGCCGCTGGATACGTTCGTGGATGATTTCGCCGCCCGCATGGAGGTCGTCGATGCCCCGGATGAAATTCCCGCGGTGCAGGCCGAAGTGCAGGCGGTGATCAACCGGTCCGAGGGTCGCGAGCGCACGATTGTCCCGGTCGAGCGCTTTGCGTTCTATGATCGGGCCCGCGCGGCCTATGCCGTCATCCAGACCGGCGAGCGTCGGTTCTACGGCTGTTTCATGCTGCGCAAGGGCGTGATCGGACCGGAGGACTAGGCCATGACCGGGCGCATCATCATCCTGGGGGTATTCGTCGCCGACACCGCGTATCGCGCGGCGCGACAGCCCCGCATGGGCGAGACCATCCTGGGGTCCGAATTTCGTCTCGGTCCCGGCGGCAAGGGCTCCAATCAGGCGGTGGCGGCGGCGCGGGCCGGGGGCGATGTGCACATGATCACCCGGCTGGGGTGCGACCCGTTTGCCGACATGGCGCTGGAGACCTGGGGCGCGGCGGGCGTGGTTGCTGAAGTCACCCGGCATGACGACGGGTTCACGGGGGCGGCCTACATCTTCATCGACGAGGCCACGGGCGACAACGCGATCATCATCTGCCCCGGCGTGGCGGGTGATATCGGACCTGGCGACATTGACCGCAATGCAGCCTTGTTTCAGGGCGCCAGTGTCTTCATGACCCAGTTGGAACAACCGATGGAAGCCGCCATTCACGGCTTGACGACGGCGCGGCAAGGCGGCGTCACCACCATTCTCAACCCGGCCCCGGCTGCCGAGTTGCCCGAAGGCATGCTGGCGCTGTGCGACTACGTGACCCCGAATGAAACCGAGGCCGAGGGGCTGACCGGCATTGCCGTGGTCTCGGTCGAAGACGCGCAGCGCGCGGCGCAGGCCCTGCTGGATCAGGGCGCCGGTGCGGCACTGATCACGCTTGGAGAAAACGGCGTGCTCTATCACGACGGCACGACGACCGAACATATCCCCGCCGTGAATGCCGGCCCGGTGGTCGAAACAACCGGCGCTGGAGACGCCTTCAACGGTGCGTTCGCCGCAAGCCTTGCCCGTGGCGACGCCCCGCTTGATGCGGTGCGCTTTGGGTGTGCGGCGGCGGGCATTTCGGTCACACGACCGGGCACTGCCCCCTCGATGCCCGACCTCGAAGAAGTGCGCGCCCTGATGCAAGGCAGCTGAGCGCGCCCCGGAACAGGAGATGACATGACCGACGTCACCCGAAACACCGATCCGCGACTTATCCTGCTTGATCCGGCCGACAATGTCCTTGTGCTGCGTCAGGATATTGCGGGCGGCGAAACCCTGCGGGTCGCGGGCCATCGCATCACGCTTGAGCGCGGTATTGCCATGGGCCACAAGCTGGCATGCCGCCCGATCGGCAAGGGTGAAAAGGTTCTCAAATACGGTGCCCCCATCGGCTCTGCCACCCGCGATATCGCGATCGGCGAACATGTCCATCTGGACAACCTGAAAAGCGACTATACCGCGACCTATGCCCTGGCCGGCAACCAGGAGGCCAGCCGATGACGGCGCTTGCCGGATATCCGCGCAGCGACGGGCGCAAGGGCATCCGTAACCTGGTGGCGGTGGCATACCTGGTCGAGTGCGCCCACCACGTTGCGCGCGCCATTGCCACGCCGTTTGACGACAGCGCCCACCTGATCGGCTTTCCCGGCTGTTTTCCGAACGACTACGCACAGCGCATCATGCAGCAACTGGGCACCCACCCCAATGTGGGCGCTGTGCTGCTTGTGTCGCTGGGGTGCGAAAGCTTTGATCGTTTCGCGCTGGAACAGACCATCGCAGCCAGCGGCCGCCCGGTCGAAACCCTGGTGATCCAGCACCAAGGCGGCACGCGGGCCACCATTGAGGCGGGCCGCAAATGGGTGGAAGAACGCGCCCGCGAACTGGCCGGCGCAGAACGCGTGCCGATGGAGATCTCGGAACTGGTCGTCGGCACGATCTGCGGCGGCTCGGACGGCACCAGCGGCCTGTCGGGAAACCCCGCCGTGGGGCGTGCCTTTGACACGCTGGTCAGCGAAGGTGCTGCCTGCATCTTCGAAGAAACCGGCGAGTTGATCGGCTGCGAAGATATCATGGCCGCACGCGCTGCCACCCCTGCACTGGGCGATGAACTGCGCGCATCCGTCGCCAAGGCCGCGCGCTACTATGCAACGCTCGGCTACGGCAGCTTTGCGGCTGGCAACGCCACCGGCGGGCTGACGACGATTGAGGAAAAGTCCATGGGCGCCTATGCCAAGTCGGGCGCTTCGCCGATCAGCGGGTTGATCAAGCCGGGCGACATCCCGCCCCGGGGCGGGCTATACCTGATGGATGTCGTGCCTGACGGCGAAGTGCGCTTTGGCTTTCCCAATATCGCCGACAATGCCGAGATCGTCGAGATGATGGCCTCGGGCGCGCATCTGACGCTGTTTGTCACCGGGCGCGGTTCGGTCGTCGGCTCTGCGCTGGCGCCGGTGATCAAGATTGCCGCCAACCCGAAAATGTATGAACGCCTCAGCGATGACATGGACATCAATGCCGGGCGCATCCTGACAGGTGAGGCCACGCTTGACGAGGTGGGGCGCGAAATTCACGACCTGACCTTGCGGGTTGCCGGCGGTGAGCCGACGCGCTCGGAGGCGCTTGGCCACAAGGAATTCATCCTGACCTACAAGAGCTTCGAGCCGCTCGGCCCGTCCTGCCTGCCGGCCTGAGCCGACCCTGCTCAGGCCCGGAGCCGCCTGAGCGACTCTCTGATCGCGGCGAACTGGCCGGACGGTCGAAACACCCACAGGTAGTCCGGCAAGACGGCTTCCACGGCGACGGGCTCGATCCCCAGATCAGCCAGCGCCGGCACGCCCTCGGACACGACATTGTCATGGCGCAGCAACCTGACCTGATCGCGCGTCAGGATGGTGTTCGTGAACAGGCCGAATGACACCGCCTGCAGGATGTCAAGCGCACCGCCAATGAAGCCGCCAACCCAGAACGGCAGGTTCATGACAAGGCGGCGGCGTTCGATGACCCTGAGCATGATCCTGACAAGCTCGCGCAGGCTGTGCACGGCCGGCCCGCCGAGCTCATACAGATCATCGCGCGCGTGGCCGTCAACGGCCTTCATTGCGGCGGCGGCCACGTCATCGACATAGACCGGCTGCATCCGCGTTTGTGCCCCTACGAGGCCCAGCACCGGGGTGTGCGTGGCCATTCTGGCGAAACGGTTGAAGAACCGGTCTTCAGGGCCGAACATCACCGACGGGCGCAGGATCACGGCCGATGCGAACTGATCGCGCACGGCGGCTTCGCCCAGCCCCTTGGTGCGGGCATATCTGCTTTCGGCGGCGGCATCGGCCCCGATGGCTGAAACATGCACCAGGCGCGAAACACCTTCTTCGCGGGCAATCCGTGCCACGCGTTCGGCGCCGTGATGGTGTATCGCCTCAAAGCTGTTCTTGCCGCGCTCTTCCAGGATGCCGACACAGTTGATGACCGCGTCCGCACTTTGCATGACGGCGCGGACCGATGCATCGTCGCGGATGTTGCACTGCACCGGCTCGACCTGGCCGACGGCACCATATGTCTGCACGAACAGCGCTTCGTTGGGGCGGCGCACGGCAACACGGACACGCCAGCCGTCATGCGCAAGGCGTTGCGTGACGTAGCGGCCCAGAAACCCTGATCCGCCGTAGACCGTGGCAAGCTTTGACATGGTGCATATCCCGGTTGGTTCTTGTTGTTTCACATTTACAAGCGCACCCGGTGCGGCACAAGGTTGATTGTGGCGCCGATCTTTTGCCTCGCAGCGGCCCGACCAGACCGCCAGAACCGGCAAATGCAAGCCTTTTGGGCCATTGCTGCGCCACGCCTGCCCGGGCTGTTCCGGGTCTGTCTGCCCGATTGAGCCCGCGCGGGCCAAAGCCTGCCGTTGCCACGCGCCTGCCGCCGGCGAAAATCAGCAAGCCAACGCTGTCGATTCCCGTTGACAGTCGTGCGGGCGCGCATTATTTCGCGGCTTCACGACACCTGCCCAGGTGGCGGAATTGGTAGACGCGCTAGCTTCAGGTGCTAGTGTCCGTATGGACGTGGAGGTTCGAGTCCTCTCCTGGGCACCATTTCTTCCGAACATGGTTACTCTTATCCGCTTGAAATCATTGATTGTCAGCCGGCTTCATGCTGCCTTGGCGAACATGATTTTTCACCCGATACTCGCATTCCCCCCATTTGCGGGTATCAGATCGAGAGAGCGTGGTCGGCAGTCAACGTGATACCTGTGGCATGGCGGCAACTGACCTGGAAACCCGATCTTTCGGCGCTGTCTCGGATTTCACGATTCGGCGGAGTTGAAGGTTCTATTGAAAACACCCAGGATCGGACCGCCGGGTTCGACCTGGGCAGCGCCATGATCCCCGCATACGCAGAGCGCGGTATTGTCGAGACCAGGATGTTCTGGCGGGTTTCGGATGGGCCGTTCAACCACGAGCGCATCAATCCGCCATCGTGTCGTTTCCCGGGCCTGCCGGAGGCGATCGGCATTGCAGGGTGAGCCTGGACAGCTGCCGCTGTATTGCGCCGGTTCAAGCGCATGAACCTGCTTCAATATTGGCCAGCGACCATCATGGGACTTATGGCGACGTTCGATGGAACGGCTGTGTCTCTGGCGCTGCCGATCATCAGTAAAGAACTGTCTTTGGGGGTCGCGACATCAATCTGGATCATGAACAGTTATGGTCTGGCCTTTACCGTTTTCCTGATCGGTGCAGGGGCCGTGTCGGACCGCTACGGCAACAGGCTCGCTCCGGTTACCGGGACGCTGGACAGCTTCACGGTTCTGTTTCTGACCTGCGCGCTTGTCGCCAGCCTGGGCGGGGCGTTTGCATTCCTGTTGCTGAAACCCAAAGCCGGACGTGCAAGGAGTTTTCAAGATCGACCTGTTTGCCGACGTCTGTGGACAAGGACGGGTCCAACCTCATGAGGCCGGCCTGGCTGAGGCTGTTCAAGGCAAACCCCATCCGCCCCGCAAATGGGAACTTCGATCCTGGCAGGACGTTTCTGGCGGCGATCAGGGTCTTTATCGCGGCCGCGGGCAAACAGGCCCGACCCGCGAATTTGCAGGGCAGGACCGGGGGAAAGGCCCGCCGGGTCGCAGACGGTCGGGGCCTGTGTTTGCCCGCCAGCCCGGGCGCTGCGCATCGGGTGCGGCCCGGGCGGTGGGGTGCTCAGAACTTGTTGACCAGGTTCAGAAAGAGGCCGCGGCTTTCGTAGTTGATGTTGGCCAGATTGTCTGAAACCGACCCCCATTCCACACCCACGCCCAGTTTCACATTGGCGTTCAGGTGGCGGTAGACGCTCAGCACGGCGCCAAGTTCGGTGGTATCGCTTTCGGCGGTGAACAAGGCGCGGCCTTCGCCCATGATGTCCCACTTGTGGGTCACATGCCAGTCCAGACGAACGGCGGCCAGGGTTGCCGTATTGTCGGTAAAGGCGGTCGTGCCGCGCGCTGCGATGCTTGACTGGCGATAGCCCAGCTTGGCGCCGAAGGTCAGTTTCGGCGACAGGTCATAGCTGCCGTTTACCGACACGATGTTGCTGACCTGAAGCGGCTGGTTCATCGTTCCGTCCGCCCCGACCTGATCCTCGCCGGGCAGGTCGCGCAGATGCGTGTAGCGGAACAGCAGGTTCAGTTTCTCGTTGTCCACTGGGCGATAGGCATAACCGACCGAGGCGCGGACATATTCGCCGTTGCGGAAGTCCCCTTCGGCGCTGTCGGAAATCAGCGCATCAACGCTGCCCAGAAGGCGCCAGTTGTCGTTTACCTTGTTCGTAAAGCCGGCCGCCAACGCCCAGGTGTCACGGTCGCGCGTCGTGCCCACGCCGTCTTCGTTGCGGTATTCCAGACGTGTGCGCCAGCTCAGGTCTTCATCGCGGGCATAGGCCGCGCCAAGCGACAGGGCCAGCCGGTCGAAATCGCCGCTGGTGGCGTCGCGCACTTCGCCCAACTCGACGGATGCACCAAGCGTCCAGGCCGAGGTGGGCGTGTAGTTCACGCCGAATATGCGTGAAAGCGACGTCTGGTTGCCGGGCTGGTCAAGGACCATTTCACTGTAGGCCATGACCCGTTCGGAGGCCCGGTAACTGCCACCAAGCACAACCCGGCCCCGATCACGCAGCGGCCCGCCGGCGCCGGCGCGGGTCGGGTCCAGGGTGTAGCCCAGATACAGCTCGCTGTCGGCGGTTGGTGCATAGCTCAGCCGCAGCGCGCCGCCGGGTCCGGCCGTGCCGCCCGATGCCTCGGCCTCCAGCCGCAGCTTTTCACTGAGCTGTGCATCAAGGCCCGCCCCAAGGCGGTCATTGCGTGCGATGGTGCCGCGCGCGCTGAGCGTGCCCTGGCCAAAGGCGTAAAGTTCCAGGTCGTCCGAGCGCCGATGCGAAACCCGGACCGCGGCGTCGGTGCGCTGGCCGGTTTGCGACGGATCGCCGAGGGTGATCTTGTCGACAAAGGCAAGCCCGCCCTCGATCGTCCAGCGTTCGGACAGCTCGTAGCCCAGCCGCAATTCGGCCTCATCGCGACTGTTGCCCCCGGCCTGTGTGAACCGTTCGACGTCTCCGGCAAAGGTCAGGCGCGAGTTCACCGCGACCTCGAACGCGCCGCCGGAAAGGGTCTGGTCGGCGGTTACATCTTCGGAAAGCGTCGAGAACCCCGCTTGCTTGCGTTCATGGTAGAGCTCCACGAAACCATCGCGTTGCAACCCGAGGTCACGCAGGTCGAAGTGGCTGTCAAAGCGCAGCGCCCCTGCCCCGGCTGTCGCCAGCCCGGTCGATGAAACGATGGTCAGCCCGCCGTCGGTTGACGAGGACCGGGCAAAGCCGGGGCCCGCGGTTCGGGCATATTCGACCTCTGCATAGCTGCTGTCGCTCAGTTGATAGCGCAGATCGGCCCCCTGCATGTCCTGGTCGGCCCCCGATACGTTTTCGCGCATCACGGTGGCGCCAAAGCGCAAACGGTTGCCGGCCCATGCCTCGATGCGACCACCCAGGGCCAGATCGTCCGGGGTCGAGCCGTTCGGGGTGTATTCGTATTGCGCGACGAGATTGACGTCATACTCCGAGCCGCCATCCGAGATCAGCCCGTCATCGGCCGCCCCCGATTCCAGCGGGCTGGTCAGCATCACAAGACCCTGAATATGGTCGATCGTGTAATCGAGCCCCGGCGAAAGCGTGCGGCTGGAGACCACCCGGCCGGTGTCGCGGTCAACGGTCTGCACGCTCAGCACCGTGGAGCCTGAGGTGATGTCCTGACGGGTCAGAAAATAGACCGACCCGCCGGTTCCGCGCAGGATATCGCGTTGCGACAGCGTATCGGGCGAGGCGGCATAGGCCACCGCCGAAAACCGCGGCTCGCCCTGATCCGTGGTGTTGCGCGACCGATAGCGCAGCTCGGCGCCATACAGGTCGCGGGTGTTCTGCAACAGGCTGGCGCCGGTCATTCCGGCCTTGAAGTCACCCCAGGTCAGGCGCAGCGTATCGCTTTCGGCGCGCAGGTAGATGCGCCCGGCCGTTGGGGTGTCGTCAAAAAAGGTGCTGTCGTCGCCGTAGGTCGGATACAGTTCGGTGCCATCCTCGCGCAGACGCTCAAGCACCCGGCGCGGGTCCTTGTCGTTGAGGCGTGAAAAGATGTCTTCGATCGGGCCGTCGCCGGTGTCGAGCGAGCCGGTGATGGTGAAGCCACCGCGCGTCTTGCCCTTCAGGTAGAAGGCAATGCGACCATCCAGATAGCTGTTGTCCAGACTGCCGGAGCCGCCTTCGCGCAGGCCGGCGGTGATGTCGATGATGCCGGTGCCGAACCATTCCGAGGCCGGGATGTTGATGTCGCGCACGATGCGCCGCCCGCCGGCTTCGACCGTGACCACATGGTCGCCCGCCGGAAGAATGCGGCTGACAACGAACCGCCCGGAGCCGTCGACCGGGACGCTTTCGCCCATCACTTTCACGGTGCCGCCGGGCACGGCCCCGCCGCCAGAAGCCGTGATCAGACCGCCATTGACAGGAATGCCGCGCCTTGCGGTGTGGTCTTCGCCCTCGCCGGGGGCGACCGCCACCGTGCCGACCTGACGATGGGTTTCGAAGGCCTTTTCGGTGCGTCGGATCTCAAGCGGGGTCGTTTCATCAAAACGTCCCTTTGCATCGTAGACCCTGAGAACATAGGCGAACCGCCCCGATCCGTCCTGCGGCATCACCCAAGGCACCGTTCCATTGCTGCTCGCAGGGATCGTGGCAACCGTCGGCCGGCCGCGTTTTTCAAGGTCGATGATCCTGATCTCGGCGCGCTCGATGAAGGCCGGATAGTTGGATGACGTGCGGAACCGCACCGGTTCGCCGGCCCGGTAAGCGGTGCGCAGGTCGTCTGTCGTGGCGTTCAGCATGCGCCGCGTGTCCAACCCGTCATAGCGGATGTCCACACCGGCGTCGGCGGCGGCGATATCGCTGGAGCGGTCGGGATTGTAGGGCGGTGCCGTCCCGGCGACGGTCTGGCCATCCACCGAAATCGAGAACCCGGCGCTGTCAAAACCGTTGCCGGCACCGCCGCGCAGGGTTTCGGTGTTGTTGCCGGCCGGAACACGGACGACACCACCGGCGGTCGAGCGTTGGCATTCCGCCGGAATGGGAAGCGCGGTCTGATCACAGATGGGCGGTCCGGCCTGTGCCTGTCCGGCGCCAAGCAAGACTGCCAGGGCCACCTTCTGCACGATGCTCAGGCGAAAGGAGGGATTCAATCGGCTCTCTTCAACAACAAAAATCATGACTGTTTGATCCTCAGTTTCCGGCTCTTGCGAGCACCTGCTCGACAAGCAACTGACCCTTGCCGGTTCTGCGCCACGCGCGCTTGATTTCCTTTTCGACCAGCTTCATCCGCTTGCGGGCAGCCCTTGCATCCTGAGCGGTGGCATCGGCAGGCAGGTGATACTCCAGCCGCACGGTGCCGGGCTTGTCGGCGATCACGCGGACAAGCTGTTGCAGGCCGGCAACCAGGGCGGGCTTCATCCCGCCATCGGGCAGGAAGGCCGCATCATTCAGGTCGACACGGACGACCCGGCTGATGGCCGCGCCGAAATTGACCTCGCTCATCATGCCCGGCGTCAGGCGCGCCACGCGCGGGTTTTCCGTGGTAACGCGGAAGCCCGATGGCAAAGAGCGCGTGTCCAGCTTGAGCAGGAAGTTTGTGCCGCGATCCGCCGGCAACATGGCGCAGGGAACGCTGAAGCGGCCATGTTCGTCGGTGGTGATCACAAGGCCGTCGACCGTCACCAGCCGGACGCCGGGGATGCCCTCTTCGACGGTCGGCTCGGGGGCCTTTTCGGCCTTGCCCTTGCCGCCGTAATACGTCTGGTCGGTGATCGCGCCCGAGCGTCGGGCCGCCTCGGCCGGATCCTGATAGCCGTTGCCGTTGCGGTCATTGAACACTTTGCCGACAACCTCGCCGCAATCGAAAATGCCCTCGGGCAGAATGCGGACCCGGGCCGAGGCCGGGGCGGTCAGGTCGATGCCCGAGATGGCGTCGAGCATGCGCACGCGGTTGACATGCTCACCGGCGCGCACGCCGTTAAGGATGCGGGCCGACAGCGTGAATGTCGTATCGCCGGAACCCGCGATCGTGACACTGGGCCAGGTCACGATTGTCCCGCTGACGGTCACCGGGGTCGAAACGCCGCCGATCGTTGCGGTGCCGGGCACATAGACAAAGCCCGGCGGCAGAGTGTCGACAATGTTCACGGACGAGATCGGGAACGAGTTCACGTTGCTGACGGTGATCGTGTAGGGCACGACCTCTCCGCGGCGCACGATGTCGCGCGGGGTGGTCTTGGTCATGCTGACCCCGGCAATGGCCGTGGCCGGGCCAACCTGCGTCACGGTCGGGTTGTCATCGGTGTTCGAGGTGCCTGACAGGTCACTGACATCGGGGCCCGTGGGCGGGGTGCCGGTTGTCGTGGCCTGGTTGGTCACCCGCCGAAGCGCGACATCGCTTGCCGTCAGTGCATAGGTCGCCGTGTAGGTGGTGCTGTCGGTGGCCCCCGGCGCAAGGCTCGGGATCGGGCCGCCGGAAATCACGATACCGGGCAGCGTGTCGCTCAGCGTCACGCCCGTCAAGGTCACGTTGCCAGTGTTGGTGATGGCGAAATTGTAGGTGATGATTTCACCCACCTGCCCCGGCGTCGACAGGGCCGAAGTGTCGGCTGTCTTGACCAGCGCGATGGCCGGAGAATTGGCCAGCGGCGTTACCGTCGGGTCGTCATCGCCGGTCGTGGTGCCGGAAAGATCGCTGACAGGCGGGCCCGAGGGCGGGGTGCCGGTGGCCGTGGCCTGGTTGGTCACCTGGCCGGCATCCACATCGGCCTGGGTCAGGCTGTAGGTCGCCGTGTAGGTGGTGGTGTCGGTCGCGCCCGGCGCCAGCGAAGCGATTGGCCCGCCGCTGATCACGATGCCCGGCAGCGTGTCGCTCAGCGTCACGCCGGACAGGGTCACGTTGCCGGTGTTGGTGATCGCAAAGCTGTAGCTGATCACGTCTCCAGCCTGGGGCGGGGACTGCAGGGCGCTGGTGTCGGCGGATTTCACCAGCGCAATCGCCGGTGTGACCACCAGGGGTGTCACCAGCGGAATGTCATCGGCGTTTGTCGTGCCCGAAAGGTCACTGACCGGAGTTCCAAACGGGTCCGTGCCGGTTGTCGTGGCCTGGTTGGTCACCTGGCCCGCGTCGACATCCGCCTGCGTCAGGGCATAGGTCGCGGTGAAGGTGGTTGTGTCGGTCGCGCCCGGCGCCAGCGAAGCGATTGGCCCGCCGCTGATCACGATGCCCGGCAGCGTGTCGCTCAGCGTCACGCCGGACAGGGTCACGTTGCCGGTGTTGGTGATCGCAAAGCTGTAGCTGATCGTCTCGCCAGCCAGCGGCGGAGACGACAGGGCCGAAATGTCAGAGGTCTTCACCAAGGCAATCGCCGGGCCGACCGAAGCGCCGACCGGGGTCGGATCGTCTTCGCCGGCATCCCGCGCGGTGCCGTTGCCGTTCGGGTCGGGGTTGGCGCCGTCATCTGAAAGGTCGGTCAGCTCGGGGTTGGTGGCGGGGGTCTGGCCGGAAATCTGGCCGTCGCCGACCACCGTGGCCTGGTTCTCGAACGCGTCGGCTGGCGTGTTGGGCTGCACACGCAGGCTGAAATCAAGCGTGCAGGTGCCGCCCGCCGCCAGGGTGAAACCGCTGGCCACAGAGATATCGCCGGCTCCGTTGAACCCCGCATTGGCGCCGCCACAGCTGCCCGAAGGCGCGGCCAGAACGGTGTAGCTGCCCAGTGGCATCGGGTCGGTCGCCGGGGTGCCAAGCGCCTGGTAACTGCCAAACAGCGGCAGCGCGCCGGTCAGCGGATCGGTCACCGCCATGTTGGTCAGCGGCTCGAGGCTGAAGTTCTCGACCAGCAGGCGGAAGGGCACGTTGAACGAGCCGTCCGGGTTGGTCGTAACCGTCCCGTTCACCTGCTTGGCGATGCCCACGCGGGCCTGGGGGATCAGCGGGAACAGGTAGTCCACGGCGGCCGTGTTTGCCGGCACGCTGATCGTGTCGATCACGGTTGCCGAGGCGACGTTGCCGCCCTCGCTGCCTGCGGCCGTCTGGGAGCCATCGGAAAGCCACGCTTCGCCCACGGCGCCGCGTGTCACCGTATAGGTGCCCTGCGGAATGAAGGGGAACAGGAAATCGCCGTTCGCATCGGTATTGACCGTGAGGCTCACCGGCCTGCCGTCGAACGAGGTGCCCGTCAGCGTGATCGGCACGCCGGCCACGCCAGTGTCATCGCCCGGGGTCAGAC
>Ga0256839_1003013_pt1 | contig 17891 bp, 15 predicted proteins | sample 354166metaG_FD_185968 | JGI IMG/M metagenome (GOLD analysis project Ga0256839, IMG submission 185968) | Hydrothermal vent microbial communities from Mid Atlantic Ridge, Atlantic Ocean - 354-166 | ecosystem: Environmental > Aquatic > Marine > Hydrothermal vents | place: Atlantic Ocean: Mid... | reverse complement strand
CTGGCAGCGAAGCGACCGAGACGATATGGTTTGATGCCCTGGATGCTCATGGGGCTACGGAATTCCTGGGCTATGGGACAACAAGGGCAGAGGGTAAAATTCTTCTGATTCTCAAAGATGGCAAAGCGCAAGATACGGCGGTTGAAGGGGATGAGGTTGCAATTTTGACCAATCAAACCCCCTTTTACGGCGAGTCAGGCGGCCAAATGGGTGATGTGGGCACGATTGTGAATGCGAGCGGGGCGACGGCAACGATCACTGATACGGCTAAGAAATTGGGCAAATTACATGTCCATATGGCAAAAACAACCAAGGGAAAATTCTCCTCTTCCGACATTATTGATATGCAAGTGGACGGCAGGCAACGTGATCATGTGCGGGCCAATCATTCTGCGACGCATATTCTTCATGCGGCCCTGCGCAAACATTTGGGCGATCACGTAACCCAGAAAGGGTCCATGGTTTCTGCCGAGAGGCTGCGGTTTGATTTTAGCCATAATAAGGCCCTGACATTAGCTGAGAAAGTCTTGATTGAGAAACAGGTTAACCGGATTATCCGGCAAAACAGCCCAGCGGAAACCAGGCTTATGACGCCGGACGAGGCGATAAGCGCGGGGGCCATGGCATTGTTTGGTGAGAAATATGGTGATGAGGTACGGGTCGTATCCATGGGTCATGAAGATCAGGATGCCCAAAATTATTCTGCCCAAAATTATTCTGTAGAACTTTGCGGGGGGACGCATGTGGCTCATACAGGAGATATAGGCCTGTTCAAGATTATTTCGGAGGGGGCCGTGGCCTCTGGCGTGCGGCGCATAGAAGCCATAACCGGGGAAGCCGCAGGCGATTATATCGCAGCGCAGGAAAATTATTTACAGGAGGCCGTAGCCCTGTTGAAAACAACGCCAGCGCAATTGCCGGAACGAGTTATCACATTGCTCGAAGAGCGTAAGGTGGCCGAAAAGGAAAATGCAGAGCTTCGTAAGAAACTGGCCATGGGCGGCGGGGCGGCGGGTGATGATTCTGGTATTAAAACCATAGGTAAAATTAAATTTATCGGACGAATATTGGACGGGGTTCAGGCAAAAGACCTGCGCGGTATTGCTGACGAGGCCAAGCAGAAATTGGGCACAGGCGTGATTGCCTTGCTTGCTGTGAATGATGGCAAGGTGGGGATCCTGACGGCCGTGACCGATGACCTGAAGGACATCATCAGCGCCGTTGACCTAGTCAGGGCCGGAAGTATTGCCGTTGGCGGCAAGGGCGGCGGCGGGCGCCCTGACATGGCGCAGGCCGGTGGGCCGGATGGAGCAAAAGCAGCGCAAGCAATTGAAGCCATTGAAGAAATTTTGGGGAAACTATAATTACAGGGCGCGATCCTATGGGTGAAATTCAGAAGACAAGACGCCGGAAAATATTTGAAGTTATCGAAATGGGCCTTAGCGGCAGCCGCGTGGCAAGTCTGTTTGATGGTTTTATGGTTGGCTTGATCACCCTGAATGTGGCGGCGGTATCCTTGGAAACGGTGCCGGAAATATCGGATCACTACCGTCATCTGTTGGTTGCTTTTGAAATTTTCTCTCTGATTATTTTCTCTATTGAATATTTTTTACGTATCTGGGTTTGCGTTGAATACCGCAGTAATTCGCATAAAAAAGGCAATATGGGTTTTCGCTTTCGTTTTATGGCATCGCCATTGATGCTGATTGATTTTCTGGCCATTGCCCCGTCAATCTTGTACGCGCTGGGCATTGATCTGCGGTTATTGCGGATTTTCAGATTATTGCGGCTTTTTAAATTGATGCGCTATTCACCGGCTCTTTCTTCATTGGGCAGCGTTCTCTATTCCGAGCGCCGCGCCTTGCTGGCCACATTGATCATTATGCTCGGCCTGTCGTCATTTGCCGCAGCCATAATGTATTATCTGGAACGTCATGTTCAGCCAGAAGCCTTTGGCACCATTCCCGATGCGTTATGGTGGGCGCTGGCCACATTGACCACGGTTGGTTACGGGGATATTGTCCCGATCACCTGGGCGGGGCGCATATTTGGCGGTGTCGTCATGATTTTTGGCGTTTGTATGTATGCCTTGCCCATAGGCATCATTGCATCGGGTTTTGCCAATGAGATTCATCAGCGGGATTTTGTCATTCGCTGGGGGCTGGTGGCCAATGTGCCGCTGTTTAACGGGCTGGATGCCAACCTCATTCGAGTCATCGCCAAATATTTACGTTCACGTGTTGTGGAAAAAAACAGCCTTATTGCCGTGAAAGGACATCAGGCCGACAGAATGTATCTCATCGTGTCCGGAGAAGTGGCACGAAAGGATGGGGCTGGAAAAATAATCCTGAAAGAAGGCGGATTTTTCGGGGCAAAGTCGCTTATGGAGAAGTCAAATTATTCTGCCAGTTATATGGCTGTATCAAAATGTCATTTTTTTGTTTTGGATGCCCGGGAGTTTCATCACCTGCTGGATGAGAATCCGGTATTGAGGGAGCGTATAGAAGAGGCTTATAGCACTATACCGCACACAGATTATGGACAGGCCTGTGATCCAGAGACATTTCTATCCGAATAGACATAAAAAATCCCGCGCCTTGGTTAAGGGGCGCGGGACGGTTAAATTCAGAGCGAAAAAACTATGCCATCGCTTTTTGTAAATTTTCATCAATCTTGTCAAAAAATTGTTTCGATGTTAACCAGGCCTGCTCAGGGCCAACAAGAAGGGCCAGATCCTTGGTCATATAACCTTGCTCAACGGTTTCAACGCAGACGCGCTCCAATGTCTCAGAGAATTCTTTCAGCGCCTCATTGCCATCCAGCTTCGCGCGGTGGGTCAAACCACCTGTCCACGCAAAGATAGAGGCGATGGGGTTTGTGGAGGTTTCTTTGCCCTGTTGGTGCATGCGGTAATGGCGGGTTACTGTACCATGGGCGGCTTCGGCTTCGACGACGGCGCCGTCCGGTGTCATGAGCGCAGATGTCATCAGGCCGAGAGAGCCAAAGCCCTGGGCCACAGTGTCTGATTGCACGTCGCCATCATAATTTTTACAGGCCCAAACGAATTTTCCGCTCCATTTCATGGCGCAGGCGACCATATCGTCAATGAGGCGATGTTCATATGTGATGCCCGCATCCGCAAATTTTTCGGCAAATTCACTTTTGAAAACTTCTTCGAACAGATCTTTAAATCGGCCATCATAGGCTTTCAGAATCGTATTCTTTGTACTTAAATAAACCGGCCAGCCACGGTTTAAGCCGAAATTCATACAGGCCCTTGCAAAATCACGGATACTTTCATCAAGATTATACATGGCCATGGCAACGCCTGAAGCGGGGAAGTCAAAAACTTCGCGTTCTATGGGCTCGCCGCCATCCGCCGGAACAAATTTTATGGTCAATTTTCCGGCACCCGGAACAAGAAAGTCAGTGGCGCGATATTGATCCCCAAAAGCATGGCGGCCAATAACAATCGGATCGGTCCAGCCGGGTACCAGACGCGGCACATTGGAACAGATTATAGGTTCACGAAATACCGTTCCGCCCAGAATATTGCGGATGGTGCCATTGGGCGAACGCCACATTTTTTTGAGGCCGAATTCTTCAACCCGTTCTTCGTCCGGCGTGATGGTCGCACATTTTACGCCAACGCCGTATTTAATGATGGCATTTGCGGCATCAATGGTAATCTGATCATCTGTTTCGTCACGTTTTTCGATACCAAGGTCGTAATATTTCAGATCAATATCCAGATAAGGATGAATTAATTTATCTTTGATCCATGCCCAGATGATACGGGTCATTTCATCACCGTCAAGCTCGACAACAGGATTTTCTACTTTGATTTTAGCCATAATATGCCTTTATAAATAACGGCGCCAAATTCTGGCACCTGAGGTTGGAAGATATTTGTTTAGAGAAGAAATTATTAAAGATATACTTCATCAATATTTTGGCAAAACTACCATTGCTGAGCCATAAAGTGAAGAGCAGAAACAAAAGAATCTGCCTAAATCAGGGTATTTTTTGTTTCCTGATCAATTTCCGGCAATGATTTGAGCAAGGGAACAACATCTTCTACGGTATCAACCACATAAAATAGATCACGGGTTTCGCTGCTGGTGAATTCTTCATGGATAAATTTATCAATGAGGGCCAAAAATGGCTGCCAGTAATTATCTGCGTTGACAATTATAATCGGTTTACTGTGTAATTGTAACTGTTTCCATGTAATGACTTCGATGGTCTCATCCAGCGTGCCAATACTGCCGGGAAGAGCAATGAAAGCGTCAGAATGATCAAACATCATGCGTTTGCGCTCATGCATGTTATCGACAATGTAAAAATCTGTTGCCTCCTTCAGGCCAACCTCTTCTTCGTCAAGATGCCTTGGTATAATTCCGGTAACCTTGCCGCCCCCGCGCATAACAGCGTTGGCAATGATGCCCATTAATCCCACATTTCCCCCGCCATAGACCAAACGGATTTTTTCCCGGGCCAGAATATCGCCAAAATTCGTGGCGATTTCTTTAAAATGATTATTTCGGCCAAACCGCGAGCCGCAATATACGCAAATAGAATTAATATGAGCCATTTAATCGTTGAATCCTTTTAAATTGATGCTGACTTGGGTTAGGAATATTTGCTTTTTCTTATGGTCATAGTTTTGACAATTTTTAACTTTATTCATTCCCTATTCTACAACAAGTATGTTAAAGAAAAAATTATAAAAAAGGTTAAGCCTTAAAATACTACTGACATTGCCACTCTTATGCAGTATATAGTTTTTCGCGCTTTTACAAAAATGATTTGGTAAGTAGTTGATAGAACATCATTCAGAAAATTCGCAGAAAAGAGAAAAGAAGACGTCGGACTGGGTCGTGCGCGGCAGCATTATCCTTCTGGCATTGGTCGCCGCATGTGCCGTCGTCTGGATATTATTTTTTGCGGATGATAATGCCACTGAATTTTTGACGTCCAGTCCCCTGCAAAAAGAGGCCACAGTAGAAAAGGGCTCTGACGCGCCGCCGCAAGACCCTATCATACAAAATACAATATTGCCGAGCTTTGATATTGTTCGCATCAGCCGAAATGGGACAGGGGTTATCGCGGGACGTGCAGAACCCAATAGTGATATTTATATTTATGCCCATGGCAAGGAAATCGGCTCTGCGGTCGCAGATCGAAACGGTGAATGGGTGCTTTTGTATGATGATCCCTTACCTAACGGCCCGACAGAACTTAGCCTGAAATCAAGCATGCCCGGAAAATTCGAGGTTTTTTCCAGTGATGTGGTTATCGTTGCCGTCCCCAGAAGAGATGAAGAACGATTCAACGAAGATGAAAAAAATGGTGTTGTCGCCATATTAAGCCCGCGCACAGGCGGGGGCCCCACAAGGGTTCTGCAAAAACCGCGTTTGGTAAATTTTGCCGAATTGACCAAGGGTCTTTCATTGGATGCCCTGGACTATGATGAAAAGGCAAATGCGATCGTTTCCGGCTCAGCAACCAAAAATACGCGTCTGCGGATTTATCTGGATAATGATTTTATCGGTGAAGTAAGGGCGTCGGATGAGGGAATCTGGACCTATTCCTTCGTTAAGGATCTTGGGTTTGAAGAACATATTATTCGTATTGACCAATTGCTGGAAGGTGATGATGTGGAAGTGCGTATTGAACAGCCGTTCATTCGCGGCGAAGCCCTTGATCCCTTGAAGGCCACAGGAGAGGTGATTGTGCGCCCAGGCAACAGCCTGTGGCATATAGCACGTAAACTTTATGGCTCGGGTTTCCATTATACGCTTATTTTCGGGGCGAATAAGAGTTTGATAAAAGATCCCGATTTGATTTATCCGGGGCAAAAATTTACCCTGCCACAGGCGCCTATTACGGAATGACTTCTGATTTAATTTGTGATGGCCTCTTGGGTTGATTTAAAATTATCACGCACGTCAATCAAGCTGTAGGTGATGGCCTCCATGAGTCGCTTGGCATTTACAGGCCCGGAAAATTCGGTGAATAAAACCATCTGTATCTGGCTATTCATTGACAGATTGTAATCACCTTTGATGAAAGACGGCGTGAAAGTTGTCAGCAGGTCTTTTCTACGTGTTTTATCTTCTGAACTAAAGGGAATATAACCAAGGTTGGCGACCAGATTCATGGAAAATATTCCCGGACTCTCTGAGCGTAATATTTGGCCGGAAAAATTAATATTCTGCCATGAGAAGGTAAAGCGTGACGGAAATTTGATCGCCACATCTGTCGTTTGAAGGGCCACGTCATTCATTAATTCTTGCAAATCTATCGGAGAGGATTTCTCCATATCGTCTGTCTTTGTAATTTTATTTACTCTCGGCACATTAATTTCCCTATTGGCAGAATGTTTCCATATGGGGAATAATATTTAAAGAGACTTAAAAAACTGTAAATGTGTCTCATATTCAGTATAGTTTCGATCATATGTATGACAAAAGACCAACAGGGAAAAAACATGGCACATGGCAGACCCTCTTCTCATGCTGCGAATGAAGAAATTGACGATGGCGTTAAAGAGAACCACTGGCAAACTATAAAGACCTTGCTGCCTTTCATATGGATGGCGGGACGGTGGGATCTTAGAACGCGAGTGATATTCGCTCTTGTTTTTCTTATTACCGCAAAATTGATCGGCATTTATGTCCCCTTTTTGTTTAAAGATGCTATCGATGCCTTGACAATTGGCCCTGAGGGAAGCTTTAAGGCTGATATGGGGACGGTCGCACTGGCTGTTCCTTTTGCCGTTATTTTCAGTTATGGGCTGGCGCGAATTTTAAGCCTGTTTTTTGGCGAACTACGGGATGCCGTTTTTGCCAGGGTCGGCCAGAATGCCTTGAGAAATATCGCGCTGAGTACCTTTCGTCATTTGCATAACCTGTCGTTAAAATTTCACATGGAGCGTAAAACCGGCGGGTTAAGCCGCGTTATTGAGCGGGGCACGCGGGGGATTGATTTTCTGCTGCGATTTATGTTGTTCAATATCTTGCCGACGTTGCTGGAGATAGTGCTGATCACCATTGTTTTCTGGACTAAATTTGGATTTTATTACGCATTGGTCACCTTTATCTGCCTGACGTCTTATGTTTTTTATACCATATCGATTACGGAATGGCGTCTGAAATTTCGCAGGGAAATGAACAAGCAAGATACCGAAGCGAACAGCAAGGCGATTGACAGCTTGCTTAACTTTGAAACGGTAAAGTATTTTACCAATGAAGAACATGAAGCCCGGCGCTATGATGTCGCCCTGGCAAAATATGAGTCGGCCTCGGTCAGGAGCCAGACGTCCCTCGCGGTTCTTAACGTGGGGCAAAGTGTGATCATTTCGACCGGTCTTGTGATTGTGTTGTTGATGGCCGCAAAGGGTGTGATTGAGGGTCAATTTACGATCGGTGAATTTGTTTTGATTAATTCTTTGCTGATTCAGATATATATGCCGCTTAATTTTCTGGGCATGGTTTACCGGGAAATAAAGCAATCCCTTGTGGATATGGAAAAAATGTTCGGTATGATCCGAAAAAAATCAGATGTCATGGATGCGCCGGATGCAAAGAGCCTTGCCATTAATGGCGGGGCGGTTGAATTTGACAAAGTGTCCTTCCATTATGATGAAACAAGGCCCATCCTCAAAAATATTTCCTTTAAGGTTGCCGCAGGCACAACCACAGCAATCGTGGGGGCAAGCGGCGCGGGCAAGTCAACTATTTCAAGGATTTTATTTCGTTTCTATGATGTGACGTCGGGCCGAATTCTGATTGATGGTCAGGATATTCGTCAGGTGAGCCAAAAAACCTTGCGCCGGCAAATTGGTGTTGTGCCGCAGGATACGGTTCTTTTTAATGACACTATCGGTTATAATATTCAATATGGGCGCCCGGATGCGACGGCTATGGATGTGGAGCATGCGGCAAAACACGCGCAGATACATGATTTTATTATGAGCCTTCCGGATCAATATGACAGTGAGGTCGGCGAGCGGGGCCTGAAACTGTCCGGCGGAGAGAAGCAGCGGGTTGCCATTGCGCGAACCATCCTGAAGGATCCGGCGATATTATTATTGGATGAGGCAACATCGGCGCTTGACAGTCATACGGAGCTTGATATTCAAATGGCTCTGGAGGAAATCTCCAAGAGCCGGACGACGATTGTTATTGCCCATAGATTATCGACTATTGTTAATGCGAATGAGATAATCGTTTTGGACAAGGGGGAAATTATTGAACGGGGATGCCATGATGACCTTTTGAAACAAAAGGACGTTTATCACAGCATGTGGCAGAAACAGAAAGAAGCCTCTGAAGTTATGCAGAAATTAGCAGAGCTGGATGAGTTTAAGGCGGATTTTGATAAAAAGATTTGATGGTTATCGCAGACTGCTTTACAAATGATTTGTGAGGAAAAAAATGGACAAAATTATGGATAAAATATCACCGCTTTTAAGCTATTTCCACCGGGAAGGGCATAAATTCATTTTGGGTTTTGGTGCCGTCACCATGCTTTTCTATTTATTGGGTCTGGATATTTTAGGCGTTGTTGGTCTGATATTGACCATCTGGTGTGCCTATTTCTTCCGCGACCCAGAGCGGGTGACACCCGTAAAGGCGGGCCTCGTTATCAGTCCGGCGGACGGTGTCGTACAGTCCGTCTGTATGGCCGTGCCGCCTCAGGAGCTGGAGCTTGGCGATGAATTGCGCACGCGCGTCAGTGTTTTTATGAATGTCTTTGACGTGCATGTGAACCGCGTGCCGATAGATGGCGTGATCGTAAAACAGGTTTATACGCCGGGTAAATTCCTTAATGCCTCTCTTGAAAAGGCCAGTGTGGATAATGAACGGCATTCTCTTTTGCTCAAAGCCACTTCCGGCAAGCAATATGCCTTTGTGCAGATCGCAGGACTGGTTGCGCGGCGGATTCTTTGCTGGGCCGAAGATGGCAAGGAATATAAGGCAGGCGAAAGATTTGGCTTAATTCGATTTGGCAGCCGTGTGGATATTTATCTGCCAAAAGGCGTTCATTCCATGGTTTGTGTCGGCCAGCGCGCCGTCGCCGGTGAAACCGTCATTGCCAACGAGAAAACCAAAGAGAATGACCGCGAAGGTGAAATCCGCTAGGGCCGAATAATTGGCCTCAGCCACAGGAATATAATATGCCTAATTTAAATGATCATCATTTATTCCCGCTGCGCAGTCTTGTGCCGAATGCCATAACGGTTTTGGCCATATGCGCCGGCATGTCGGCCATCAGATTTGCTATTCTTGGTCGTTGGGAAGGGGCCGTTCTTGCGGTTCTCATTGCGGGCGTATTGGACGGTTTGGATGGCCGAATGGCAAGGCTGTTGAAGGGGGCCTCCAAATTTGGTGCAGAATTGGATTCTCTGTCTGATATTGTCAGTTTCGGTGTGGCACCGGCGGTCATTTTATATTCCTGGGCCTTGATGGATGTGAAGGGGGTTGGCTGGTTGCTTGCCCTTATCTATACGACATCAATGGCCTTGAGGCTCGCGCGCTTTAACACCATGAGCCATGCAGAAGATACCAATAAAGAGGAAAAAAGGGATTATTTCGCGGGTATTCCGGCGCCGGCGGCGGCGGCGCTCGCGCTATGGCCGATGATTTTATATTTTTTAACGGATATTGAATTCTTCCGGAATCCCGTTTTTTGTGTGATTTATCTTGGCTGCATTTCTGCTTTGACAATAAGCAGCGTACCGACCTTTTCTTTTAAGAGACTGAGTATTAAAAGGAAATATGTCTTATTCTATTTGCTGGGAATTTCGATTTTCGCGACTTTGCTGGTGACCCAGATTTGGGCGACAATGTCGGTGGTTGGCCTGCTTTATCTTTTGACCATTCCCGTGGCGGCCTATCAGCATAAGCGAAAATATGGCCAGCATAAGAAAGAAAATAGTAAGAAAAAAACTGCTTCGGAAGCTGTATCTAAAAAAGATATAAAACCTGAGAAATAATCCTGCGATTATCTTTCAGAAAATAGCCTTGCACTTGCTGCTTTCTAAACGTATGTTTTAAACGATATTGTTGCTTGGTTATCATATCTTAAAAGCAGATTAAAGAATGAAGTATAAAAAATCCGCAGGGCAGAATGCCAAAGAACGTATTCTCGATGTTTCCGAAAAACTGTTTGCCGAGGGCAGCTTCGCGAGTGTTTCTGTCCGGACAGTAACCAGCGCGGCAAACGTCAATCTATCCGCCGTTAATTATTATTTTGGTTCGAAAAAAGGCTTGTTTCAAGCGGTATATGTCCGCCGGGCAACCTTGATGAATCATGAGAGATTAGGTTTATTGCAGGAGGCCGTGGGCAAGGCCCGGCAAGAAGGGCGCGCTGTATCGGTAAGGGAGCTGGTCAATGCCATGCTGACGCCGCCTATTTTTTGGCTGTATGAAAAAGAAAAAGGGCTTTCCGGCTATATCCGCTTTCTCGCCCGCGCCTATCTGGAGGCGGCCAGTGATATGGAGAATGTGTTAAGTCAGGAAGTGGATGTGTTTGATAAATTTGTGCCTTACTTTCAGGAAGTAAATCCATCCCTGACCGTAGAAGACATATATTGGCGCATTCATTTTATCATGGGCGTTATGCATCATACCATCAATCATTTGGACCGGATTGGTTTGTTATCGCATACGGCATGCAGCGTTGAAACACGTGAGCAGACAAGAGACCGCATGGTTGCCTTCTGCTGCGAAGGATTTTAGGGCATAGCCAAGGATTTATCCGAATAAGTCATCTATGGCGTTTTGGGAAAGATCTTCGCCGTCCAGTTTTTCTGTATCCTCATCAAAATAATGATCAATACGCTCTTTCGGAGCCACGTGTTTCTCGCCATTAATGATGGCGCCGCACTCTTCGATAAGAGTGATCATTCGAGGGCCATAATCATCGATTATTTTTTGGGTATCTTCATAGGTATCTTTTGCCAGATGCTGTGATACTTGCGTGACAGTGGACAGAACCAGCTCATTCATTTTGGCAATGGTTTCCTCAAAGGGCAGACGATACTCATCGGGGGAATGATTATAGGCCTCTATGGCAAGATCTTTGGCTGTAAAAACACTGTCGGCAAAATGTTCTTGATAATTCTTGGGTGCCCATTCCAGAATATCTTCCATACAGTCGGGTGCTGAGGGCAGCATATCCAAGAGCATATGAACTTCATTAAAATGATTTAAGAAGTCCGTCGCCAGTAAAGTTTGAGGATTAATATTCTCGCCTTTTACTTTATTTTGAAAATCTTCATAATCTGTCAAAATATTAATTTTCTTTTTAGTTTCTGTATGTAATACCCCAAAAATTTTTCAATATGCTTTTAAATAATATGGGCTAGGCTTTAACATAAGACTAATGAAAATTCAATTGCCATATAAAAAGCCCCAATCCGAAGATTGGGGCTAATAACCATCCCCACTGCCAAGCAGCGGGGTATTTATTTTCTTTGAATTCCGCTCAAGCGCCGCTAGAGGCTGCGCTCCCGTCGGTCACTAGTCGTCGCTTCACTCCTTCAATCTCGCCCCAAGGGGCGGGGAATAAATCCCCTGCGAGATTAAAAATTTTATACCTTTAAAAGTAAGTAAGCTATTACACTGAATAATAGAGCTTAAACTCAGCAGGATGGGGCAGAATCCTTACCGTATCAATTTCGGCCTGCTTCAGCTCGATATAGCCATCTATCTGTTCATCGGAGAAGACATCGCCTTTCTTGAGGAATTCACGATCCTTATCCAGGGCTTCCAGAGCTTCATCAAGGGAAGTGGCAACTGTCGGCACTTCCTTTAATTCTTCAGGAGGAAGCGCATAAAGGTCTTTATCCATTGCATCGCCCGGGTGAATTTTATTCTCGATACCGTCAAGCCCGGCCATCATCATCGCAGAGAAGGCGAGATAGGGGTTGGCTGTCGGATCCGGGAAGCGAACCTCGACACGCTTGCCTTTAGGGCTTGTGCTATAGGGAATGCGGCAGGAAGCAGAGCGGTTGCGCGCGGAATAGGCCAGCAATACTGGTGCCTCAAACCCTGGTACCAGACGTTTATAGCTGTTGGTGGAAGCATTGGTAAAGGCGTTCAGAGCCTTGGCATGTTTAATGATGCCGCCAATATAATATAGTGCCATGTCAGACAGGTCAGCATAGCCACTTCCGGCGAAAAGAGGTTCGCCGTCTTTCCAGATAGACATATGGGTATGCATGCCGGAGCCATTATCCTGTGCGATTGGTTTGGGCATGAATGTTGCGGTTTTGCCATGCTCATGGGCCACTTGGTGGGTAACATATTTATTGATCTGTATCCGGTCAGCCGTCTGTACAAGCGTACCAAACATCATACCAAGCTCATGCTGGGAAGGGGCAACCTCATGGTGATGTTTATCCATGGGCAGGCCAAGCTCTTTCATGATGGTAACCATTTCGCCGCGAATATTGGCGCAGGTATCAACCGGGGCCACGGGGAAATAACCGCCCTTGACGGATGGGCGGTGACCTTGATTGCCATATTCTTCCTGACGATTTGAATTATAGGGCCCTTCAACATCATCAAGGGTATATGACGCGCTGTTATAAGATACATCGAATTTCACATCATCAAACATGAAAAACTCCGGCTCCGGACCAAAATAGGCCGTGTCGCCGATCCCGGTATATTTCAGATATTCTTCTGCGCGCTGCGCTGTGGAGCGGGGGTCACGGGCATAACCTTCTCCTGTGGCGGGCTCCAGAATAGAACAGAAAAGCACCATGGTCGGTTGATCCATGAAGGGGTCCATGGTCACATTGCTGGGGTCAGGCATTAGAATCATGTCTGATTCATTGATGGCTTTCCAGCCGGATATGGAAGAGCCGTCAAACATAACGCCTTCCTCCATCATGTCTTCATCAAAGACACTGGCATCCATGGTAAGATGCTGCCATTTCCCCTTGGGGTCGGTAAACCTGAGGTCTACAAAGGCAATATCTTTTTCTTTGATCATCTCAAGGACAGTTTTAATATCTGACATAATTTCTTTTTTCCTGAATTGGTTGGATAATTTACCTGAATTGGTTGGATAATTTAAAAGGGGGAATTAAATAGCATCGTCGCCGGTCTCGCCGGTTCGAATGCGAATGGCCTGCTCAATATTGCTGATAAAAATCTTGCCATCACCAATGCGGCCTGTTTTCGCGGCCGTTTGAATGGCTTCAACTGCGTTTTCGACAAGATCGTCGCTCAGCACTATTTCGATTTTAACTTTGGGTAGAAAGTCCACAACATATTCAGCCCCCCGATAGAGTTCTGTATGGCCTTTCTGGCGGCCAAAGCCTTTTGCTTCGGTCACAGTGATGCCCGAAAGCCCCACCTCATGAAGGGCCTCTTTGACTTCGTCCAGCTTAAAGGGCTTGATAATGGCTTCAATTTTTTTCATAATGTCCGGGACACCTTGATGCGTGAGTTCAATATAGGGTTATAGATACTACTGTTAAAGCATTATTCATGCCAACTTTTTTCAGACAGTGAAACCGCTGAATTTGTGTGTTTACGATGACGCAGATACATAATATGCACAAAAAACAGGCATAAAATGATTAAAAAGCAGGCAGATAAAATGATGGCGTATTTTATACCTGAAATAGCGCATTATTTTCTAAAATATCGGACAGGTTCCAACCCTAGTAGAAAAAGTGAATTCTTCTCTTGACCCTATGACAAACTGAACGTAAAAGGGCTTCACTTATAGTTACGGCGGGTGTAGCTCAGTTGGTTAGAGCGCCAGATTGTGATTCTGGAGGTCGCGGGTTCGAGACCCGTCACTCGCCCCACTATTTGCAATGACTTAACAGGTCTGACATTGTGCTAGAGCCGTAATTGCTTTAGAATATGGTGATTGATTTGATCCATATCCAGATCATTATGCCCCTGTCCCGGCAGCCTGATAAATTCTTTTTTTCCTTGCGCAGCATCATAGACTTTTAAACCATAGGGCAATGGGATGATTCGATCCATTTCCCCGTGAAATACCAGCAATGGCGCCGTGATATTTTTTATTCTGTCCAGATTGTCAAACCTGTCCCGCATTAAGAGCGAGACCGGAAAAAAGGGATAATATTCGGCCGCAACCTCTGGCAGACTGCTGTAGGCAGAGATCAGAACCAAAGCCGCCACGTCATATTCTGTTGCAAGAAAGGTCGCGACACCCGTGCCCAGCGACCGGCCCATGAGAATGATATCCTGCTCATTCACGCCCTGTTTAATTATGTCATCCATAAGCCGGCGGGCATCCATAATCAGCTTATCTTCCGATGGCTTTCCGGGGTTGCCTCCATATCCGCGATATTCGGCCAGAACCACTGAATGTCCCGCTTTCAGCAGTATCTTCATAGCTGGTATGCGATCCGCCGCATTGCCCGCATTGCCGTGAAAAAATATAAAAGTCTGTTTCTCCGGATCCCCTTTTGCTTGCCAGGAGCGCAAATTCAAACCATCATCTGTTCTGATTTCTAATATGGTGAAGGGCGCGCTGCCCGCCAATTGATATTCCGACAGCGGCGCGGGAAAATACAGAAGCTTGCGCTGAAATACAAACATCAGGATGAGCAGGACGATATACAGCGTGACCAATATGTGAATTATTTTCAGGATTATCTTTCCCTCCTCAATTCACTATATCCATATTCTGTGATTTTGTCAGGATGTGTTTTAATATATGGTCACGCGGCCCGTTATTCAGCCAGTAGTCTTTCCATGGCTTCCTGCATTTCCAGCCATTCCCGTTCGTATTCTTCAAGGTCCAGTGACATGTCGAGTTTTTCGGCAGTGAATTTCTTGAGGGCGGCAGCGGCTCTGACATCGCCGTGGACATAGAGCTTTGGATTCTTCAGGGCGCGGTCATATTTTACGATTTCTGCGGTGATGCGCTTGATTTTCTTCTCCAGCTTTTCCAGATTTTTGCGCAGGGCCGTCAGCTCGGGATTCTCGCTTTTGACTTTTTGGGTTATATTTTTCTTTTTTTCTTTTTTCCGCGATGTTGACCGGGATTTCAGGATCAGCTTTTTATAGTCATCCATATCGCCATCATAGGCTGTCACGGTGCCGTCATGAACAAGCCACAGACGATCCGCGCAGGCCTCAATCAAATGGCGGTCATGGCTGATCATGATGACGGCCCCTTCATAGCCATTGATGGCATGGATCAGGGCCTCACGGCTTTCCACGTCCAAATGGTTGGTGGGCTCATCAAGAATCAGGATATGCGGCGCATTCAGGCTCATGAGGGCAAATAACAGCCGCGCCTTTTCCCCGCCGGACAAATCCTCCACGCGGGTGTGGGCCTTGTCGGCGCCAAAACTAAAGGCCCCGAGTTTTGCCCGCACGCGGCTTTCCGGAATATTGGGCATGCGTTCTTTTAAATGGCTGAGCGGCGTGCCGTCCATATTCAATTCATCGAGCTGATGTTGGGCAAAATAGCCCACCTGCAGCTTGGATGATTTCTTGAGTTCCCCGTCCATAATATCAAGCCGTCCGGAAATCAATTTGGCAAAGGTGGATTTGCCGTTACCATTCTGGCCCAGCAGGGCGATGCGATCATCCATGTCAAGCCGCAGGTTGAGCCGTTTTAATACCGGATTGCCGGCAGAATAACCGACTTCGCCCTGATCCAGCGTAAAAAGCGGCGGGGCGAGTGGTTTGGGGTTGGGAAATTCAAAGGAAAATGTTTTATCTTCAAGGATGCTGTCCAAAGGGCCCATTTTTTCGAGCATTTTAACCCGGCTTTGCGCCTGTTTGGCTTTGGACGCTTTGGCTTTAAAGCGATCAATGAAGCTTTGCAGATGTTTTTGGGCGGCTTCCTGCTTGACGATTCCGGCTCTGCGGTGGGCGAGCTGTTCCCGGCGCAGTTTTTCAAAATTGTCATAATTTCCCGTATAGAGCTTTAATTGTAATTGATCCAAATGAAGGATGGCGGTCACAGAGCTGTTGAGCAGATCCCGGTCATGGCTGACAATGATAATGGTGAAGGGATAGGTCTTGATAAAATTTTCAAGCCACATCACACCTTCAAGGTCAAGATAATTGGTTGGCTCGTCCAGCAGCAGCAAATCGGGCTGGGTGAATAATGTGCAGGCCAGGGCTACCCGCATACGCCAGCCACCGGAAAAGGATGAACAGGGCCGTCTCTGGGCTTCCCCGTCAAAGCCCAGTCCGGACAGGATGCTTGCGGCGCGGGCTTCTGCCGTATGGGCCTCAATATCAGCAAGCCTTATATGGATGCCGGCAATTTTTTCGGGATCGGTTTCAGTCTCAGCGGCTTTTTGTAAAGACTGCAATTCATGGTCGGCTTCCAGAACCGTGTCCAGCAGACTTGTTGCGCCGCCCGGCGCTTCCTGCGCCACTTGGCCAAGCTTTGCTTTATTGCGTATCTTCAGGGTGCCTTCATCGGCATGAAGCTCGCCGGTGATTAATTTCAGCAGAGTGGATTTTCCAGCCCCGTTCTTGCCCACGATGCCCACCTTATGGCCCGCCGGAATGCGCGCGCTCGTATTTTCAAGCAGGGTTTTACCGGCGATACGAAATGTGATATCCTGAATTTGAAGCATAAATACACCTTAGGTAGAAAAATATTCTCTGGATTAAAATTTTCTTTGGGTTTAACAGGATTCGCTAAAAATACAACGGATGATTTCTTCTGTTGCAGTTCCGGCCATAAAATATTATAACGCCCCAAATTTAAGATGCTTTTTTAAGATATACCCAGATCAAGGAATGAATCATGACTGTCACCCGCACTTTTTCAATTATTAAGCCAGATGCCACGCGCCGCAACCTGACCGGTGCGATCGTAAAAATGTTTGAGGATAACGGCCTTCGCGTTGTCGCCTCAAAGCGTATCCAGATGACCCGTGCCCAGGCCGAAGGCTTTTACGGCGTTCATAAAGAACGGCCTTTCTTTGGCGAATTGGTGGATTTCATGATTTCTGAGCCTGTTGTGGTTCAGGTTCTGGAAGGCGAAGACGCCATGAACCGCAACCGGGAAATCATGGGGGCAACCAATCCGGCGGATGCCGCAGAAGGCACCATTCGCAAAGCACACGCTCTTTCCATTGGCGAAAATACCGTTCACGGTTCCGACAGCGATGAAAATGCCGCCATCGAAATCGCCTATTTCTTCAATGAAGACGAAATTGTTGGCTAGTTTTCTGGTCTCATAAATTCAAAGAAACCGCTGATCATTCAGGTCGGCGGTTTTTTTATGGGCGTAATAAGCGTGCTGTTATACACTATTTTTAATTGTCATTCCCGCCCCCTTTGTCATTCCACCGCTCCATCTTTCGTCATTCCACCGCCCCCTGTCATTTCGAGCGCCCCCTCGTCATTCCGGACTTGATCCGGAATCCAGTTTCTCAAAAAAATTATGACATCGAAGATGACTTTTATTTTCTGGTCTGGATACCCGCCTTCGCGGGCATGACGAGGGGGCGCTCGAAATGCCATGGGGAGTCGGAATGACGAGGATGTGGATGAAATGTAAGAGGCGCAAGGCAGAATATCGGCTTTAAGAAAGTATCTCGGGGCTGATGAGGCCGCCTTTGGGGTAGGCGGCTTTTTCTATGATGGCTTTGTTGCCGCTGATGGAAACGCGGCCCATGGCCATGAGTTTGAGGGCCTCGGGATAGATGGTATGTTCAAGTTTAAGGACTTTTTCCGATAGATTTTCGGCGGTATCTTCGGGGTCGACGGCTACGGCGGCTTGCAAGATGATTGGGCCGTCGTCCATTTCCGGGCGGACAATATGAACGGTGCAGCCCGTGAAACGCACCCCGGCTTCAAGCGCCCGTTCCTGCGTATGTAATCCTTTAAAAGAAGGCAGTAAAGACGGAT